>WNGF01005150.1_pt1 | contig 32647 bp, 32 predicted proteins | sample 5400641 | NCBI WGS metagenome assembly WNGF01 (sample SAMN13153371, study PRJNA577476) | soil metagenome | isolation source: 80 cm soil or saprolite under grassland replicate 2 | place: USA:California | collected 2016-06-15 | reverse complement strand
AACTCAAACCTTTCCGACATGGGTGAACTCTCTCGCCACGGCACGGGCACCTCCCGGAGGATGCCCGAATGTGAAGTCCAAGAGACCCAGACTCACCTATGTTCCGGTTTTTTCCTCACCTATGTGGCCGGTTCGTACCGGCGACCCCCATAGCTGGTCTTACGTAGTCGCAGGCCGGGTGCCCGGCGAGCGGGTACTTTCGCGCACGCGTCCGGCATGTACGTTTTGCATAGCTAGCGGGAGGGCTCGACGCCAAGCTCTCATGGGGCCGCTCAGGGGCGATCTCATTTTGTAACCGAAACTCACGGCCCCGATGAGCCTCGCGAGCGAACGCTACAAGATTCTCACGATCGTCGGGACCCGGCCCGAAGTGATCAAGATGGCGCCGGTTGTGTTCGAGCTGCGGCGGCATCCCGCGCGGTTCGAGTCACTTCTCGTCAGCACCGGCCAGCATCGCGAGCTTCTATCCCAGGCGCTCGATACGTTCCATCTCCAGCCCGACATTCACCTCGACCTCATGCAGCCCGGGCAGTCAGTGAGCGACTTTGCCGGGCGCGCGCTCGCGGCGGTATCGGATGTCATGATGCTGGAAAAGCCGGACGCGATTCTCGTCGAAGGAGATACGACGACGGTGGCGATGGCCGCGCTCGCAGGCTTTTACAACGGCGTGATGGTCGGTCACGTCGAGGCGGGACTCCGGTCGTTCAACCGGGACGAGCCGTTTCCGGAAGAGGTGAATCGCGAGATCGCCGATCTCGTCGCCGACATCCACTTCGCACCGACCGAGCGCGCCCGGCTGAACATCCTCGAGATGGGTCTGCCCGAAGACCGCATCGTGAAAACCGGGAACACGATTGTCGACGCCGTCCGGAGCATTCCGCATACGGGAAACTTCGACGACGCTTTTCTTGCGTCGCTGGTTCCTCTCGCGGGAAGACTTCTCGTGGTGACGCTGCACCGCCGTGAGTCGTTCGGTGCACCGATGAAGAACGTCTGCCGCGCGCTGAAGGACATCGTCGGCGCGCACCCGGATGTCCACGTCGTTCTTCCCGTCCATCCAAATCCTGACGTCGCCGGGATAGTTGGCGCGGAGCTCGGTGGAGTGAATCGCATCAACATCATCCCGCCGGTCTCCTACGCGGACATGCTGAGGCTCATGAGCCGGGCATATCTGCTTCTCTCCGATTCCGGGGGGATCCAGGAAGAAGCGCCGTCGCTTAACGTTCCGCTGCTCGTCCTCCGCAACGTAACGGAGCGGCCGGAAGTAATCGAGGCAGGCGTGGCGAAGCTCGTCGGCACTTCGAGGCGGAAGATCGTCGCCGAGGTCGGCAGAATTCTCTGCGATGAAACGGAGCACGAGAAGATGCGCGGCTCGGAGAACCCGTTCGGCGACGGCCACGCCGCAGAGCGAATCGTCTCCGCGTTGTGGGAGCGGCTGGAAGCCCGGCACGCTTCCGGTGAGAGAAGGTCCGCTCCGTCGAACGGAAAGGCAACTCCCGTCGGACGGGCCGCGCGCGCTGTGCTCGGGTCGTGCCTGCTTCTCGCCTGCTCCGCGCTCTCGGCTGCGGGTCAATCCCACGACGGGTACGTCGAGGCGGGCGCGACGTATCACCGACTCACTGCAAATCTCGGAACGATGCAGCAGCTCTATCTTCGCGGAGCCGCGCACACGGACAGCAGCGACGTGTGGCAGGGGGAAATCGTCGGCCAGCGCGAGTTCGGCGACAAGGGAGTTTTCTACGGTCTGACGAACACTCGCTCGCTGGGCCCGCGGGTTTATTCAATAGCATCCGTCGGTGCCAGCGGCGGGGCATTCTTTCTGCCGCGCTATCGCGGCGGACTCACTCTCGCGTATAAGTGGCTGCCCCATTCGCTCGTGACAACCGCCGGTGCCGGTTACATCGCATGGAAGGATGCGCATCGCGACACGCAATGGTCGGCGGGCGCGATCTACTATTTCGGGGTGCCGCTGGTCGTCGAGACCGGCGTCTCCTGGAACAGAAGCACGCCTGGGAATCTCACATCCCGATATCAGTTCGTCGCGGCGACTGCGGGAAGGGAGCGCGTCCGTTATTTGTTCGCGCGGATCGCCGGAGGGCACGAGTCATATCAGCTCATCGCCCCCGGGAAGCCGATCGCCGACTTCCGCAGCAGCAGCGTGTCGGGAGGAGTCAGGCAGTGGGTGAAGAGGCGATGGGGACTGACAGTCTCGGGTGAGCGCTATTCAAACCCTTCGTACCGGCGGAGCGGAATAACCGCCGGAGCGTTTGCGCAGATCGAGTAATCACCGTGGCTGAGCGCGCGACAAAGCTTCCGCGTCCCGCGCTGAATCCGCCCAGCCTTCCACCGAGGCTGGCGAGGCTCACGAAACGCGGCGCGCAGGGCGGGGAAATCCGTCTTCACCGCGCGTTTCTTCGAATTACGATGTCGACCGCGCAGGTCGCGGCATCGGTGGTCTCGCCGTTGCTCCTCGCCGCGGCGTGCGTGTACTTCAGCCCGTTCATCTCCGCCGTGTGGGCGCTGATTCTGGAGCGCGGCCGCATCGGACTCGCGATGCCCGGTAAGACGGTGATCCTGATCACGAACCTGGGTCCGGTTCCCGAAGTGCACGTTCCTTTCCTCGACATCCCCGCTGCCGCTCCTTCTCCGGGAATCATGTTCTGGACGGCCGTTGGGACGGTTGTGCTGGGCATAATCTCCGTCCTTCTCCGGGGGAAACTGACGCCGGTGGCGTTTTTCCTCCGTGCCGTCGTCCTGGTGCAGGTCACCGCGCTCATCTATTTCTTTTTTTGGCCGCTGTCGTTCCCCTACGGCATAGACGATTACACGATCGCGGAGATGACCGCCGGATTCGGCGTTATCATACTCGTTCCGCTGGTGTTGGGACTGATCTTCTACCCATTCGACTTCAGCCTGACGAAGAAAATCGGATTGGCTTTGATTGTAACGCTGCACCTGGGCGTGCTTATTCCGCTTCAGTTCACGGTGCACGCCTATCTCATCCAGAAGTTCTCGCTCCTGTTCATGCCGGTGCTCTTCATGCTGTTCGGACTGCTGCTTGAGGTGACCGTTGGAATCACGTTGTACGGCTGGGGGATGAGCTGGGCGGGCAGATGGGAGAAGTCGCCCCTTGAGCGCGTCGCTTAGGATGATCTTCCGGTTCCTGCCGGCAGCGGCGCTTGTGCTCGCACCTCGCGCGCGCGCCCGGATTCGCACCGCAGCTCGATACGATTCAGTTCCATCGTTTTACCCAGTCACCCGTCCCGGTCCACCCGCTGACCCGGGTGATGTACTTGGCGCTTGGTTTCGTAATCGTCGTCATCTCGACCTACACCGTCCGTCATTATGTCTTCACCGTCAACCGTCTGCTTGGCAGGCAGCGCCACCCATACGCGGACATCCTCACCGCCGAGTGGCCTCCGGTGACGGTGCTCGTTCCGGCTCACAACGAAGAGATGGTGCTCGATGCGATTCTGAGGGCGCTCCTCGAGACGAATTATCCGCACGATCGGTTGCGGATCATGCCGATCAACGACCGCTCGACGGATCGCACCAGGGAGATCGCCGATTCCTACGCGGCCCGATATCCCGGGATCGTCGTCCCGTATCACCGCACCGAGGGAAAAGCCGGAAAGGCCGCAGCTCTCAAGGATGCGAGTGAGCGTACGACGACCGAAATCCAGCTCGTCTTCGATGCCGATTACCTTCCCGCGCGCGGAGTGCTGAAGCAGCTGGTGTCGCCGTTCTTCGATCCTGAAGTCGGCGCCGTAATGGGCCGCGTCGTTCCTTTGAATGCGGGACGGAATTTTCTCACGCGGCTGCAGGAGCTCGAGCGCAGCGGCGGGTACCAGGTGGATCAGCAGGCGAGGATGAACCTCGGGCTCGTTCCGCAATACGGCGGAACCGTCGGAGGCGTGCGGCGGAGGGCCCTCCGCGGTGTCGGCGGATGGCGCGATGACAGTCTTGCGGAGGACACGGATCTCACCTACCGCCTTCTCCTCAGCGGCCACCTCACCATCTACCAGAACAGTGCTGAATGCTACGAGGAAGTTCCCGAAGTGTGGCCGGAGCGGCAGCGGCAGATCAGACGCTGGGCGAAAGGACACAACGACTGTCTCGGGCGCTATCTCGGAGCGCTCACGCAATCGGACGAAGTTCCCGGCGGCCTGCTTCAAAGGATTGACGGGGTTCTTCTGCTCGGAGTGTTCGCTCTCGCGCCGCTCATTGTCGCCGGCTGGCTGCTCGGGATCGGCCTCTTCTATCTCGGCTACGTGCCGATTCACGGGTTCATCGGAATCCTCGCCGTCGCTTCGTATAGCACGCTCGGAAATTTCGCGGCGTTCTTCGAGGTCGCCGCCGCCGTACGGCTCGACGGAGCGCGTGCGCGTGCGAGACTTCTCCCGCTCCTCCTCGGCGGATTTCTCGTGAGCACGTTCTCCATCATTGGATCGATGTTTCCGAGGGAGTGGCGGCTTCGCCGCAGTCGCGAGATCGTGTGGGACAAGACCAAGCGTTATGGAGCGGCCGGGAGATGAGCCCGACGATCTTCTTCCTGTTATTGGCACTGTGCACGGCCGCCTGGATCTCGCTGCCGTTCGTGCCGACGGTGATGGAGCTCTATCGCCGGACCGACGTGCTCCCCCTCAATGTGCCGCGGGAGCGTCTGTTGGATACACGCTTCTTCGCGCACTCCTTTCATGACTACATCCGCCGGGAGCTCGGAGATCCGCTGAACCTCGCGCGAAACCAGGGAACGCTCTCCGACGGAACGCCGGTGTTCGTCCTAGGAACCGCTGAGCAAAAGCGGATGGTGACTCAGGCGAGGGACGCCAGTCGCGGGAACGCGCCCGTAATCATCGCGCCAAACTCCACGGTCCTGATCGCCGGCGACATGCTCATCGGCGACATCTACGCGGCGCAGCGATTCGAGAGCGGATATGACGCCACTCTTCGCGCCCTGTATGGTGAGGCGGAAGTCGTCATCGGCGACGGATCCGCCGTGCTGCGATGGATCCATGCGGAAGGTGCGATGCGCATCGGTGTCGGCGTCCTCATATGCGGGCGCGGGTCTTCGGAGCGTTCGATCGAGCTGGGTGACGGATCTCAATTCGAGCGCCTCTTCGCGCCGGAGATCAGATTCGGAACGGAGCCGCCGCCGCCTGTAATCGATCGCTCCGCCGCAGCGCTGAAACCGTGGGTCGGAGCGGAGATGGTCGACCGGCTCGCGGTCGTCAAGGCGGACGTCACGATTCCAGCCGACAGTTTCGTTGACGGCGACATCGTCGCGCACGGGCGCATGACCATTGGAATGCGCAGCAAGATCACCGGCAGCATCAAGGCTCATCGTGGCATCGAGCTGGAGGAGCGCGTAAACGTGAGCGGTGCGGTCGTCTCCGTGCGCGAAGTGAACGTCGGCGGCTACTGCACCATCGGCGGACCCCTCATTTCCGAAGCGGAAGTGTTCCTCGGCGAGGGAACGCAAGTCGGCAGTCTCGACAGGCCCGCAACGGTTACCGCGCAGAAAATCTACGCCGCACCGGGGGCCGTCTGTCACGGCACGGTGTGGGCGAGGAAACTCGGACTCGTGACGCCGCTGATCTACTAGGATTCCTCTCCGCTAACGAACCCCCGCTCGCGCGACGGCGATCTGAATCGTCGTTCCGATCGGCAAGTCATACGAGTTCGGAACTTCGACCACCAGCTCGAGCATTCGCACTTCGATCGTTGTCGACGTGTGGAGCAGGCGATGGATCCAGAGCGTGCCGACATTCGCGACGTTGATCTGCGTGTTCGCCGGAGCGTTGGCGTCGATCGTGACGCCGTCGACTTGCAGAGTCGCGAGTTTGGAGCCGGCGTCGCTCAACGTGAGGCTTCCGTTGGCGCTGACCACGCCGGCATCGGCAACGATCACGTCGGCGCTGATGCGGCTATCGAGAACCTTGATGCCGGTGATGGTGGATGTCATCTCGCCTTCGGTCCGGGTCGCGCCGGCAATTCCGCGGGCCGTGGACCGGACCCCGTCGAACGCCAGGATGTTCTTGTAGCTGATCGCGCCCATTTCGGTGTGCAGCGTGGCGCCGTCGGTTCCATTGCACGGCATGTATGCGAGCGCGGATTCGCCGAGCCGCACGACGCTTCCGTCAACCTTGCTGCCATACGCCGCGCCCAGCAGGATCCCGCTGACCACTCGCACCCCGCTCTCGGCGTGCGCGACGATGATGTTCGTTCCCCACGGAATGAGCAGCACGTTGTTCTGGCTCATAACTACGTGGATCATGTTCACCGTTAGACGCGCGCCGGAATCGGTCCGGGTGACGACCTGCTCGTTCAGCGTCACGCGGCCGATGCCTGGCAGGTCGATTCTCGTATTCGGCGCGACGGTTCCGGTCACATTGACCGCGCCCACTTTCAGGCTGACGAAGGTCGAGCCGGCCGGGTCGGCGTAGAAGCCGGTCGCCGATGACCCGGTGGTGGCTGTCGCCGTGATCACGTTCGCGGTGATCGCGCCGCCGAGCATCGTCAGGTCGTGAATCGTGGCTGAAGTTCGCGCCGCCGGTCCACCGTTGAGGGTGAGGGATTGGGATTCAGTCTCCACCGCGCCGGCGTGAAAGAGCTCGGGCGCATCAACTGATGCCACGTTGTTCTTTTCGTCGACTCCCGGTTCGGTGACGCAGTCGAGTCCGGTCACGGCGGTCCGATCGGCGCGCACAAAACCCTGCTCGTTGTCGACGAACGCGAACGTGCCATATGCGCCGCCGGAATAGTTGTAGCTCGAAACGGATTCGGAGGTCGTGAGGGGGGCCGTCGGCACCTCGCTCGATGATGTGAGCGAGGTCAGGTCCGTCTCATTGCACGAAATGAGAGCGACCATCGCAGTCACGACGCCTATCTTCGCAAAAAAGCCCGAGCGGGTACGCACGCTCGGGCTTCGAGTGACGCTCTTCGAGGTCCGGCCAATGGGGGAATGAAGCATTTGGTACTCCGAGCGATTCGTACGATATGGTAGAGGAAGAATCGTGCCCGGAACGCCGTCTCTTCCCCGATCACGAATGCCCTAGGCCGTCGTAGCTCTCGTTGCCATTGGGCCGGCCAAAAGCGCGGCGATCATGTACGTCGCCGCGGCGACGGCGAAGGAAGCCGGGATTCCCAGCGTCACCGCAACGAAAATCGCGAGAACACTCCCGAGAACACTCGCCGCCGCATTCATCGTCCATGTCCACTCGACAACCTCGCCCGCACCGGAGGCGAGGCGCAGTCCGCTCGGGAAGGGAATTCCCATCAGGAAGCCGAGCGGGAAGATCGCCGCTGAAACGGAAATGATCTTCCAGAAAGCGCCGAGAGCCAGAGCGCTCCGTGTGAGGAGCGGCAGAGGCCAGATCCAAATTCCGGCGAGAAATACGATGCCGATGACCGCGTAGCGAATCCTGAGCGCAAGCGCCTCGCGCGCGAACGATCCGCTGAAGCGGCTTCCTAGCGCGCTCGACAGGAGAAGCACGAATACGACCACCGTGAGCGCGTAGACCGGCTGGCCAAGGAGCACGATCAGTTTCTGAATGAGCGCGACTTCGACAATGATGTAGCCGAGCCCCAGGCAGACGCCGAAGCCAAGGAAGGGACGTACCATCGGATCGCGCGGAAACCGCTTTCCGAAGAGAAGCATCGGAATGAAAAGGAACGCCAGCACCGCAACGGCTGCAGTGAGCAGCAATCCGCCAAGCAAGAACTGCGCATTTGTGTTGAGAGCATCGCCGGTGATGTCGACGCGGGAGAGCTGCGCCATCATGCTCGACCACCGCCCGCTGAAGAAGAAGAACGGCTTGTCGTCGGTGACCGGGGTCACGTTGAACGGATAGCTCGAGAAAAAAACTCCGGGATCCTTTGCGAGTGCGAGCGCCTGAAAGGGCGCCTCTCCCTCTGTGTGACCGGGCGCCCACGCATAGTGGACCTTGCTCGTAGGTAGTCGAGCGTCGAGCGCGGCGAGTCGAGCTGAATCCCACGGCATGCGACTCACAAGGACGGTTCCCATCCGCAGCGGGGTCGCCGGTCCCATCGACTCGGTAAGCACGACTACGTGATCCGCGGGATTGGATACGCCGCTTCTCCTCAACGCCTCGAGCGCGATCGCTTCGAGTCGCAGCGTCTCCCGCGGAACTTTGAATTCCCAACGCCCGATCGAAAGGATTCCGCGGTCGCTGAGATGGGCGAGGTATCGCTGCAGCGCATCGACCGTGTACAGATAGTTCTCCGTCAGGGCATAAGATCCGGCTGCCGCGCTTGCCCAGGTATCGACTTGGGAAAGCAGTATTACATCGAATCGCTCGCTCGTCCGCTCGATGAACGTTCGGCCGTCCTCGACCAGAAGCTGCACGTCGGGGCGCGCGTAGAGTGAATGACTCTTTTCCAGGAACGCGCCGAGCATGACGTCGTGTGCGATGAGCGGATTGATCTCCACCGCGGTGACGAGTGGGCTGCCGGCAACGAGCGCTCGCGCAATGTCGACGCCGCCGCCCGGGCCGATCACGAGAGTCTTCGGCTTCGGGGTGAGCCAGTAGGCCATCTCCGGCCCGGTGCTTCCGAAGAAAGCCTTCACGGCTGCGCCGGAAGGGCCGTTCGGCTCTATCGTGCTGATCCAGCTGCCGGCGCCACCGTCAATCTCGAGCCAATACGACTTGCCGCCGTCGGGCGACTGCACCGACACGCGTGAGAAGCTGTTCCACTTCTTGAACACTTCCTTTTTCACCGGGGCGCCGTGCAGGTAACGGACGTCGAATGCGCGTCCCGTCGCGGCGTTGAAAGTCAGCACGCCGAGGAGGACGAAGACGATGCCGGCGGCAGTCCGTGTAACAGGAATGCGGATAACGGAGATCCACGCGATCGCGGCGAGACTCCAGATTACCCCGGCGCTCAACACTGTTGCCGGGCCGCCGAGCGCTCCGATGACCGGGACGAAAATGAGACAGCCGGCGCTGGCCCCGATGAGATCGAAAAAATAGATCGCCGGAACCCTGTCGCCCGCGCGCGCGATTGCGGTGGCGACGACGTAGCCGGCGAACGCGAACGGCACCGCGCAGGCGAGGAAGAGTCCGGCGAGACTGGTCAGCGACTGCCACGCGGTGACCAGCCAGAGGTTCGTTCCGAGAACCAGCGAGAGCACCGGAATGAGCGAAATGGCTCCGCCCATGCACGCGCGGGCGAGCGCGCGCTGATACCTCCAATCCTGGCCGGATTTCGCCGAGAGCCGCGCGAAGATTCCACCGCAGGCGAGACCCAGCAGCGCGATGGAGATGACGAGGAACGCGTAGTGGTAGAACAGCACCACCGAGAAGAGGCGCGTCAGCGACAGCTCGAGTACCAGCACGCCGAGCGTCGTCAGTGAAAGCGCGATGCCTGTTCGCGCGATGCCGGCCGGCGCCGCCGTCTCAGGAGGTGACACGCCCGGAATATACTTTTTTGCGCCCCATCTGTCCGAACCGTACATTAGCAGCGTACACACCTCCCGAGGATGGTCTTGCTGTTCGTCCGTTCAACGTCGGCACCGGCCCGATGAGAATCAATCCGGGCCTTGTCTGGCTCGCGATCGCGATCGTTGCCTTCGCTGTGGAAGCTACCAATCTCAATCTCGTTTTCCTGTTCATCGGGATCGCCGCGCTTATCGCCGGAAGCGTCGCCGCGCTGAGCATCCCCGTCATCGGTCAGGTCGCCGCGTTCGCCGTGGCGGCGCTCGTCATCCCCGCGCTCCTCCGCCCCCGGCTGCTCGGCAAGCTGAAATCCCAGGGAATCATCTCGCGCACCGATGCGCTCATCGGCCAGACTGGACGAATCACGCAGCCGATCGATCCAGTCGCTGGAACAGGACGCGTCATCGTCGGCGGACACGACTGGGCGGCCAGCAGCACTGAGCGCTTGGACACCGGCGACTTCGTCGAGATACTCGGCTCCGACGGCATCGTCCTGCTGGTCGCACCGGTCCCGTCTCCGCTCGAGTCGGGCAACGACGCCTAAACAATCATCGGAGCATTCATGTCATATATCGCCGTAGGACTTCTCTTCCTCGTCGTTCTCATCCTCGCCCGCGCGGTGAAAGTCGTTCCGCAGAAGCAGGTCAAGATCATCGAGCGGCTCGGAAAGTTTCACAGTCTCGCCGACGCGGGGATGACGATCATCCTTCCCTTCGTCGACTCGGTCCGGGCGACGCATGACCTGCGCGAGCGCATCACGCGGATCGAGCCGCAGCCGGTGATCACGCGCGACAACGTGACGATGGAAGTCGACGCGGTGATCTACTACCTGCTCGTCGATCCGGTCCGTGCGACGTATGAAGTACAGAACCTCGAGTGGGGAATCGAGCAGCTGACACTGTCGGCGTTGCGCAATGCGATCGGCCTTCTCGACCTCGACCACACGCTGGCTTCGCGCGACACGATCAACACCCAGCTCCGTGCCGCCCTCGACAGCGCGACTCAGCAGTGGGGAGTGAAGGTCGTTCGCGTCGAGCTCAAGAACATCGATCCGCCGGAAGAGATCAAGCTGACGATGGAGAAGCAGATGACCGCCGAGCGGGCGAGACGCGCGGTGGTTACGACCGCCGAGGGCGAGAAGGCGTCCGCGATTCTCCGTGCTGAAGGATTGCAGCAGTCGGCGATCGTCAGCGCCGAGGGAGAAAAGCAGTCGGCGATCCTGCGCGCGGAAGGCCAGGCGGAGGCGCGGCTTCGCGTCGCGAACGCCGAGGCCGAGGCGCTCAAGTCGATTGCAGGGGCGCTCGGCGCGAGTGGCCAGCCGGCGCAGTATCTGATTGCGAAGAGCTACCTCGATTCACTCAATCAGATTGCGGCGAACGCGCAGAAAGTCGTCTTCCTGCCGTTCGAGGCGTCGGCTGCGATGGGAGCGATCGGCGGAATCAAGGAGCTGCTCGTCCAGACGCAAACCAGGACGAACCGCTAAGTACGATCAGGCGCGGAAGATTTTCCTTTCGCGTTCCTTGATGCGGCCGTAGCACTCGCAGGCGACCGCTTCCAATCCTTCGCGATCGAGGATTCGGATGTGGCCCCGCTTGTACGAGATGAGGCCGGCGCGCTGCAATGCGCTCGCCGCGACGGTTACACCCGGGCGGCGGACGCCGATCATCTGCGAGAGGAACTCCTGCGTCAGCTCGAACTCGTCGCTGAGCGCGCGGTCGTGTGAGATCAGCAGCCATCGGGCGCATCGCTGCTCGATGGAATGAGAGCGATTGCAGGCCGAGGACTGCGACAAAGTCTCCAGCGTAATCTGTGCATACTGATGCACGCGCTGTTTGACGGCGTCGTTCTTCTCGACCAGCCGGAGGAAAGTTTCCTTCGGAATCTTGTGAAAAAGACCGGTCACCTGGATCATGGTCCGCGTTAGCGTGCTCGTTTCACCTAAGTAAATCGGGAGCCCGACGAATCCGTCGTAGCCGACGGTGATCGCTTCGACTGCGCTGCCGTTCTCCAGCGGAACGACCATTGACGCGAAGCCGGATTCCGGGAAGTAGACGTAATCCAGCGTCGCCCCTGACTCGGCGATCATCGTCCTGGCGGAGAGAGTGCAGGTCTCGCCGCTCTTTACGAGCTGCTCGTATTGCGAATCCGAAAGCGAGTCGAGCAGCACATTCCGCTTCGTGACCGGGGTCGCGCGGGAGGGCTCCATCGTCACAAACCTTCTACTGCGCGTTGGTGATTGCACCTGACGGCAGAAGGCTTAGACGGAGATGTCAGTTGCCTATGTCGGAGATGTTCGCGGGGTCAGCGGCTAACCAGGCGACGAGGCGCAAGTCCTCTGTACAAAACTAACATAGTGCCTTGATCACAATGTGAAATTGTTGAGCCGGGAGACGCCGATTGGCGTCTCAGGGGGTTGCGGTGCCTGCCGGTCCGTTCGTGGAAGCACTGCGGTAGAACTCGTCAATGCACTCGCTGACCACGCGGCTCAGCAGATCTCCGTCATCGCCGCTCTTTTCGTTCCAGAGACGGTACGCCGATGCCTGCGGAATGCGCGCCCAGATTTTCTTGAGATTGATGATGAGATCTTCGCAGCGCATGCCGGCAGCGTGTGCTTCAATGCAGAGTCGGGCGATGGCCTTGTGGATCTTTGCTCGGGTGAGTCGTTCGTTTGGATCGAGCACACCCGTCAGCTCGGCAACAGCAAGTGCGGACGGAAATTCGCCATATAACGGTCCGTCCGGAGCGATGCTCCGTGAGGCTCTGTTTTTACCAGCGTCGTGCAGAGACTGACTCATTTGGATCGAACGGCGGAGGGGTGCTACAGCAGGAGCAAAGAGGAAACATCTGTTATGGAACAGAGGCGAGCAATGTATTTGTTGTACAAAGCGACATCCTCCGTCTTTTTATTCCGGGTGACATCTGTTGTTTCTCCGAGTGGTGGGCGGCTGGCTCCGGACATTTCCGGTTGTTACAGTTGTCGCATGTGGCCAATACTCCACTTTCAACGCGAAAATCGAGCGAGCTGCCGAGGCTCCGACATTTCGCAGCGCCCGACTGCCTCGAGGTGGCCTGACGACCAGAATTCTCGAGGCAGCCGTGAAGGAAAGTCTTACGCGCGAACCAACGTTCGCGCGTTGTTCTACTTGGGTCTCGGCGCCGTCGGGGGCAGAAGACCGTTGAGTCGCAGGTAGATCGCGAGCTGGCTGTAGTGGTCGGCGAAGTCAGCAGCGGTAGCCGTTATCATCGACGCGCGCGTGACGGTGCGCCCACCGAACCAGGGTACCATTTCGCCCAGCTTGGAATCGTCCAGGTTAGCCAGTACCTGGTTGCAGAAGGCGAATGTCTCCTTTAACCGCGCGACCAGCACGGCTTTGGTGTCCGTCGAAGCGACCTTCGACCGGGTTGGTGCCTTCACTCCGGCGATATTCCCGCACAGAAAATCGTTGCCACTACCGAGATGGACGACGATGTCGGCGACGCTCATCTGGGCGGGCGTCGGCTTGAATCCGTATTTGTCAGCCGGGAACTCTTCCGCGGCGGCGATGAGATTCTTCGCCTCCTGTGCCTCGTACTCCCGGATCGACTGAGCCACCGGATTTGGTGCGGGTGAAACGGGGGCGGCGGGCGGTGTGGTCGGGTGCGTCGGAGTCTGTCCGAGGGACAGTGTTGGCAGGAGGGCGAGCGCGAGCGCAGGGGCGTAATTGCGGAATTGCATGGACGTTTGCTCCGGTCTGGGTCTACACAATTCTGTGTGGCGGGACGGCGGCTGTCGAGAGACAACGACTCTTCGGCTAATTTCCTGCGTCTTGGCGGGACGTATGCCGGGTGTTCACTACATTAAAGAGAACGACGCCGCGGCGAGCTGCCCGCTATCAAGCTGCCCGTTGCGCCCTGCCTACGACGAAGACAGATAACGAAAGGACATCCAAATGAAGAATGCGCTGACGCTGATCCCGATGCTCCTCGCGTTCGCGGCCTGCGCGCCGGCGAACAACTCCTCCACGCAGGCGAGTGAGCGGTCCACGCCCAACACCCTGACCAACGCCGAGCGATCCGAAGGATGGCGGCTCCTTTTCGACGGTCGGACCGCGGATCAGTGGCGCGGCTACCGTGAGACAACGTTACCCGCCGGCTGGCATGTCGCGAACGGTACGCTAACGAAGCAAGCCGAAACCCGTGACATCATCACGAGGGACAAGTTCGCCGATTTCGACCTCGCATTCGACTGGAAGATCGGTCCCGGGGGTAACTCCGGCGTTTTCTACCGCGGCACGGAGGAGTACGAGGCGATCTACTGGAGTGCGCCGGAGTACCAGCTTCTCGACGATGCCCTTCACCCTGATGGAAAGAGCCGTCTGACCGCTGCCGGCTCCAACTTCGGGCTGTATCCGGCGCGGGCCGGCGTCGTAAGGCCGGCGAACGACTGGAACTCCAGCCGAATTGTCGTTCGCGGATCGCATATCGAGCATTGGCTCAACGGCCAAAAGCTCCTCGAGTACGAGCTCTGGAGCCGCGAGTGGGAAGCGAAAGTCAAAGCGAGCAAGTTCCACAGCTGGCCCAATTTCGGACGCGCCCGGACAGGATACATCGCCATTCAGGGCGACCATCCGGGACTTCTGGCGCTGCGGAATATCCGGATCCGCGAATTGAAGTGAACCACCGGCGGGCGAGGGGGTAATTAGAATGTCCTCTTCGTTTGAGCAGCCATGAATATGAAAGGTCGAATCTTCGGTCTAGCCGTCGCCGGGGTCGTTTTCGCAGCGCCGCTAGCCGCTCAGAAGGCCACTCCGCGCGACAGCTCCGCTGAGCCGCTCCCTTCCGGAATAGTGTCGAATGACTCCGCGACAGCGCGGGCGACAGCCGATCTCGAGCAATCGCTTGTGCAGCTTGCCGTATCGCTCCAGATAGTGGCGCAGCGAATCGCGACTGACCCGCAGCTCAAGCTTGCCGCGATCAAGCTCGCGTCGTCGTTCGTCTCGACTGCGCAGCAAATCGTGACTGAGAATACCGTCACCGTTCAGAACGCCCTGAAAACCGCCGCCGACAGGATCGCGGCCGCGCAGATTGCGATTCCTCCCGGTGCGAAGACGCCGGGCAAGCCGCCCGCCGGACGGTAAACAGCGCCGCTTCCGCCGGATATATTCTTCGGGCCTCGTCTCTCAGGACGAGGCCCTTTTTCATCCTCCGGCTTGAGAGTCAAATGAGAGCTCACCGCGCCGCCGTCCTTCTCTGCAGCGTACTCGTCGCGATGGTTTCTTCCATCGCGTCATCCCAACAGGCACCGGTGAACGGCATCCGCGTCAAGCGCCTCGTCATCCGGAACGCGATGGTAGTCTCGGGAACCGGAACGCCGGCTTCGGGTCCTTTCGACATTCTCGTCGAGGGAAACCGCATCGCCCAGATGGTTCCCCTCGATCCCGTCTCGCTCCGCTCGGCGGGGCAGCGGCTCACTGGCGACGCAGAGATTGACGCAACGGGGAAGTACGTTCTCCCGGGACTGATAAACGCGCACGCGCATTTGCAGGACGAGCGCGGTGGCGTGCCTCAGCCGGTCGAATATGAGCTGAAGCTGTGGCTCTCCTGCGGCATCACGACCGTGCGTGAAGTCGGCGCGGACGACACGCGGAAAGTTATCGCCATGCGCGAGCGCAGCCGGCTCGGACAAGTCGCCGCGCCGCGGATATTCGTCTATGCCCGCCTGAGTAATCCGCCGGCGCCGCAGTCCGCGGAGGAGACGCGTCTTCGCGTGCGGGAACTCAAGCAGATGGGCGCTGACGGCATCAAGATCGTCGACGTCGATCGCGAAGTTCTGGAAGCAGCCGAGGATGAAGCGCACAAGCTGAATCTCCGCATCGCGCATCACGTCGGGGTCCAGGATGCGAATGCGTGGGACGACATTCGCCTCGGCACAACGAGCATCGAGCACTGGTACGGAATCCCCGACGCCGCATTTCCCGACGGCGTTCAGCATTTTCCGACGAGCTACAACTACAGGAACGAGGTCGACCGCTTCCGATATGCGGGCCGGATTTGGAGGGAAGCGGATACGGCGAAGCTGTCGAAGGTTCTCGACGGAATGATCGCGGCGCACGTAGCGTGGGTACCGACGCTCGATATTTACGAGGCGAGCCGGGACCTGCAGCGGGCGCAGACGCAGCCGTGGTTCAAGGACTATCTGCATCCGACGCTCGAGGAATATTTCCGGCCCAACCCGGCTTTTCATGGGTCGTATTTCATCGGCTGGACATCCACCGATGAAGCGTTCTGGAAGGAGAACTACCGCATATGGATGGCGGCGCTGCGCGAGTTCGAGAAGCGCGGCGGACTGATCGGTGTCGGCGACGATGCCGGCTTCATCTACCAGATGTATGGCTTTGGAACGATTCGGGAGATGGAGCTCCAGCAGGAAGCAGGCTTCAGCACAATCAAGGTCATTCAGCACGCGACGCAGAACAACGCGCGAATCCTGGGTGTCGAGAGCGAGACGGGCAGGGTGAAGCGCGGCTATCTCGCGGATCTCATCGTCGTCAACGGAAATCCGCTCGAGGATCTAAAGGTTCTTTATCCGACGGGCACCGATCAGATCGTGAATGGAAAGGTCGTTCACGGCGGCGGAATCGAGTGGACCATCAAGGACGGCATTCCGTATCACGTTCCGGAGCTGATGGCCGACGTGAAGGCGATCGTCGCGCAGGCTCGCGCGGCAAGGAAGTAGCGGATTGCCCAATTGCCGCTCATGAGGGGCCCTGCGCCGGGCCGCGCGGCTGCCGCGGTAACCGGCGCAATACTCGGCGGTCTCATCTTCCTCGGTTTCGATGCCGTCGGGGTGATCGAGATCCTGAAAGCGCCTGGCGTGCCATTCGGTTTTTTGCTCGTTGTTGCTGGGGCACTTGTCGGAATCACTCCGCTCCGGCCGCTGTTGTGGATTGGCGCGGGTGCGGTCGTTCTCGTTGTGCTGCTCGCGATGTACACGCCGATGACGGTGCCGCTTACCGCGCCCCTCGTGCGGAGCGATTCCGTCGGGCAGAAGAAGCTCGATGCAATCGCAGTTCTCTCCGGTGGGAGTACAGTCGAGGGAATGATGGGCCCGCTGACGCTCGACCGTCTGCTGAAGGCGTCGTCGCTTGCGCGTGCGCACGTTGCGCCGGCGATGATGATCTCGCGTGAGATATGGGAGTTCGCTGATGAGACCGTTACCGACCGCACGGATCAGGAGCAGGTTCTGGCGATGACGCTGCCCGACAGCGAGCAGGTCTTCTTTGTCGATTCGGTTTCGAGCACGCGGAACGAGGCGGAGCGGATGAAAAAAATCGCCGACCCGCATGGATGGAAGCGGATCGCCGTCGTCACGTCGCCGCTGCACAGCCGGCGTGCCTGCGCTACTTTCGAGTCCGTCGGTTTCGAGGTTACTTGCGTGACGAGCCCGTCGCGTGAGATGTCGCTCGGCAAGGTTCGCACGCCCGGTGACAGATTGAAGGCATTTAGCGGATGGCTGTACGAGGTGGCAGGGACGCTGAAATACCGCGCTTACGGCTGGATTCGCTGAAGCGCTCCCAACATTGAGGCGGAGGCAGAGAAAACGATGACCGCAGCAGCCGTTTCATCGGCACCAGCGCAGGATCGTTCCGGAATCTGGAAAGTGATCACCGCGTCGTCGGTGGGCACGATGATCGAGTGGTACGACTTCTACATCTTCGGCAGTCTCGCCGCGATCATCTCGACGCAGTTTTATCCTGAAGGCGATCCGACCGCGAGCTTCCTCAAAACGCTCGCGACGTTCGCCGTCGGATTCGCGGTGCGTCCGTTCGGTGCGCTGGTGTTCGGCCGCATCGGCGACTTGGTCGGGCGGAAATTCGCCTTCCTGATAACGCTCGTAATCATGGGCGGCTCGACGGCGGCGATCGGTTTCCTTCCCGGCTACAAGACAATCGGAATGGCGGCGCCGATCATTCTCGTGCTGCTCCGACTGCTCCAGGGTCTCGCGCTCGGCGGAGAGTACGGCGGCGCGGCTATATATGTAGCCGAGCACGCTCCGGACGGCCGGCGCGGCTTCTACACGAGCTTCATTCAGACGACCGCGACGCTCGGATTGTTCGTGTCACTTGCGGCGATTCTCGCCGTGCGGGGCGCGGTGGGAGAGGCTGCGTTCAAGGAATGGGGCTGGCGAATACCGTTCATTCTCTCGCTGTTCCTGCTAATGATCTCGTATTACGTCAGAATTCGGCTTCGCGAGTCGCCGCTGTTTGCGCGGCTCAAGGACGCTGGCAGGACGTCGAGCGCGCCTATCCGGGACAGCTTTGGAAGCGGGGAGAAATGGAAGCTGTTCTTCACCATTCTCTTTGGCGCGGCGGCGGGTCAGGCGGTGGTCTGGTACACGGGACAGTTCTACGCGCTGCTCTTCATGCAGACGGTTCTCAAAGTTCCGCTGACGACGGCGTACATCTGCGTAGCCATCGCACTGCTTCTCGGCGCGCCGCTGTTCATTTATTTCGGCTCTCTGTCGGATCGCATCGGCCGAAAGAAGATCATGCTTACCGGCAATCTTCTCGCGGCGATCAGCTATGTGCCGATCTACCATCTGATGAAGATCTACTCGTCGCCGGTCAATCCAGTCGCGCTCACCGTTCTCGTTTTCATTCAGGTAATCTTCGTGACGATGGTGTACGGACCCATCGCCGCCTATCTGGTCGAAGCATTTCCGGCGCGAATCCGCTATACGTCGCTCTCTCTTCCATACCATTTCGGCAACGGGTGGTTCGGCGGATTCCTTCCGATCATCGCGACGTCCCTCGTCGCCAAGACGGGAAACATCTACGCCGGGCTTATCTACCCGATCGTGGTTGCGCTGATGACGGTAGTTGTTGGCTCAATTCTCTTGCGTGACCGCCACACCGAGAGCATCTGGGCCGAGCTCGATCAGGATCCGGCGACGCTTATCGGCGCGGAAGCGGGCTGATGCTTCTCGCGATTGTCGCTCTCGCACTCATGGGATCATCGCCGGTGGACTCCCTGCGCTCGGCCATCGAGTCGAGGATCGCCCAGTCGCCGGGCGTGGAGGTCGGCGTAGCATACGTCGATCTCGAAACCGGCGACACGCTCTACATCCATGCCGATACCGTTTTTCATGCGGCGAGCACGATGAAGGTCCCGGTGATGCTCGAGCTGTACCGCCGCGCTTCCGCAGGCGGAATAAGAATGGACCAAGCGCTTCTTGTCGTGAATCAGTTCGCGTCGATCGTCGACGGCTCCCCGTACGCGCAGGATCCGAAGGAGGATTCCGACTCGGTGATGTATCAGCTCGTTGGGACTCGCGTGCGAATCGATTCACTGATCCGGCACATGATCACGCGATCGAGCAACCTGGCGACGAATACACTGATCGCCCTTGCCGGTCCCGATCAGGTGAATGGGACGCTGCGTTCACTCGGAATAAAGCGGATGACCGTTCTGCGCGGCGTCGAAGATTTAAAGGCGTATGACAAGGGTCTCAACAACACGACCACCGCGCGCGATCTGGCGACGCTGATGGAGGCGATCGAAACCGGGCGGGCGGCCGATGCTGCCGCAACGAGCGCGATGAAAGAGGTATTGCTTGGTCAGGAGTTCAATACGGCAATTCCCGCGGGTCTCCCGAACGGAACCAGGGTGGCCCACAAGACGGGCAGTCTCACCTCGCACGCCCACGACGCAGCGATCGTGTACCCGGCCGGCAGAAAACCCTACGTGCTCGTCGTGCTCACCCGCGGCGACAAGAAAGTCTCCGAGCTGAACGAGATCATCGCCGACATATCGCGTCTCGTGTACGCGAAGGCGACGGCCTCTTCTGCTCACCAATGAAAATCGCCTTCCTCGGGCTAGGCGACATCGGAAAGCCGATGGCGGATCATCTCGCGCGTGAGCCGTTCGAGCTGACGGTGTGGAATAGAACGGCGGCGAAAGCGGACGATTTCGTCCGCGTGCACAACGGGAAGAAGGTTCGGGCGGCGAAGACTCCCGCTAATGCGGTGACGGGAAGCGACGTCGTGATTACCTGCCTCCCGTCATCCGTCGAAGTCGAAGAGCTACTTCATCGCGAGGACGGTATTCTCGCCGGAATCTCGAGCGGCGCCCTGTTCCTCGACTGCACTTCAGGCGATCCGACGGCTTCCATCGACATCGCCGCCGAGCTCGCCACTCGCGGCATTCAGTTTGTGGATGCGCCGGTAAGCGGCGGCACGATCGCGGCGATTGAGGGGCGGCTGACGGTGATGTGCGGTGGCGAGCGCACCGCATTCGATCGTGTGATGCCGGTCCTCGAAGCGTTCGGGAAGAAAATCGTCTATTGCGGACCGGTCGGGGCGGGACACACGGTGAAAGCGGTGAATCAGGCGCTGCTCGCGGTTCACATTCTCGCGACGGCGGAGGCACTCGTCACCGCGGCAAAGGCAGGTGTGACCCCGCACATTCCGACTCGCTTTGCTCGACAAGGATATCGACATCGCCGCTCGGCTGGCGAAGGCGATGGAGGTGGAGGCGCCGCTCATCGCACTCGCCGCGCGACTCACGACCGAGGCGCACAGGATGCTCGGGGAGGAGGTGGACCATGTCGAAGCAGTTCGCCTGGTCGAACGTCGCGGCGGGGCGGAAATAAAAGGGCAGGCGTGACGGTGACGCGCCGGAAGGGCGCTCCGCCTTCGTCCGCGCCGGTTATATTCCCCCTTTAATGCCAAATCGCAAGACGACCGTCCTCGACTCAAAAGCAGTCGAGCGCACCCTCAAAAGGATGGCCGTCGAAATCGTCGAGCTTAACGGGGGAACCGACGGCCTCATCATCGTTGGAATCCAGCGTCGCGGAGTTCAGCTCGCGTCGCGCCTCGTAAGTCTCATTCGCGAAGGCGAGTCCGCCTCCATCCCCGAAGGCTCGCTCGACATCACGCTCTACCGCGACGACCTCCAAACCGTCGGTCCTCGGCCGGTCGTCGGGCCGACGCATCTTCCGTGGGATCTAGAGGGCAAGCACGTCGTCATCGTGGACGACGTTCTGTATACCGGCCGCACCGTGCGTGCGGCACTCGATGAGCTCGCGGATTTTGGGCGGCCCGCGCGCATCGGACTCGCGGTGCTTGTCGACCGCGGAGGGCGCGAGCTTCCGATTCAGCCAGACGTGGTCGGCACGACTGTGGATGTCGGACCCGATGAGCGCGTCGACGTCCTCATCGAAGAGCTCGACAAGCGCACGGAAGTGGTGATCGTTCCCAAATCTTCAACGTGATCGGGGCGCTCGGAAAAGACCTGTTGGGGCTCGAGGAGCTCTCGGCCGATCAGATTCGTCTCATCCTCGACACCGCCGAACCGTTCAAGGAAATAAGCGAGCGCGCAATAAAAAAAGTGCCGGCGCTGCGCGGCTCGACGATCGTCAATCTCTTCTTCGAGAACTCGACGCGCACCCGAATCTCCTTCGAGTTCGCCGAGAAGCGCCTCTCGGCTGACACCGTGAATGTCTCCGCGACCGGATCGAGCGTTCTCAAAGGCGAGACGCTCGTCGACACCGCGCGGAATCTGGAAGCGATGCGCATCGACATGGTCGTCATCCGCCATTCCGCGTCAGGTGCCGCGCGGTTCCTCGCCGACCGCATCGAGTCGAGCGTGATCAACGCCGGTGACGGGACGCACGAGCATCCGACGCAGGGACTTCTCGACATCCTTACCCTCCGCGACCGCTTCGGAACGCTCGAGGGAAAGCACATCTGCATCTGCGGAGACATCCTCCACTCCCGCGTCGCAAGATCGAACATCTGGGGGCTCAAGAAACTGGGGGCTGACGTTGCGGTCTGCGGACCGCGCTCGCTGCTGCCGACTGCGATTGACGAATTCGGCGTTGGTGTCTTCGACCGCATCGAGGAGGCAATTGAATGGGCCGACGCGCTCAACGTCCTCCGGCTTCAGCTCGAGCGAATGACCTCCGGATATATTCCGTCGTCGCGCGAGTACAATCGCGTGTTCGGCATAAGCCGCGCGCGCCTCGACCACGCGAGGCGGGAGATTCTCATTCTGCATCCCGGTCCGATGAACCGCGGCGTCGAGATAGACTCCGACGTCGCCGACGGACCGCACAGCGTGATCCTCGATCAGGTGACTAACGGCGTCGCCGTCAGGATGGCGGTGCTCTATCTGCTCGCTGGCGGAAAACCCGAGCTGGCCGAAGCAGCGAAAGGCGGAGACTCGCGCTCGTGAAGCCGATACTTCTGAAGGGCGGCAGACTCGTCGATCCGTCGCGAAATCTCGACGAAGCCGGCGACCTGCTGATCAAGAATGGCAAGGTGGAAGCGCTCGGCGGAAAGATCGCCGGACCGGAAGAATGCGATATCGTTGATTGCGCAGGAAAAATCGTCTCCCCCGGATTCATCGACGTGCACTGCCATCTTCGTGAGCCGGGCAGGGAGGACGTCGAGACGATCGCGACCGGAGCGCGCGCCGCCGCGGCGGGCGGATTCACCGCCGTATGCGCGATGCCCAACACCGATCCGGTGACAGACAATCAGGCGGCGGTCGGATTCGTTCTCCGTCAGTCGCTCCAGGCGAAAGCGGCGAGAGTCTATCCGATCGGCGCAATATCCGTCGGTCAAAACGGAAAAGCGCTCGCCGAGTTTGGGGAAATGGTCGGAGCCGGCGCCGTCGCCGTGAGTGACGACGGCAAGCCGGTCGGGAGCGCGCAGCTCATGCGCACCGCTCTCGAGTACGCGAGAACTTTTAGGATCCCGGTCATCGATCATTGCGAGGAGCCGACCCTCTCCGCGGGCGGCGCGATGAACGAAGGAATCGTCAGCGCCCGGCTCGGCCTGCGCGGAATTCCTGCGGAGGCGGAGGAGATCATGGTCATCCGTGACATCCTTCTCGCGCGGCTGACCGGCGGACATGTCCATCTCGCGCACATGAGTACAAAGGGATCGGTCGAGCTGATCCGATGGGGAAAGGAGCGGGGAATCAATGTCACCGCCGAAGTCTGCCCGCATCACCTTTCGCTGACGGAGGACCGCATCGGCGCGTACGACACGAACGCCAAGATGAACCCGCCGCTCCGCACCGCCGAGGACGTCGCCGTCCTGCGGGAAGCGGTGAAGGATGGCACGATCGACCTCGTCGCGACCGACCACGCTCCGCATCACTACGACGAGAAGGAGCGCGAATTCGCCGACGCCCCCAACGGCATCATCGGCCTCGAGACCGCGCTCGCGGTCATCGTCACGAACCTCGTCGAGACCGGCATCCTGACGTATTCGAAGATGGTTGACCGGATGGCGTGCACGCCGGCGAAGGTCTTCAATCTTCCCGGGGGAACGCTCGCCCGCGGTGCCGCTGCCGACGTCACCGTTTTTGATCCAAAAGCGTCCTGGAAAGTGGATCCCGCGAGCTTCCTGTCGAAGGGAAGGAACACGCCTTTTGCGGGAATGACCCTCAGCGGCAAAGCCGTATGTACTATTGTAGCGGGTCAAATCGTCTATCGAGAATAGGGCGCGGAGTTGGGGTCATACCGATAGCGGCGACGAGGGAGGATGAAGGACAAACAGGCGACATCACTGGAAGCGCTGAACGGGCTTCTGACCGAGCGAAAGCGCTACGAGGAGTGGCTTGCCGCCCTCGAAACGCGTCGCTCGAACACGTCCGACGCCGTCTACCAGAAGGTGCGCAGCGACTACGAGAAGCGTCTGAAGGACGTATCCGACCGCCTGACTTCGCGCGCTGGGGAGCTGCGCGCCGGCATCGCGTCGCTCACCGCCAAGCTCCAGGATATCGCCAGGGAGGAGCTCGCCCAGCATGAGGCGAGGCAGGAAGCCGAACTTCGTGCGGCGGTCGGTGAGTACGGCGCCGAAGAGTGGCAGACCGTCAAGCAGAATTCGGAGAAGCAGCTCGCCCGCGTGGCGCGCGACCGGACTGCGACGGAAACGCAGCTCGCGGATTTGAATCGCGTTTACGCGATGAGCACCGGCAATGCGCCGGTCTCCGCGACCGCCGTTCCAGCTGCTGCGGCCCCGGCGTCACCCGCAGCAGCACGCCCGGATGCTCCCGCACCGGTCGCACCGCGTAAAGCGCAAAAGAGCTCGTCGGCGGGATGGCCTTCGCGCGACGGCGAGGACGAAACGACTCGTGCTCCGGCCGGGGCGAGTGGACCGTCCGGCGGAAGAGGCGCCGCCAAAGACTCGAACTTTGAGGAGCTCGCTTCTATCACCCAGCCGGGAACGGCGACGGCGACCAAGACCCCGGAATCAAACCCGGCGCCGGCGTCAAAATCGAAAGCGACCCGGGGCGGACTTCCCGATCTGAGGACCGAGCAGCACAAGACGCTGAAGTGTCCGGAGTGCGGGGCGATGAACTACCCGACGGAGTGGTACTGCGAACGCTGTGGTGGGGAGCTCGCCACGCTTTAGTACTGCAAGTCGGGGGGCGGCAACAATCGCTCCTTATCAAGGAGCAAAAAAAACGGACGCTCGGGGCGCCCGTTCCTTCAAGAGTGACCGGCTCTACTTCGCCGCTTTCTTCTTGGTCAGCCGGCTCTTGTGCCGCGCTGCGGTGTTCTTGTGAATGAGTCCCTTCCGCGCGGCGCGGTCGAGAAGCTTGATCGCCGCAAGACGCTCGTCGGCGCTGCCGGTGCCCGCTCTCTTGAGCGCTGTGCGAAGGGTGGAGCGCTGGGCTCTGTTGCGCACGCTGGCGGCGCGCGATTTCCGCATGTTCTTTTTTGCGGAAGCAATATTCGGCACTAAGAATTCCTCGGGTGTGATGCGGGCTTTGCGCCCAGTTGCGAAGGCCGAAAGATAGACCGTCTCTCTCTGCCAATCAACTCCGTCTTGTGATAACTTCCCCGCACTGAAATCGTCCTCCGCTCTCGAACCGCGCCTAATTGCAATCCTTTCAGACCTTTCTTCTCATCGCGCCCGTGCTCCTGTTCTCCATGGTCGCGCACGAATACGCCCACGGTTACGTCGCCTTCAGGAATGGCGACATGACCGCGTATCAGCTCGGACGGCTGACCTGGAACCCGATTCCGCACATCGACCTCTTCATGTCGATCCTGCTGCCAATCATTACCTGGCGGCTCTCGGGCATTGCGTTCGGCGGCGCGAAGCCGGTTCCGGTGAATCCGCGCAATTACCGCGACTTCAAGCGCGGCGACATCATGGTGTCGCTCGCGGGGATAGTCACGAATCTCATCATCGCGATTCTGCTCGTGCCGCTGATCATCATCATCGGATTCCTCGGCCGCGCCGCACCCGCCGCAGCGGAGACGCTGTCGGTTTTCCAGCGAATGTTCATCTTCGGCATCGTGATCAACCTCGCCCTCGCCGCATTCAATCTGATCCCGATCCCGCCGCTCGATGGTTCCCATGTCATGAAGTATCTGCTTCCGCCGGCGTGGGGACTCGGCTACCAACGAACGGGCCGGTATGGATTGATCATTCTCTTCGCGGTGCTGACGCTCGGCGCCCCGCTCATCAATCTCTGGTTCACACCGGTATTCTTCCTGCGGGACTTCGCGTTCAAGCTGATCTATCCCTTCATCCTGCCCAGCCAATGGACGGTGTAGGCATTCCCGTTCAGCAGAACGGCGACGGCGCGGAGGTTTTCGTCGTCGAGCTGACGCAGTTCTCGGGACCCCTCGATCTGCTTCTCTCCCTCATCCGCGACGAGCAAATAGACATCTACGACATTCCCATCGCCCGCGTTGCCGAGCAGTTCCTCGCTCGCATCTCGACGCTCGCTCTCGACGAAGCCGCCGATTATCTCGAGATGGCGGCGCGCCTTCTCCGTATCAAGGCGCAGATGCTCCTCCCTCGCCGCGAAGGCGAAGAGGCATGGGATGACCCGCGCGCCGAGCTCGTTCGCCGTCTTCTCGAGTACCAGCAGGTTCGCGAGGTCGTGGATCTTCTCGAAAAGCTGAGCGAGGATCGGCGCAGTCGCTTCGCGCGCGCGTTCGATCAGAATCCTTCCGTGCTTCCGGCACCAACGGGTCCGCTGAGCTTCTCGCTCGCCGAGCTGCTCGGTGGGGTCGATCGCGTCATTCGCATTGCCCGCCGCCCGGAGATGCACGAGGTGATTCCCCGCGCACTGGATGTTGACGGCGCTATCGGCGTCGTTCGCGCGATTCTCGCGATGCGCGCGAAAGCGCAGTGGACGGATGTCGTCCCGAACAACGCCGAGCCGTGGCAGGTTCTGTCCGTGCTTCTCGCTCTTCTCGAGCTCGCCAAGCTCGGCGAGCTGCGTCTCAAACAACGCCGCGCGTTCGCGGCCGTCGCAATCTCTCGTGACCCCGCTAGCGAAGCTGCTTGAGGCGGCGCTCTTCGCGAGCGCAGCGCCCATAACCGCCGCCGAGCTGCGCGCGATGGCGGCGAACATCGACGAATCTTCGGAGAACGTCGATTCCGCTCTCAACGAACGCCGCGAGCACTATGAGACGGACGGGCATGGAGTCGAGCTGTTGCAAGTCGCGGGCGGCTGGCAGATTCTGACGCGTCCCGAATACACCGAGGCGATCGAGCGCGCGCAGCTCGCCGCCCGTCCGCAGCGGCTTTCATCGGCTGCCCTCGAGACGCTGGCGATCATCGCGTACCGGCAGCCGATCGGTCGTGCGGAGATCGAGGAGATTCGCGGTGTCAACGCCGGCGCGATTCTGAAGTCACTCCATGAGCGCGGGCTCATCGATGTCGTCGGCCGCGGCGAAGGAATGGGACGCCCGCTTATGTACGGCACGACACCGTCCTTCCTCGAGCAGCTCGCGCTTCGTCATCTCGCAGAGCTTCCGCGCGCCGATGAGCTCGCCATCGCTCTGCGCGCGCCGCGGATGGCGGCGGCTCCTGACGCCGCTTCGCGCGAAGAGACAGCCTCGGCGCAAAGCTGATGGCCGAGTGGATGCGGATCCAGCGCGCACTCGCGCGGGCCGGCGTCGCATCGAGAAGAAAAGCTGAAGAGCTCGTCGCCGCCGGACGCGTGCGTGTAAACGGGGCTGTCGCGGTAACGGGACAAACCGTGTCACCCGGGCGGGACATAATCAGCGTCGACGGAAAGCCGGTCGCGCTGCCGGCAATGCACACCTGGCTCGTTCTCAACAAGCCGGCCGGAGTGATGACGACCGCGTCCGATCCACAGGGAAGGCGCACCGTCTTCGATCTGGTGCCGCCAAAGCCCGGCCTCACATACGTCGGCCGCCTCGATTACATGACCGAAGGCGTGCTCCTCATGACGAATGAGGGTGACGCGGCCCACAAATTGACTCATCCCTCGACCGAGATCGAGCGAACATATGTCGCTACCGTGCGTGGGAACGCGGCTGAAGCGGCCCGGGTCGCGCGTGGCGGTGTAGAGCTGGAAGACGGATTCGTACGGCCCTTGCAAGTTGCGGCGACGAAGCTGACACGCGGCCTGTGGGACCTCGAGATCACGATCGCCGAAGGCCGAACGCGCGAAATTCGCCGACTGTGCGAAGCGCTCGGTCTCGAAGTCGAGCGGCTGGTGAGAACACAGTTCGGGCCGGTGAAGCTGGGAATGCTGGCGAGCGGCGCCTCGCGTCCGCTGACGGTGAAGGAGCGGGACCTGATCGGCGCGCTGACCCAGGAAGAGGGGCGCGTGCCGGTTGAGCGGGGAACGAAACGGGAAGTGAAACAAAACTCGAGAGGAGCAAGACGTGGAACGACAACCGGCAGGAGCACAAACCACAAACGTCGTTGATGCAACGATAGTTCAGGAAGTCGTCGTCGAAGTCGGACGGCGGATCGTCGGGCAGAATTACATGATCGAGCGTCTGCTCATCAGCATTCTCACCGGCGGACACGTCCTCCTCGAAGGCGTTCCCGGTCTCGCGAAGACGCTCGCCGTCAGCACGCTGTCCGAGACGATCAGCACAACCTTCCACCGCATTCAGTTCACGCCTGATCTCCTTCCTGCGGACATCCTCGGCACGCAGATCTACGATCAGTCGAGCGGAAAGTTCTCGAAGGTACAGTCGGCGCTGCTCGAGGCGATGCAGGAGAAACAGGTCACGGTCGGCGGCACGACCTACCGGCTCGAGGAGCCCTTCCTCGTGCTCGCGACGCAGAACCCGATTGAGCAGGAAGGCACTTATCCGCTTCCCGAAGCGCAGGTCGACAGGTTCATGCTCAAGCTGCACGTCGGCTATCCCTCGAAGGATGAAGAAAAAGAAATTCTCCGCAGAATGGCGGGCGGAGAGCCGATTCCGGTGAAACACGTCGCGACGCCGGAAGCTATTCTCGCGGCGAGAAGGCACATCGCCGAGCTGTACATGGATGACAGGATCGTCGACTACATCGTCGATATCGTCCACGCGACGCGCGATCCCGCTTCGGCAAATCTGAAAGAGCTGGCGCCGCTCATCGAGTTCGGGGCAAGCCCGCGTGCGACGCTCTCGCTGGCGCAAGCGTCGCGTGCGTATGCGTTCCTGCGGAACCGCGCATTCGTTACGCCCGACGACGTGAAAGCGATAGCTCCCGACGTACTGCGGCACCGCATTCTGCGCACGTATGAAGCGGAAGCCGAAGAAGTCACGAGCGACGTCATCGTTCAGCGCGTGCTGGAGGCGATCCCGACGCCGTGATCTGGAGGCGCCGCACACCGACGAGGGAGAGGGCCGGCGCGGAGGCGCGGAAGAGAGCGCCGGCGGGCGTCCCCCCCGAGATCCTGCGCCAGGTGAAGCTCATCGAGCTTCGCACCCGCGGACTCGTCAACTCTCTGTTCACCGGCGAATATCGGTCGGTGTTCAAGGGCCAGGGGATGGAATTCTCGGAAGTTCGGGAGTACCAGCCAGGCGACGAAGTACGCTCGATCGACTGGAACGTCACCGCGCGCATGGGCCGGCCGTTCATCAAGCGCTACATCGAGGAGCGCGAGCTCACGGTAATGCTGATGGTCGATCTCTCCGGCTCGGAGAGGTTCGGCACCGTGCGTCGCTTCAAGAGCGAGCTGGCGAGCGAGCTCGCCGCGGTGCTCGCGATGTCGGCGGTTCGGAACAACGACCGCGTCGGAATTCTTCTCTTCACCGATCGCATCGAGCACGTGGTGCCGCCGAGAAAGGGAAGGCGGCACGTGCTGAGAATTATCCGCGATCTGCTCGCCTTCGAGCCGGTCGGAAGAGGGACGGATCTGGGCGGCGCGATCGATTACCTGAACCGCATGCTGTCGCACCACACGATCGTTTTCATCGTCTCGGATTTTCTCGCGCCGAACGTGGATCAGCCGCTCAAGATTCTCGCTCAGCGGCACGACGTTGTCGCCGTCACCGTGGACGATCCGAGCGAAGGCAATCTTCCGAACCTGGGAGTCGCGCGCTTCATCGACCCGGAGACCGGCAAAACAGTCGAGATCGACACGAGTGATCGAAGAGTGCGCGAGGTGTACGATCGCCGCGTGCTCGACGAGAAGGAACAGCGGAAGCATCTGCTGCGCCGGCTCGCTATCGACGAAGTGCCGGTTCACACCGACGCCGGCGTCGTCGAGCCGCTGCTGAAGTTCTTCCGCTACCGGGAGACGAGGGCTCGGCGCCGATGATGAATCTTCTCTTCGCGCTCGTCCTTCAGACCGCCGTCGTTCAATCTGCCTTTCCGGTGCAGATGGGATACCGCCTCGAGCCCGATACGGTCACTGTCGGCGACCACGCCACACTTATCGTCAGCATCGTCGCTCCGCCCGGGTCCCAGGTTCAGTTTCCAACGGGACCCGACACAGCACATGCGGAGGGCGGCGTCCTCGGCGTCGAGCTCGTCGGCCAGCGCGCGACGTCACTTCGCGGTGACACCGCGATCGCCGGATACCGGATGTCGGTGTGGGACGTCGGCACTCAAGCGGTAAACATGCCCGACGTACTGGTCAGTTATCGCGGCCGCGTTCAGCACGTTCCGTTGTCCGGAATTTCTCTCTTCGTGAAATCCGTTCTTCCCGCCGATACGGCGCTGCGTCATCCGAAACCGCCTCGGCCGCTCATCACGCTCACGACCTTCAACTGGCTGCCGTGGCTGCTCGCCCTGCTCGCACTGATTATCGCGAGTCTCGTCGGCTGGTATTGGTGGCGCCGGCGAAGAGCGGCCGCTGCGCCATTGGAGCCATATGAACGCGCAAAGCTCGAGTTCGCGCGCACTGAGACACAGTTTCCACCGGATCGCGAGCCTGAGAGGCATTTTGCGGGCATGGTGGACGTGATGCGCGACTACCTCGCCGCGCGAGTCGCCGGGATCAGGCGCTCGTACACATCTGCCGAGCTACTCTCGCAGATCGATCTGCACGGCCAAACCGAGCAGCTGCTGCCGGTGCTGCTGGATCGCGCGGATCTCGTGAAGTTCGCGCGCGCCCGCGTCACGACGAGCGAATCAGCGGGTGCCGGCCAAAGTGCCCGTGCGATCGTTGATGCCGTCGAAGCGAGACTCGTCGCCGCTGAAGCCGCCGAGCGTGAAAGCAAGCTGAGGAAGGCGGCATGAACGCGTTCGGGTGGTTCAGCTTCTACACGCCGCTTGCGTTGGCTCTGCTGATTCTGCTGCCCGGGTGGTGGCTCTGGCGGCGAGCGCGCCGGCCCGACGCGATTGTGTTCTCGCGCGCTGGTGTTCTCGCGCGCGGGCCGAAGTCGGGGAGCTGGATTCCGCGCGCGATCTTCATCCTCCGCAATCTCGCCCTGGCGGGCGTCATCTTCGCGCTCGCGCGCCCGCGCGCGAGTGCGCGCGTCGAGAACATCAGCAGCCAGGGGATCAACATCGTTCTTGCCATCGATCTCTCAAGCTCGATGCTCGCTCAGGACTTTCGCCCGCAGAACCGCCTCGAGGTCGCGAAGAATAGAGTGAAGGCGTTCATCTCCGGGCGTGGCAGCGATCGCATCGGCGTCGTCGCGTTCGCCGGTGAAGCGCTCACCCAGGTTCCGCTGACGACTGATTATCCGGTGATCATGCAGGCGGTGGACAACCTGCAGGCGGGACAGCTCGAAGACGGAACGGCGATCGGGACCGCGATCGCGACCGCCGCAAATCGTCTCCGCGACGCGCCGGGGAAATCGAAGGTCATGATCCTGCTCACCGACGGAATCAACAATCGCGGGAGTGTCGATCCCCGCACGGCGGCTCGGGCGGCTTCGGCGTTCGGTATCAAGATCTACACGATCGGCGTTGGCACCGAGGGAATGGCACCCGTTCCGATAGGCCGAGCTCCGAGCGGCGGACTCATCTTTCAGATGCAGCCGGTCGAGCTCGATGAGCGGATGCTCAACGACATCGCGACGATGACGGGCGGACGCTATTTCCGCGCGCGGGATGCGGCCGCGCTTCAGGCGATCTACCAGCAGATCGACCGGCTCGAGAGAGCGCCGGTTCAATCGCGAACCGTCGTCAGATACGCGGAGCTTTTCCGCTGGCCGCTTTCCCTCGGAATCTTCGCGCTCGTCGGCGAGCTGTTTCTCGTCGCCTGGAAGGCGCCGCTGCCATGAGCACGCGATTCATTCAATGGCCTGCCGCGCTCGCGCTTGCAGTTGCGCTGCCGGTCCTTCTCGTGTGGCTCATCCGTTATGGGGCCCGCTCCAAGGAACGCCGCCTCGCCAGGCTCGGCACCGCTGAAATGACGGCGCGGCTCGCACCCTCGCTCGCGCCGACTCGGAATCGCGGACGCATCACACGCCTCAGTCTCGCCGCTCTCCTCATCGGACTCGGATATGCAGGCCCGCGATGGGGAGTCGAACACACTGTCGTAAAGGCGTCGGGCGTCGACATCGTCCTCGCACTCGACGCGTCCGCTTCGATGCTGGCGACTGACGAGAAACCGAGCCGGCTGGTGGCGATGAAGGCGGCAGTCGATCGCCTTCGGGATCTCTCGCCCGGTGATCGGTTCGGTCTCATCGCTTTCGCCGGCCGCAGCTACATCCTCACGCCGATGACGGTGGACAACAGCGCGCTGGATCTTTTCCTCCAAAATCTGGATCCGTCCATCGTTGGACAGGGAGGAAGCTCGCTGGCGAGCGCGCTCCGGCAGGCTACCAATCTCCTGTCGCTCACGAAAACGGAAAGTGACCGCGCGATCGTTCTCATGAGCGACGGTGAAGGATTCGAGGACGCGCAGGACGTTCTCACCGAAGCGAAGCGCGCCGCCGACGCGGGCATCATGGTCATTACCGTCGGATTTGGGACACCTGCCGGCTCGACGATCCCGATTCGGGAGAATGGAACGGTCACGCTCAAGCGCGATGAGAATGGCGCCGTCGTCGTCACGCACTATCAGCCCGATCTTCTCTCACAGGCAGCCGCCGCGGGGAACGGAAGATTCATCGACGCGTCGAACCCCGATCGAGCCGGAGCGGTTCGCCTGCTCGTCGATCGTCTTCACGCCAATCCGCGCTCCGTAAGCTCCGGCGAAAACCTCGGCGCCCAGTTCCAATGGTTCGTTCTTCCGGCGCTGCTCCTTCTTCTTGCCGACACATTCGCTGTGACAAGGAAGACGCGCCGGCGCGCCGCCGCCGCGGCGACGACGGCGACGGCGATGATTCTCTTTACGGCATGCCATCGCACTCCGCCGCGCGACGGGGCTGCGATCGCCCTGTACAACGCAGGCACGCGGCTCCTCGAGCGGGACTCACTCCGGCTCGCGATCGACCCGCTGACCAAAGCGGCCGAGACGAAAGACGCTGACGCACAATATCGCGCCCGCTTCAACCTCGGCCTCGATTATCTGGTGCAGGGGCTCCGCGCACCGAAGGACTCGTCCGACGCTCCGCTCGACAGTGCGCTCGCGAGATACAAGGAAGCTCTTCTCACCGCCCCGACTGACAGCGATGCGAAATGGAATTACGAGCTCGCTCTGAGAAAGAAGAAGGGCGGCGGCGGTGGAGGAGGTGGCGGTGGAGGCGGCGGCGGAGCGAATCCCTCGCCCCAGCCGTCGCCGGGCCAGGGGCAAAATCGGAACATGCCGCACCCGACCGCCGGGATGAGCGCGCAGCGCGCCGAGCAGCTTCTCAACGCCGCCGAGGATCAGGAGACCGACGTGCAGGGACGCCGGCAGAAGCGCAACGTCCCGGTGCCACCCCCTCGCGGAAAGGATTGGTAAAACTGATCATTCAGTAATGATCTCAATTCTGCCGTCGTCGGTCGCCGACCAGATCGCCGCCGGTGAAGTCGTCGAAAGACCGTCCTCGGTAGTAAAAGAGCTGCTCGAGAATTCACTCGACGCGGGTGCGAAGGTTG
>WNGF01003871.1_pt1 | contig 32667 bp, 38 predicted proteins | sample 5400641 | NCBI WGS metagenome assembly WNGF01 (sample SAMN13153371, study PRJNA577476) | soil metagenome | isolation source: 80 cm soil or saprolite under grassland replicate 2 | place: USA:California | collected 2016-06-15 | reverse complement strand
GTCCCAAAGGTGATCGCGCGCGTGAACGACCCGCGCAACCAGGCCCATTTCGACCTGCTCGGCATCTCGCCGACCATCTGCGCCACCTCGAACATCATGGGGCTGATCGAGCACGAGGTTCCAGAGCACGAGCTCGTGCACCTGCTCGAGCTGCGGAACGAGAACCTCGAGATCGTCGAGGTCCAGATCGCCGAAGGCTCACCCGGCGCCGGCAAACGCGTCGAGCGGCTGGAGATGCCGGATGGAGCGAGGCTGATCTCGGTCACGCGCGGCGGTCAGTCCGAGATCGCGGTCGGCTCGACGGAGCTCAGGCCCGGAGACCAGGTGCTCGCGATCCTGCAGCCGGGCAAGGAGGACGAGCTGCGGCGCGTGCTGCTCAAGCGGTGAGGCGGGCGTTCGGAGTGGCGGCGGCCGTGCTCGCCACGGCCGCGTGCGCGAGCGCCGGGACGGCGCGCACGCAGATCGGACTGCGCACGGTGTTCGCGGGGCTCGACTCGCCCCTGTACGTGAAGGCCGCGCCCGGGGAGCCGGGCAACCTGTACATCGTCGAGCAGCCCGGCGTGATCCGCGTCGCCGTGAACGGGAAACTGCGGACGCGGCCCTTCCTCGACATCCACCGGCAGGTGCGCTCGGGCGGCGAACAGGGCCTGCTCTCGGTCGCGTTCCACCCGAAGTACCGCGTGAACCACAAGTTCTACGTCGACTACACGGACCTCAACGGCAACACGCGCGTCGTCGAGTACCGGTCGAACGGCACCGTCGCGACGAGGCGCCTGCGGCAGGTGTTGTTCGTCAAGCAGCCGTACGCCAATCACAACGGAGGCCAGCTCGAGTTCGGCCCCAACGGTCGGCTCTACGTCGGCATGGGCGACGGCGGGTCCGCCGGCGATCCCGAGAACAACGCCCAGAATCTCTCCAGCCGACTGGGCAAGCTCCTGCAGATCGACGTGGACTCACGCACGCCTCGGGTCGCGATCGCGGGCTACGGATTGCGCAATCCGTGGCGGTTCTCGTTCGACAAGGCAGGCAACCTCTACATCGGCGACGTCGGCCAGGGCGACTGGGAAGAGGTGGACTACACGCCGCGCTCGAGCCCCGGCCTCGAGAATTACGGCTGGGATGTCTACGAAGGGACGCACCCGTTCGAGAGCAAGGAGCCGAGCGGCACCGGCCGCCTCGTCATGCCGGTCGCCGAGTACAGCCATTCCTTCGGCTGCTCGATCAGCGGCGGCTACGTGTGGAAGGGCCGCTACTACTACGGGGACTTCTGCTCGGGCCGCGTCTGGTCCCTGCGGATCGCCGACGGCAAGGCGACCGGCGTGCGCACGGAATCGATCAAGGTGCCGGACCTCTCCTCGTGGGGCCTCGACGGACGCGGCAACCTGTACGCGGTCTCGCTGCGCGGCAGCGTGTACCGCGTGACGGGCTAGACAGGTCTCAGCCCGCGCGGCGCCTGACGTCCGGGCCTCTGCGCCCGAGCGCCGCGTAAGCGAGCGTCTGCAGCGATTCGTTCAGCTGTGAGAGCTCGCCTGCGATCCGGAGCATCCCTTCGTTCGCCTCGAGACGGCGGTTGATCCGCGCGACCTCGGCGGTCAGCTTGTCGATGCGCTCGAGCAGCGCGTCGAGCTGGCGGTCACCGACTTCTCTGTGCTCCATATGCTGATTGTAGGCGCCGCCAGGCCAGCAGTCCGAGCAGCAGCCCGCCGGTGTCGATCGCGACGTCGACCGGCGAGGCGTGGCGTCCGCGGACGAACGCCTGGTGTAGCTCGTCGCTTGCGGCGTAGAGGATGCCGAGGGCGAGTGCGGGCGCTTCGCGCTCGAGCGAGCGTGCGAGCAGGAAGGCGAGCACGGCGTACTCGGTGACGTGCGCGCCCTTGCGCAGGATCACGTCCCACGTGCCGAGTCCCGTGCCGAGGCTCGGGATCGACGAGAGCGCGAAGATCACAGCCGCCCAGAGGAGGACCGGCAGCCAGTGCGTGAGCGTCCGCGAGGCGGTCACCTTCCGATGCTAGTGGCCTGACCGGCAACGTTCGCCGGGCAACGTTACCGGCCACGCCACTATAATTCTGCTCAAACCTAAGGCGAGCGGTTGGGGAACGCCGGTGCAAGTCCGGGACGGTCCCGCCGCTGTGAGGGGAGACGCTTCCGCGCCGAGATGCCACTGGCCTGCGGGCTGGGAAGGCGGCACGGGAGGGCGCCCCGAGTCAGAAGACCTGCCGTTCGCCGGCCAACTGAACCCCTCGCGGAAGGAGGATTCGTTGCTACGCAGATTGGTCGCCGCCTTCGTTGCGGCACTCGTGGTCGTGCCCTCGGCCGCGGCCGTGCGCGTGCACGTCCGGGTCGAAGGCAAGACGCACACCATCTTCGGGTCGACGGCGCCCGTCGTCGACGCGAAAGCGAACGTCCTCGACGCACTCGAAGCCGCATCGAATGCGGGCGAGTTCTACTACCACCTCCAGGTGACCTCGTTCGGTCCGTACGTCGACCAGATCGCGCGTTATGCAGGCGCGGGCCAGACGGGTTGGGTCTTCAAGGTAAACGGCAAGTCGCCGCCGGTCGGCGCGGATGCCGTGTCGCTAAAGGACGGCGACACGGTGCTCTGGTACTGGGCGACGTTCGGCGCTGCGGGCGGCCCGAAGACGCTCGTTCTGGAGCGCGCGGGCGGGCAGAAGGGCTGCTACCGCGTGTACGCAGAGGACGACAACGGCATGCGCGCCGCTGCTGTCGGCGCGGTGCTGCACGTGGGACGCAGCCGGACGGTCGAGACGCAGGGCGCGACCGGGGCGGCGGTCGGGTGCGTGGGTAGGCACCGCGCGTTGGTGCGCGCAACGCTTTCCGGAGCCGTCCGGTCGAACGCGCTCGCATGAAGAAGCTCGCGCTGCTGCTCGTCCTCGCGCTCGCCGGCTGCGGCGGGGGCGGCGGCAGCGCGACCTTGTGGGTGACGCGCGACCGGGGGCAGCACGTGCTCCTGGTCGCGCGCGTGCCGGCAGGGCTGACGGCGATGCAGGCGCTGGAGCGAAAGGCAGACGTGAAGACGTCGTACGGCGGGCGCTTCGTCGACGCGATCGGCGGCGTCGCGTCCGGCCGGCAGCACGACTGGTTCTACTTCGTGAACGGCGTTCCTCCGTCGCGCAGCGCCGTCGAGGTCCGGCTGCGCGACGGTGACAACCTCTGGTGGGACTACCGGCCGTGGCGCAACCCGAACGAGGTGCAGGCCGTCGTCGGCGCGTTCCCACAGCCGTTCCTGCGTGGGCCGGCCGTGGTCGTCGGCAGCGGGCCGCTGGCGGAGAAGCTTGCGCGCCTCGTACACGGAACCGTTGCGCGAACCGCGTCGCAGGGCGCGTACGCGCTCGAGCTGCGCGCCGGTGACGGCTTCCGAGCCATCGACGCGCACCGGTTCGTCATCGGCCCTCGCACGGCGGCGCGCCTCGTCGCGAATCCCTCCGCGTTCCGCTTTCGCTACGAGGTCTCCCCGTGAGCGCCGTACCCGCAGCAGCGCTGCTGGCGGCGCTCGCGCTGGCCGCGCTGATCGCTCATGCGGTGTGGGCCGTCGCTGCGATCACAGCTCTCCTGCTCGTCCCCTGCCTGCGCGCGCCGCGTGCGCGCCGGCGGCTCCTGCTCGCGACGGTCGGAGTTTCGGCGGGGATGGTGTTCGTGCTCTCGCCGTGGTTGCAGAGCACCGGCTCGCATCCCTTCTGGCACGGGCCGATCGTGCCGGTGCTCGGCGAGCTGACGGTCACCCGAGAGGAGCTGCGACTCGCCGCCCTCTACGCGTTGCGCTTCGGCGCCGTCGGCCTCGCCTCGGCTGCGTACGTGCTCCTCCTCGATCACGACCAGCTGCTCGGCGCTGCGTCGTGGCTGCGCCGGTCGGCGCTCGCCGTAGCGCTCGCGACGAGGCTCGTGCCGACGCTGGAGCGTGACGCCGTCGGCCTCGTTGAGGCATTGCGCGGTCGGGGCGTCGAGGTCGAGGGTGTCCGCGCCCGGGCGCGTCTGCTCTCGCCGCTTCTCGCCGGCTCGCTCGAGCGCGGACTGAATCTCGCGGAGGCGATGGAGGCGCGCGGCTTCGGGCGGCCCGGGCGCACACGCGTGCCGACGCCTGCGTGGACGCGTGCCGACAAGCTCGCGCTCACCGCAGCGCCGCTGATCGCGGTGGGGTCACTGTGGCTCTAGCGTCAGTCGAGAACCTCAGCTTCGTGTACCCCTGCGCCGATCGCCCAGCGCTCGTAGGCGTGTCGCTCGAGATCGATCCCGGCGAGTTCGTGGCCCTGCTCGGAACCTCCGGCTCGGGTAAGTCGACCCTCTTGCGCGCGCTCGCTGGACTCGTGCCGCATTTTCACGGTGGTCGCTTCTCCGGACGCGTCGTCGTCGGCGGTCGCGACACGCGAATCGCGCGTCCCGCCGATCTGGCCGGGACGGTCGCGACGCTGTTCCAGGAGCCGGAGGACCAGGTGGTGCTGACGCGGGTCCTCGCCGAGGTGTCGTTCGGGCTCGAGAACCTCGGGACCGCCCCGGCGGAGATCGTGCCGCGTGCGTTGTCGGCACTTGCCGCGGTGGGTGCGGAGCACCTGGCAGGGCGGCAGGTTGCCGAGCTCTCGGGCGGCGAGCTGCAGCGAATCTGTCTCGCGTCGGCTCTCGCGCTCGAGCCCGAGCTCCTGCTCCTCGACGAGCCCTCGTCGCAGCTCGACCGGGACGCCGCCGAGGCGCTGTTCGAGTACGCGAGGGCGCACGGCTGCGCCGTCGTCGTAGCCGAGCAGCGGCCGGAGCTGCCGCTCGAGTTCGCGGATCGAATCATGTTCCTGCGCGACGGCCTGATCGCGGACGAGGTGCCGCCGGCGTGGACGGAGCCGCCTCGGCGCGTGATCGGCTCTCCTGCCGAGGGGGCCGAGGTTGTGCGCCTGGAGGGAGTCTCGTACGGGTATCCGGGAGGACCGCCGGTGCTCGTGGAGGAGACGCTTTCGCTGCGCCGTGGCGAGGTCGTTGCGCTGGTCGGGCCGAACGGTGTCGGCAAGACCACGCTGGCCAAGGTCGCGGCGGGTCTCATCGCGCCGGCAGGCGGTCGTGTGCTGCGTTTCGGCCGCGCGACGTACCTGCCTCAGGATCCCGGCCGCTACCTGGTCGAGGAGACTGTGCTCGGCGAGGTTGCACTGGCTGCCGGCGAGAGTCGTGCGTGGCGAGCCCTCGAACAACTGGAGCTGGCGGCGTTCGCCGAGCGGCATCCGCGCGATCTGTCGAGCGGCGAGCGCGAGCGGGTCGCGATTGCCGCCGTCCTTGCCGTCGAGCCTGACTTGCTGATCCTGGACGAGCCGACGCGCGGCGTGGATCCGGAGCGCAAGCGGGAGCTCGCCGCGCTGCTCCGCGCCGAGGCGCAGAAACGCGCAACGCTGGTCGTGACGCACGATCGTGCCTTTGCGACATCTGCGTCGGACAGGATGATCGTGCTTGGAAGCGAGGCTGTCCTTGTCTAGACAAGGCCAGCTCATGCTCGCCGGAGCCGTGGCCGCGTTCGGAGCCGCGCTCGTCCTCGCCGCCACGGGCTACTCTCGCGTGTCGATCTGGTTCGTCGCGGCCGCCGTCCTGGGCGCGGCCGTCGTGTGGCTCGAGGGGGGGCCGGACTCCGCGAAGGAGATCGCCCTGGTCGCGACGCTCGCCGGGGCCGCCGCGGCCGGCCGCGTCCTCTTCGCAGCCGTCCCTGGTGTGCAGCCGGTGACGCTCATCGCGGTTGTCGCCGGGGCGGCGCTCGGGCTCCGCGCTGGTGTTGGGGTGGGCATGCTCGCTGCGTTCGCGTCCAATTTCTTTCTCGCGCAAGGGCCGTGGACGCCGTACCAGATGCTCGGCTGGGGAGCGTGCGGCGCGCTGGGCGCGCTGCTCGGGCCACTCCTGCGGCGGCGCCTGGCGCTGGCCGTCGCCGTCTGCATCCTCGGTTTCGCCTTCAGCGCCTTCATGGATGCATGGGAGTGGTTCGCCTTCTGGCCGCACGACTGGCGGTCGTTGACCCTCGTCCTCGGACGCGGTTTTCCATTCGACGTCGCGCACGCAGTGGGCAACGTCGTACTTGCCCTGGCCGTCGGGCCTGAACTGCGTCGCCTGCTCGAGCGTTACGGCCGGCGCCTGCACGCGGAGGTGGTGTGGGCTTGAGAGTGCTCGCTCCTCTCGTGGCGGCTGTCGCGCTGGCGAGTCCCTCCTCGTACCTGCAGTCCCAACAGCAAGCGGACGGTGGTTGGGGCTCGCCCCAGATGACCGCGTGGGCCGCCCTCGGGCTGCGCGCGGCCGGAGCGGACACGGGGAGAGCGCTCGACTACCTGGTTGCGCACGAAGGCGAGCTCACGAAGCCCACAGACCTCTCACTCGTCGCGGTGGCCGAAGGGGCGTTGGGTCGCGATCCCCAACCGTTGCTCGCGCGCCTCCCGGCGAAGCCGGAGGCCGTCAACGCGGCTCTCTGGCAGATATTCGCGCTGCGCCAGAACGGTCGGCCGGCTCCGCGCGTGCTCGTCTCGTACGTGCGCGCATCCCAGGCGCGCAACGGCGGCTTTCCGTGGGCGCGCGGCGTTGCTCCCGATTCGAACGTCACCGCGTGGGCGGTGCAGGGGCTTCGCGCTTCCGGTGTGACGGGCAAGCCGATCGCCCGCGCGATGACGTACCTGCGCGGGCTGCAGGCTCCCGACGGCGGCTTTCGCCTCGTGCGGGGCAGGGCGCCGGACGCGCAGTCGACGGCCCTCGTCATCCAGGCCTTCGTCGCGGCCGGCGCGAAGCCGCCGGCGAAGGCGTTCGCATTCCTCGCGAAGCTGCGGCGGCCTGACGGCAGCTATCGCTACTCGCGCGCGTACGCGACGACGCCCGTCTGGGTCACGGCCCAGGTTCTCCCCGCGCTCGTCAAGAAGCCGCTTCCGCTCCGCTGACGTCCTTCGTCCAGCGCTGCCGCGTGATCAGCGGCCGGAAGCCGAGCCGCTCGTTGATCGCGAGCATGCCGACGTTCTGCTCGCTGTTGTCCGTGATGATCGTCTGGATTTCGTGCTCGACGGCCCAGCGGATCGCCGCGAGCTTCGCCAGCGTCGCGAGCCCGCGTCGGCGGTGGTCGCGCGCCGTCCCGGTGCCTTCGTTGCGAGCGCGCCGCCCGTCGAGGTCAACCGCCATCAGACAGTGCGCGACCGGCTCACCGTCGCGCACGACGATCATGCTCGCCTCCTGATTCAGATCAGGATGGTCGACGAGCTCGTCCCGCCACTCCTCGAAAGAGACCTCGTGCGGCGCATCGCCGCCCGGCATGTCGTCCGCCGTTTCCAGGCTGAGGCGGAACAGACCATGCAAGTCTGCGTCGCGAAACGTCACGAGCCGGTAGCCGTCAGCCGAGGCGCGTGTCTCACGCTCGGCGAGCTCGCCCAGGTCGACCTTCCTCGGGTCGACCGACGAGATGCGGTCGATGGGCCCGGGCTCGAACCCGCGCGCGTGAACGAAGCGTTCGCCGGCGGGATCGCCGGGCACGTCGGTGAACAGCGCCGTGATGCCGAGGTTCAGCGCATGCGTCTCCGCCAGCTCCCAGAGCGCGCCGCCCAGCCCGCGCCGCCGTGCGGCGGGGTGGACGCCGACCCACGCGTACGCGGTGTCATTGGCGCGCCACCAGCGCCGGTGTGCCCAGCTCCAGCCCACGATCTCTCCGTCGCCCTCGTCCGCGACCCAGGCGGCGTTGGCGGCGCGCTCCGGCATCGAATCGATCAGATGTCGCATCCCGGCGGCCGTGTAGATGCTGTCCGCGCGCACCGTCCGAAGCAGGGAGACGACTCCCCGGTAGTCGTCATTCCGCAGGGGGCGGATCATGATCCGGCGGCGACGTGGCCGTCGACACGACGCAGGCGTCCGTCACGCACGAGGTCTTCGACCAGCGTGTCGTCCCAGTGCCACTGCCACGAGAACCAGCGCTTCAGCTCGCGCTCGGGAGCGACGACTGCTGCGCGGACGCCGGCGAGAAGCAGCTCCTGAAACGCCTGACGGACGTCTCCATCGCCAGGTCCCGAATGGACGTCATCCCAGCGCACGAGCTCGCTCGAATGAGCGTGTCCCTGCCCGGCAGTCACCTCGAGCGAGCGAGCCACCACCGCGCCGCAGCGCTCGAGCGGCGACCGCAGGCGCTTCAGCTCCTTCGGCTCGAGGCCGAGCTCGACGTACAGGTCTTCGATGTTCGACGGTCCGGCGACGGCCAGGTGGTCGAGGAGCCGATCCCACTCGGGATCAGCGGCGCGCATCCGTTCGATCTCTGCGCGGCAGATCGGATCGAGCAGCGCCGCGACCTCGTCCGTGACGAGCAGGTTCTTGCCGCGGTGCACGGCGACGACGAGGTGGCCGCGCTCCGCGAGCTCGCCGAACCAGGGCCACTTCGTTCGCGGCCACTCGCCGAAGCCGCCGCTGCCGGGCTTGTATGCCACCTCGTGACACGCGTCGTAGAGGCTCGGCAGCGCCGAGTCCGTCGTCCTCGTCAGCAGGCCGCGATCGCGGAGGAACGCCTCTGCCTCGTCGAGCGACCGCAGGGCGCGGTCCGGCGTCAAGCGGCAGTCGTGCGCGCGCCGGGCCCGCAGGTCGTCGAGCGTTTCCACGCTGCCATACTCGCTGGCGATGCCGACCGCGGCAATCCTCACGATCGGCAACGAGCTCACGTCCGGCGACGTCGCGGACACGAACGGCGCCTGGCTCGCACATCGGCTCGAGCGCATCGGCATCGGCGTCTCGATCCTGGCCGCCGTTCCCGACGAGATCGATGCGGTCGCCCGTTTCATCCGGCGGGAGGCTCCGGCCGTCGACGTCGTCCTCGTGACGGGCGGCCTCGGCGGCACGCCCGACGACCTGACCCGGGAGGCGCTCGCGGCGGCGTTCGAGGTCGAACAGGCGACCGTGCCGGAGCTCGCCGACGCGTTACGCGCGCGCTTCAGGCGCGATCCTGAGTACGCGGCGCGCTGGGCCGCGTTGCCGGTGGGCAGCCGGGGAGTCGAGAACCCTCTCGGCGGCGCCCCCGGGTTCGTCATCGAAAACGTGTACGTCCTGCCGGGACTGCCTGTGGAGATGAGAGCAATGTTCGAGTCGATCGAGGACGAGCTGTCGACCGGACCACCGATCGAGTCTTGGCGTCAGACGTACCGCGCACGCGAGAGCGAGATCGTCGGCGTGCTCATCGAAGCGGGGGAGCGCTTTCCAGGGCTCCTCGTGGGCTCGTATCCGACCTTCGAAGACAGCGGTCCGCAGGTCGAGATCGTCCTCAAATCCTCTGATCCGGAGCAGCTGGCGGCCGCTGCCGCCTATGTCTCCAGCGCACTTGATACTTAGCAACGCTAGGTATAGACTGACCCGCGGATGGCGGAAGCTCTCAAGGGGCACCTCGACTCGCTGATCCTCGCCGTCGTGGGAGCTGCGCCCGCGCACGGCTACGCGATCATCGAGGAGCTGAAGCTCCGCAGCCGGGGCACGTTCACGCTGCCGGAGGGAACGGTCTATCCCGCGTTGCATCGCCTCGAGCGCGCCGGACTGCTCCAGAGCAACTGGTCGGAGGCCGGGGGCCGCCGCCGCCGCGTCTACAAGCTGACGCGTCGCGGGCGTCGCCGGCTCGCGGCCCGGAAGAGCGAATGGCGCGAGTTCGCACGCGCCGTCGAGGCGGTGCTCGCGTGAGTTACCTGGACGACCTGTCGCGCGAGCTGAGCGTCCGCGGCATCCGTGGCCGCCTCCGGCGCCGCATCCTCGCCGAGACGGACGATCACCTTCGCTCGGATCCGGCCGCGCAGCAGCGGTTCGGCACGCCCAGCGAGGTTGCCAATGCGTTCGCGGCGGAGCTCGGCGCACACGCCTCGAGGCGCGCTGCAGTGGGCGCCTTCGCGACCCTCGGAGTCGCCGGCGGCGTGTACGGCGCGGCCTTCGTCTCGCTCGCGTTCACCGGGTCGCCGAGCGAGACCCTGAAGCCCACGCTCGGTGCGCTGGCGCTCGCCGTGATCGTCTTCGCGCCGCAGGTCTCGTTCGTCGCCGGGACGCTCGCCTTGACTCGGGTGCTTCGCCGCCGGGACCGCGTGCTGCCGACGCAGGAGCTCGTCGTCATCAGGCGCCGCATCGGCTTTGGGCTGGCCTTCGGCCTCGCGACCATGGGCGCGCTCGCGCTCTATGCGTACGAGTTCGGTCCTGCGCTCGCGGGCTGGTGGACGACGTTCGCGTTCGCGTCGACATCGGGCGCCTCCGTGCTGCTCGTCGCGGCAGCAGTGCCCGCGGCCCGGGCGGCGCGCCTTCGCCCTCGCATCGCAGGCGGGGCAGGCGACGTCTTCGACGACCTCGGCGTCCAGCGTCTTCGCGGCGCTCCCTGGCGCTTCGCGTGCGGCGTCGCACTCGGCGTCGGCCTGGCCGTCTGGCTCGCGGGGATCGTCCAGGCGGATCCGATCGGCGGCCTGATCCGCGGCGTCCTGGAAGGACTCGCCTGCCTCGGCGGCTTCGCCGTGCTCGGAAGGTACCTCGGGCTTCGCCGCTAGCATCGACGCGTGCCCGTCGCCTCGCCCGAGCGCTATCTCGCAGACCTGAACCCGGCCCAGCGTGAGGCCGTGCTGACGACCGACGGGCCGCTGCTCGTGATCGCCGGCGCAGGCTCCGGCAAGACGCGGGTGCTCACGCATCGGGTCGCGCACCTGCTCGCGACGCAGGGCGTGAAGCCGAACGAGATCCTCGCGATCACGTTCACGAACAAGGCGGCGGGAGAGATGCGCGAGCGGCTCGAACGCATGCTCGGCGGCGTCGCGCGCGCGATCTGGATCCTCACGTTCCACTCGGCCTGCGGACGCATCCTGCGCCGCGAGGCGCAGCGTCTCGGCTACCGCTCGAACTTCACCATCTACGACCAGGCCGACCAGGTCCGCCTCGTGAAGCAGTGCCTCGAGGAGCTCGAGCGGGACCCGAAGCGCTTCACGCCGCGCGGCATCCACTCTGTGATCTCGCGCGAGAAGAACAACCTCGTCGGCCCGGTGGCCTTCCGCGAGCGCGTGTCGTCGTTCTACGACCAGACAGTGGCCGACGTGTACGAGCTCTATCAGCGCAAGCTCTTCACGTCGAACGCCGTCGACTTCGACGATCTGCTCTATCTCACCGTCGACGTCCTCGAACGCTTCCCAGAAGCGCTCGAGCGCTGGCGCAAGGCGTTCCGCTACGTGCTCGTCGACGAGTACCAGGACACGAACCATGCGCAGTACCGGCTGTTGCAGCTGCTCGCGTCCGAGCACCGCAATCTCTGCGCTGTGGGGGACCCGGACCAGTCGATCTATGCGTTCCGCGGGGCCGACATCCGCAACATCCTCGACTTCGAGCGCGACTTTCCCGGCACGCGCACCGTCGCGCTCGAGCAGAACTACCGCTCGACGAACGCGATCCTCCGCGCGGCGAACGCCGTCATCGAGAACAATCGCGAGCGGAAGCCGAAGCATCTCTTCTCGGAGCTCGGCGAAGGCGATCCGGTCGAGGCGATCGAGGTCGAGGACGAGCACGCCGAGGCGCGCTTCGTCGCCGCCCGTGTTGCTGCGCTCGTCGAGGAAGGCTTCTCGGGCAGCGAGATTGCGGTTTTCTACCGGATGAACGCGCAGTCGCGCGTGCTCGAGGACGTGCTCGTCCGGCAGGGGATCGCGTACCAGGTGATCGGGGGCCCGCGCTTCTACGAGCGCGCCGAGATCAAGGACGCGATCGCGTACCTGCAGGTGATCGACAACCCGTCCGACGCCGTGTCGCTGATGCGAATCGCGAACCGGCCGCGCCGCGGCATCGGAGACTCGTCGATCGCGCGGCTCGTGACGTTCGCTGACGCGCAGGCGATCTCATTGTGGGAAGCACTCCCGCGCGCGGACGAGGCGGGCGTCGGCGCGGCACCTCTCAAAGCGGTCAAGCAGCTGCACACGCTGCTCGCCTCGCTGATGGCGCAGGCGCAGGAGCTGAGCGTCCCCGAACTCGTGGAGCGCGTGCTCGAGCAGAGCGGCTACCTCGCGGCGCTCGAGGCCGAGCGGACGATCGAGGCGCAAGGGCGGATCGAGAACCTGCAGGAGCTGGTCGGCGTCGCGCGCGAATACCTCGAGGGGAACGACGAGCCGTCGCTGTCGACCTTCCTGCAGGAGATCTCGCTCTACTCGGACCAGGACGCTCTGCGCGGCGAAGGCTCGCTCGTCACGCTGATGACGCTGCACAACGCGAAGGGTCTCGAGTTCCGCGCAGTCTTCGTGATCGGGATGGAGGAGGGACTCTTCCCGCACGCGCGGGCGATCGAGGAGCAGGGGATCGAGGAGGAGCGGCGCCTGTGCTACGTCGGCATGACGCGTGCCCAGGAGCGGCTGTGCCTGATGCATGCGTCGTCGCGCATGCTATTCGGCAACCGCGCGTACAACCTGGCGTCGCGTTTTCTCGACGAGTTGCCGGAGCACGGCGTCGTGCGCGAGCGGCTTGCTCCTGCCCGCTGGGACTACGGCCGCAAGACCGCGCCGGAATACGCGCCGCGCGACCACCCGTCGCTGTCGACCGGGGACTCGGTGCGGCACCAGAGTTTCGGCGAGGGCGTCGTGATTGGGATCGACGCCGGCGGAGTGGTCACGATCCGCTTCGAGGACGGCAACGAACGGAAGCTGATGCTCGACTACGCGCCGTTGAAGAAGATTCACGCATGAGCTTCGAAGTCCGCGCATCGGGCGATCTTGCCGAGTACGGCAACGCCTTCATGGCGATCGCCCAGTACTTCGGCGACGAGCCGAACCTGGAAAAGACCGAGCGCTTCTCGCGGCTGCTTCCGCTCGAGCGGATGCACGCCGCGTGGGACGGCGACCACATCGTCGGCGGCGCGGGCGCATTTCCCTTCCAAATGTCCGTCCCCGGCGGCGCGCTGCAGTGCGCGGGGACGACGGTCGTCGGCGTCGCTCCGACGCACCGCCGGCGCGGCGTGCTGAGGACGATGATGCGCGCGCACCTCGACGACGTGCACGAGCGGGGCGAGCCGATCGCGGCGCTCTGGGCGTCCGAGGAAACGATCTACGGCCGCTTCGGCTACGGGCGCTCGGCGTTCGCGGGCGAGGTGACGGTCCCGAAGGAGTACACGCAGTTCGTTGCCCCCCGCGAACGTGCCGGAACGATCCGCATCGTCGAGCGGGACGAAGCGCTGCAGACGTTCCCGCCGCTGTGGGACGCGCTTGCGCGTCAGCGGCCCGGGGTGTTCACCCGCTCGCGCGAGTGGTGGGACCTCCGCTCGCTCCACGATCCGCCCGAGCGACGGAACGGTGCCGGCCCGAAGCGATTCGCGCTGCTCGAGCTCGACGGTGCGCCGGCCGGTTACGCGATCTATCGCCATCAGATGGACTGGGAGGAAGGCGTCACGAAAGGAAAGGTGGTCGTTGTCGAGGCGATCGCGGCTGCGCCGGCGGCGCTGGTGGAGCTCTGGCGCTACCTGCTCGACATCGACTGGGTCGCGGCGATCACGAGCTGGCTGCTGCCGCCCGACCATCCACTGTTCTTCGTCCTCGCGCAGCCGCGGCGGATGCGCTACCGGCTCGGCGACGGCCTGTGGGTAAGGCTCGTCGACGTCGGCGCGGCGCTCTCGGGCCGGACGTATCCCGAAGACGGTGAGCTCGTGTTCGACGTGCGAGACGCCTTCTGTCCGTGGAACGAAGGCCGTTGGCGCCTCGCGGGCGGCAGCGCCGAGCGCACCGAAGCCGAACCCGATCTCGCGGTCGACGTCGACGCCTTGGGCGCCGCTTATCTCGGCGGGATCCGCTTCGCGCAGCTCGCGCAAGGGGGCACGGTCGAGGAGCTCAGCCCGGGCGCGATCGAGCGTGCCGACGGAATCTTCCGCCACGGCCTGCACCCCTGGTGCCCTGAGATTTTCTGAGCCTGGGCTAGACTGTTCCGCGACCCGGGCGGTTAGCTCAGTTGGGAGAGCACCAGCTCGACAAGCTGGGGGTCACTGGTTCGAGCCCAGTACCGCCCACCTCATTAGAGAGCCGAAAGTCCTGCTAATCGAGGGTTTTTGGCTCTTTCTGGGTGGTGCGCGGTTTCCGCCTTAGAACGCTGAAATCCGCCGTTTCGGTGTAGGACTTCCCCACAGACTTCCCCACACAGGCGACCTCAGACGCTGCGCGACCGCGGTCAGACAGCCTCGATCCGGACGACCTTGAATGCGCCCTCGTAGTCCTCGGTTTCTGCCCAGCGCTTGGTCTTGTAGTAGCTCTTGAAACCGAGCGCGTCTTCCGCGGCCTCGAAGAGGAGGTGTTCGTTGAGGACGCGTAGCTTGTCGGCGAGCTCGCTGAAGTCGTCTGGGTCAGGCGGGTGCCAAGTCGGGGTTACGGCGGAATCGGCGATGAGTGAGTAGAACTCGCCGCTCCACCAGCCAAGGTCGTAGCCGAGCGTCTTCGCGGTGCGTTCAAGCGGGGCGACCGCGACGTGGACGATCTCCCAGTCCGACGGCGTGTCGAGCAGCGCCGTAACTTCGCGCGCTTCGTGGACCGTCGGCAGGAGCCGCTCCTCGTAATCGTCGGGCGGCGCTTCGCCGACGAGTTCGCAGAACCGGATCCGAGCCGTTCGATCCGAGTCCATGTCGATCCCGGTTTCACGAAAGGCACGGACAATCGCCGGATCGAGCGAGGGATACGGATCGAGCGGCCACCGGCCCATCCCCCGGTACGCCGCCGGGTCGAGGAAGCCGAGCGCTTTTCGGAGCTGCCGAAGCACGTCGGAACGCTCCCGCGCGATCCGCTGCTGCGAGTAAACGCCGAGCATCGCCTCGGCACGCATCACGATTAGGTAGCCGCTGTCTTGAACCGCCATCGAACTCGCTTCTAGTCAACCTGTGCGAGGCGCCGTTGCGTGTTCGCCCGCTCAAGGTAAGCGTCGACGAGCGCGACCGCCTCGTCTTCGTTGCCCGGCATGAGGTGGCCGTAGAGGTCGAACGTCGTCTGGATCGACGCGTGGCCGAGGTAGGCCGTAATCGCTTTCGCGTTCACGCCGGCTGCGATGAGGAGGGCTCGCGAAGGTGTGCCGGCACTCGTGCAGGCCGATCGGATCGAGACCTGCTCGCCGCCACGCGGTCAGAGCGCGCTTGCGCACCGCCGTCGGCGTGAACGGCTGCGTCGCGCTCGAGCCGAAGACGAGGCCTCCGTCGCGACGCGTGACGAGCTTGTGCTCGACGAGAAGATCGCGGAACGCCGCGACGATCGGAACACCACGGCGCCCGGCGCGGCTCTTCGGCCCACCGGTCTCGCCGTGGCCGCTCATGCTGCGCTCGACGCGGATCAGGCCGTCGGCGAGGTCGACGTCCTCCCAGACGAGCGCGCGAAGCTCGCCGCGGCGCAGGCCGGCGTAGAAAGCGCAGCCCCAGAGCGCGCGGTCATCCGGGCGAAGGGCTGCGATCAATGCGACGGCTTCCGCTGGCGAGGCGATGCGCTCGCGGCGGCCGCGCGCAGCCGGCAGCCGAAGCCGCTCGCACGGATTGACGGCGAGGTCGCTGTCTTCGATCGCGCGCCGGTAGATCACCTGGAGCGGCTTGAGCGCGTTCCGGATCGTGCTCGGATCGGCGCCGGAGGCGAGCAGCTCATCGGCGAGCCGCTGGACGTCGCGTCGCTGGATCCGCGCGAGCCGCGCGCCGCCGAGCGCGGGGAGGATGTGGAGGCGAAGCGAGCGCTCGTACTCGCGCACGACCAACGGCTTGTACCGCTCGCCGCTTCTCGTCCGAATGGCGCCGGTGGCGATCCCATCGACGAAGGCCTCTGCGGCCTCGAAGAGCGTCTGAGGTGTACCGGCGAGACGAACACCCTTCGCCGCCTGCTCATGCGCCCCAGCGCGCCAGCGACGAGCCTGGGCAAGCGTTTTGAACGTCTTCGAGACCTTCCGCTTGCTGATCGCGTCGTACGCCGCCACGCGATAGCCGGGGCTGCAGTTGCAGCGCTTGCCGTCTCGCGAGGCGCACGAGCGGGCGTGACGGACTTCGATCCCCTCGGCTATCAGCCGCCCCGCGCGCGCGTCGACGCGCGCTCCAACCAGCGCTCGAGCTCCGCGAGCGCGACGAGGATCCGTCGACCGCGGCGTACGATCCGCAGCTCGTCGATGACGTGCTCGTCGAAGTAGTCGCGGCTGACGCCGAGAAGGGCAGCGGCCTCGTCCGGGCTGAGGGCGAGACGCGGGCCGAGCCTCATCGGAGGAGACGAGCCGTTCCTGCGCGGCCGCGGCTGCTCGGGTGACTCGATCGAAACCACCTCGAGCTCGAGCTGCTGCGGCACGCCGCCCGGCATGGAGCAGTAGTGTAGCAGATCAGTCAGCGATGCGCTTTATGGCAAGTAAGAGTAGAATCGCACCGATGACGAGCGGGACGCTGATCCGGCAAGCTCGGACGCGGGCAGGACTCTCGCAGGTCGAGCTCGCGCAGCGAAGCGGCAAGGACCGTGCACAGATAGCCCGTTGGGAACGCGACGTCGTGCAACCGAGTGTGGAGACGCTGCGCGAGTTGCTCCGCGCGTGCGGGTTCGACGTCGAGCTCACGCTCGTCCCGTACGAGCCAGATCCCAAACATGACGCTCGTCTGCGCGTCAGGCTGGGGCGGACGCCTCAGGAGCGCCTACAGGGGATGCTGAGGGAGCGGAAGCGCTGATGGCGAAGGACGTCTTCGACCCGTACGCGCTTCTCCAGGCACTCGAGCACCACCGTGTGACCTACGTCATCGTCGGCGGCCTGGGTCGCGTGATCCACGGCTCGGACGAGCTGACCGACGGGCTCGACATCGTCCCCTCGATGCGGGAGGAGAACCTGCGCCGGCTCGGGCTCGCCGTCGAAGACCTGAACGCGCGCCGTCCCGACGGAAGGCCGGTGGTGTTCGAGCGAGACCTCGTCCGCCAGCCGGTCCTCGAGCTCGAGACGGAGGCCGGCGAGCTGAAGATCGTGCCGGAGCCGGCCGGGACGCGCGGCTACGACGACCTGCGTCGCCGCGCCGTCCGGGAGCCGCTCGGCCACGGCCTGCGGCCCTCGGTCGCTTCGGCCGACGATCACGCGCGCATGCTCGCCGCCCTCGACCGCGAGCAAGACCACGTACCGCTCCAGACGATCCAGCGCCTCATCGAGCTCGAACGCGAGCTCCACCGCGGCCGCGGCCTCTCCATCGAACGCTAGGCAGCTGCCGCTCGAACCATGTGCGAACAGCAACTACGCACCCCGATAGCAAGCGAGACGTAGATGCATCCTCGATGCAAACGACCTCAGCATTGGTGTACGGAGTAGGCGATGGCGAAGCGTCGGCAGCGGCGGAAGGCTGAGAAGGAACGGCGTCACGCAGATACGCCGATCGCGCTTCCTCGCGCGCGCGATCTCGAAATGACAAGCCGCGTTAAGCGCCTCGCGTGCACGCGCAAGCAGGCGGCCGAGGCGCTCGGTGTGAGCCTCGCGACGCTCGACCGGCGTGTAATCCCGGCGATCGAAACGGTCCGAACCGAGTGGGGCTCACGGCTGATCCCGGTCGACGAGCTCGAGCGTTATCTCGCGGAGAGGAGGCAGGAGGCGCCCCGCGGCGCCGGCGCCCGGCGCGTCCTGGTCGCAAGCCCGGGCTCGAGCCGGAGGTGGTAGCGCGCATCCGCAGCGAGTACGCGAGCGGGCGTGCCCTCGGCGAGATCGCACGACAACTCAACGCCGACGGCGTCCGAACGTCGCAAGACGGCCGCCAGTGGTGGCCGTCGACAGTGCGCGCCGTCCTCGTCCGCTCGCGTCCGCTGGACTCCGCTGAGAGGCGTTAGAGCGAGACGAGCTCGCGGACCGGCGCCTCGGCGGGGCCAGTCTCGAAGCCGATGACGAACCGGACCTCGAGCGCCTGTGCAAGGCGCTCGAGCGTTGCGACGCTCGTACGGTGCTGGCCGGACTCGATTCGCGAGATGGCGGAGTGGCTCGTCCCCATCCGTTCGGCGACCTGCTCTTGGGTGAGCCCGAGCTCAGCGCGCCGCATGATTACGAACCGGGCGATCCCCTCGTACGGAGCGAGACGCTCCTGGGCGGCGCGGTACTCGGGGTCGCGATGTCGCCGGCGGCCCGACGCCTTACCCGCCGAGGCTCCAACTACACCAGCGCTTGGAGAGCTCACGCATGGAACTTACCAATATTGGTAAGAGGGCGGGCAAGCTTATGTTCTTCGTTAGCTACAGGCGTGTACGCATGTACTACAATCAAGGTGTGGACAGAAAGACGCCAGCCCCCCCAGTCTCGACCCGCTATCCGAACGACACGCTCGAGCGCCTCGACCGACGTGCGAGGGTCGAAGGCAATTCGCGCTCGACACTCATCCAGCGCTACGTCGCCGAGGGGATCGAGATGGACGAGTACCCGGGTATCGTCTTTCGCTCAGGACCGGCGGGGCGACGCCCTGGTTTGGTGAGCGGTCCTGATATCTGGGAGGTCGTTGGCGTCCATCGCAGCTTCGACGACGTGAAGCGGACCGCGGATTGGCTCGACCAGTCGGCGGGCGCGATCGAGACAGCGCTGCGTTATTACGACGCGCACCGCGCCGAGATCGACGAGTGGATCCAGCGGAACGAGGAGGCAGCTGAGGCGGCCGAGCGCGTCGCACGCGCGCGGCAGGCCGCTACTTGAAGCTTCTGCTCGACGAGATGTACCCGAGCTTCATCGCAGACGAGCTGCGAACTCGTGGTCATGACGTCGTGTCGGTTCACGAGGCGCCCGGACGCGGCACACCGGACGATGAGGTGTTCGACCACGCGCGATCCGAAGGCCGTGCCGTCGTCACTGAGAACATCCGCGACTACCGGCCACTTGCTGAGGCGCTGCTTGCCGCTGGGGAGAGCCACGCCGGCGTCCTGTTCACGACCGACAAGCGTTGGCCACGAAGCAACCCTGGAGCCCTCATGACTGCGCTTGATGAACTCCTCATGGCGATGTCCGAACAGCCGGTCGATGCCGAGCTCTGGCTTTGAGGCGCACCTAGACTCCGGCCGTGAGCATCGAGCGGTTAGCCAAGGAACTCGAGGACGCGCGAAAGCGAGCCGACGAGGCCGGGTCACGCCTGAGCAGGGGCGGGGTAGAAGCGAGTGAAGAGTTCCGTGACGCGCTCGATGCTCAATTGGAGGCCGAGCGGGCGTTAGCGGCGGCCAGCGGAGAGGAACACGCGATCCCCTTTGATCTCGGTGTCCAATGGAGCGGCGGCGCTCCGCTGCCGCACCTGCTCAGTTCCGGACACCGGACGTTCGTCGCGTTCTACCTTAACGAGCCGGATCCGGATTGGGACGGCACATACGTCCATATCGTCGACCCAACCGATGAGGCTGCGGCGTCGCTCGGCATCGCCGAATTCATGCGGTGCTCGGCCGTCAAGCTTGGGCCACCGAACGACGAAGTGCTGCATGGACACCGGCTCTACGGACGCGGGCTCGACGGCTATGGGGCGTACGTCGTTGGGAACTCACGTTGGGTGGCCGAGCTCATGGAGGTGAACTGCGTCCATGACCAATACCGAGCGGAGAACTGGGCGGACGCTCGACACTTCCTTTTCGTCTTTCACGACGAGACAGTCGAGGCGGTCGCACACGACGTAGAGGTCGAGACGTTCCGGGAGAGCATGCCGGCCCTACTCGCCAAAACGATCGAGCGGCTCTGGCCGGAGTAGGAACGGGGCGCAGACGGATGCTCGGGCGGATGTCCGCGGACCCGTCGTGATCCGTTTGGAGCCGCTCGAATCCGCTCTCTCCGTTGTGGGACTTCCCCAAATACTTCCCCACAGCGAAGAAAGAAAAGCCCTGCATAAGGGCTTTTTGTTGCTTCTGCAGGCGACAGCGGACAGGCTGTGGCAAGGGCTCGGTGAAGTCTCCTCCTCCGGGACGCTGTTTTCAACGCGTTCGAGTTCCGTGGCCTGTCTACCGCCGAGGAGGATCGCGCGACTTCCTTGACACAGCCGTCAGATCGTGTTTTCTTCGCACCGCGGAACGGCATGAGGCCGCTTCCGAAACGAAGGGGGAGACACATGCGACGCAAGCTGGCCTTGGCGTCGCGGCCGGCGCGACCCTGGTCGCGTCGACAATGCTCGCAGGACCGGCCGGTGCGGCGGGCGGATGCCCGGAAGGTGACGGCTGGAGTCTGGCCCCGGTGGCCGCCGCATACGACCCTGTGGACAACGGCACCTTCGCCGACCAGAACGGCGACGGCCTCGCCTGCTACCGGATCAACAAGGGTCAGAGGGACAAGTACGACGTCGGCTTTGCTTCGTTCACCTGGAAGGACAACACGAACTAGGTGAGCGTTCGGCGGGGGGCTGGGACGCAACGCGCGCGGCGACTCGCCCGCCTTGCGGCTCGAGCTCTCGCCCCGGCCCCCGCAGGGAGCGACCTCGGGCGCTCATGAAACGAAGGTCGGTGGAGTAGGCTCAGCGTCGAAGTTGGCGTTGCCGGGTTGGGCAACGACCGTCATGCGTCGCGGCCTCGTCTGCGTCGCACTCGCTGCAGCGCTGGGCGCACTTGGCGCGACGGACGCGCGGGCCCACGCAGGGCTCGGACGGTCCGAGCCCGTCGCCGGCACGATGCTCGGCGCGAGCCCGAAGACGGTGCGCCTGACGTTCTCCGAGGAGCCCGCGCCGTCGCTGTCGTCGATCCGCGTTCTCGACGCAGGCGGGAGTGCCCGCGAGGTCGGCCGGCTACGTGGCGTCGCGGGCGACGCGCTCTCGATCGAGGTCCCTGTCCGACCGCTCCAGCGTGGCGTCTACACGGTCGACTGGCGCATCGTCTCGGCCGTCGACGGGCACGCGACCGCGGGTGCCTACGCGTTCGGCGTCGGCGTCGCTCCGCCCGAGGTGAACGCTTCACCGGGGAGCTCGGAGCCGACGGTGTCTCGACTCGAGCTGGTCGCGCGGTGGCTGTTTCTCGCGGGGCTCGTCGTCCTGCTCGGGGCGGCGTCGGCGGCCGTCGCGCGTTTCGGCGGTCCGGGGGTCGTCACGCTCGGCGCCGCCGGCTGGCTCCTCGCGGTCACGGGTCTCGTGTTGCTCGCGGAGGCGCAGGCCCGCGGCGCGAACGTCTCGCTCGGCGACCTGATGGGCAGCGCCGTCGGCCGGGACGTGATCTGGCGCGCGGTCGCGCTCGGTGGCGGCGGCTGCGCGCTCGTGTTCGCCGGCTTGGCGCTCGGGCGAGACCGCCGACTCGCGATGGGCGGCGTCGGTCTCGCCGCTCTGATCGCGATCGTCGTCCACGTCGCCGCCGGGCACGCAGCCTCGGGCAGCTGGCCGTCCGCGATCACGATCGCCGCGCAGTCGGCACATGTCGCGGCGGCCGGCATGTGGCTCGGTGGGCTCGTCGCGTTGTTGCTCGGCGTGCGCGGTGCTCCTTCAGCCGAGAAGGCGGCGGCGGTGGTGCGCTTCTCGAGAATCGCGGCCGTGGGGTTGCTCGTCGTGGTCGGGACCGGAACGCTTCGCGCCGTCGACGAGATCGCGTCCTGGCACGAGCTCTTCTCGACGAGCTACGGGCAGGCCGTCATCGCGAAGATCGCGTTGATCCCGGCCATCCTCACGCTCGCGGCATTCAACCGCCGGCACAGCGTCCCCGCCGCCGCGACCGATCTACGGCCGCTGCGGCGGAGGTCGAGACGAGAGCTCGTGCTGGCCGCGGGCGCGCTCGCCGCCGCAGCCGTGCTCGGCACTGTGTCGCCGCCGGCAGCGGGGAGGCAGCCTGCACCGAGGATCGACGTCTCCGGCGCGGATGCCGGCGAGACGATCCGGGTTCGGCTGACCGCGCCGTCGGATCAGCCGGGCCCGAACCTCTTCGTGCTGCGCGCGGTCGACGACGACACGGGCAAGCCGGTCCAGGCCGCGCGCATGAGTTTGCGCTTCACGCCGCTCGACGATCCCGGCGTCTCCACGACCTCTCTCGTACTCGCGCGCACGCGCGACGACTCGTACGTCGGCTCGGGCGCGAACCTCAGCTTCGACGGACGCTGGCGCGTGACGGCACACGTCGAACGCGACGACGGCGCCGTCGACGTCCCGCTCGAGCTCGAGCTCCCGACCGAGCCGCAGTTTCTCTCCGTCCTGCGCGTTCCAGGAAAGGATCCGGTGTACACGATCGGCGTCGAAGGCGAGGGGTCCGTGATCGTATTGCCCCATCCTGAGCGAGCTGGTCGAAGCAGGGTCTACGTGACGTGTGTCGACGTCATCAAGGAGGAGGTGCCGATCGACGAGCTCGTTCTCACGCTCGCCGCCGACGACGGGCCGACGAGGCAACAGGAGGTCCGCCGCCTCGGCCGCGGCCGGTTCGTCGCCGACGTCGAGCTCGCCGAAGGCGGGAACAGGATCGCCGTGGTCGCCAGGCGGGCGGACGACGTACGCCTCCACGTCGTTCTCGACCTCGACGTGCCCGGCGATTGATCCGCCGCCGGCCTCGACTCACCGGCGGCGGATCTCCCGCTTACTCGTCTACTTGATGACCACGTCGACCGAGGCCTCCGTGACGACCTCGCCGCCGTCGAAGACCTTGATCGTGATCGTGTACGTGCCCGGTGCGAGACTCTTCGGCGTCGGCAGGTTGAACCGGAACGCCTTACCGCTGAAGGTTGCGCAGTTCGGCGACGGATTGCCGCCGGTGAAGAAGATCTGCACCTTGCAGTCCGCGGCGAGAGCCGCCGCCTGGGCATCGGACAGCGGAACGTTGCTCGCGTCGGCCAGCGTGAACTTCAGCGGGATCGTCGAGCCCGCCTGGTACTGCGACTGCGGGATCGGCTGCTGGACGCCGCCGAACTTGAAGGCGATGAGGAGCTGGAACGCGACCTGGTCCTTCCGGCCGCCGGCGTCCGTCGCCGTGACGTAGACGAGCTGGCGCGCCGTCGACGTCGTGGTGGGGAAGCTCCAGTCGTACGTCCCGTCGTTGTGGTTCGTCACGGTTCCGGCCGAGGCGGAGAGCGTCACCGCGTCGCCGTCCGGATCGTGGTACGTCCCGTGCATCGTCGCCACGTCGCCTGCCACGACCGCGACCGAGGCGTCGTCCGAGTTGACCGTGGGCTTCTCGTTGCCGTCGGGAGCGACCACGTCGAACTCCGAGATCATCCCGAAGGTGGCGTGGAAGAAGATGTGGCAGTGGAAGACCCAGCGGCCGAGCCCGCCGCCGGGGGTGGCGCCGTCCATCAGCGCCCGGTCCTCCAGCTTGATCTTGAAGCGATAGGTGTAGCCGGCGGGAACGTCGATGTTGTCGACGAACTCGTGCGGGAACGTGAACGTCGGCGATGCAGCCTTCGTCAGCTCGATGGGCTGCATCGAGAAGCCGTGCAGGTGGAACGGGTGATGCGCGCCGGTCATGTTCGTGACCGTCAGCTCGAGGATGTCGCCCAGCTTCGCGTACCGGGCCGAGGTCATGTGGTTCTCGACCGAGTAGTCCCCGGTGTTGTCGTGTGCGCCCTGCAGCGCGTTGATGCCGAGCGTGTTCCCCGCGGGCGGGTCGGTGCCCGGATCGAGCGCGACGCTCGTGTTCGTGAGCTGGATGTCCGGGGTCGTGGGTGTGAGACCGGTTTTGACCGGAGAGAAGCTCGTCGGGTCGAGGAGCGTACCCGTCGCAGCGCCGAGCACGGGAACCGGGTCGCCGGTGGCCAGGCGCAGATCCGTGCCCGGCCCGATCGTGTACGCCGGCGAGACCACAGGCCCCGTGACGTTCAGGTGCATCACCGGAACCGTCGGTGTGCCCGGGAACCCGCTGCTCGTGCCCTGGCGCTCGAAGTCCTCCGTCCACAACGTGAGCGTGCCCGTCGCCGTGGCCGGAATCGCGGCGACGACGTCGGCCCGGTCACCGGGATCGAGCAGGATCTCGCCGAGGCCGTAGTGGGTGTTGAAGCCACCCGGCGACCCACCCTCTTCGACGGCCTCGTCGAGCAGTCCGCCCTGGCCGCCGATTCTGATCAGCGGGATCAGCGTGCCCGTGCTGTCGGTGAGCCGAAGGCGGAAGAAGCGCGTCGTCGCCGTGTTGCCGATCTGCAGGCGCAGTCCCTGGCCCGGTTGGACGTCGAGCGTCGACGCTCCGGCTGCCAGCGCTCCCGGAGCGGATGGATCTCCCGCCCGCGCGCCGACGTTCTTCCCGTTCGTGAGCACGGTCTGTCCCTCAGCGACTGGGCCGGAGTGGCCGCCGATCTGGACGTTCGGCACGGTGCCCGCCGGGAGGGGGCCGGCGATGACGTTTCCGTCGTCGTCGAGCACTGCCGTCTCGCACAGTTGCAGCGGGGTTGCCCCCTGGTTGGCCGGTAGAGCACCGCCGCTCACGTGCGGCAGCGAGGGGTCGAAGGTCTTGGCGTCGTTCGGCGGTTCCTTGCAAACGGTGATGTCGCTGAGCGCGAGCGTCCGCGTCTGCGAGGCGGAGGGAATGACGCCCGAGGTCTGCAGCGCCGCCTCGTTCGGGTCGGTGACGATGATCGCCCCGTACAGGCCCTTGAACACCTGGTTCGTCGAGGCGTGGTGGTGCGGGTGGTACCAGAAGATTCCGGGTCGCGAGATCTTGAACTTGTAGAGGAACGTGTCGCCGGGCGCGACCTGGTTTTGCGTCAGCGGCGTGCCGTCGCTCGCGTTCGCGAGCTCGATCCCGTGCCAGTGGATCCCGGTCACCTCGTCGAGGTCGTTCTTGAAATGGACGATCACGGTGTCGCCGACCTTGAGCCGGAACTCCGGACCCGGGATCAGACCGTTGAACGTCTGCGCGCCCTTCGCCGTGATCCCGTTGCCGATGTCGACGTCCGCCTGCCGGGCCGTGAGCGTCGTCTCGACGATGTTCGGGTCGGGGTTCGTGTCGACGACCTGTGGTACGTCGTACGGACTGGCGCCTGACGTCGCGTGCGCCGGCCCGATGGCCTGCGCGACGACGAGCAACGAAATGGCCAGAATGATCCCCGCCAGGACCAGGCCGGCGCGGCGCGGCTGTTGCCGCATGAGAACTACGACCATCGGATACCTCCCCCCATGGGCTACCCGGCACGGACCCGGTCAGTGCGGCCTTCACGGGACCCCAAGTCGATTACGAGCCTGCGGAGCGTTCATACCACTCGAAGCTGCTCCTGCCAAGGCCCCCGAAGCGTCGATTCGCCTGATGCACCAATGGCAACGCTCGCCGTTCGCTCGCGTGCGGGCGAGTCCCTCCTCCTTCCAGCTACGGCGCAGCCCAAGCGAGAGCTGCGGTTCGAGGACCGATGCGATGAGTTTCCGGGTCGCCGCGGGTCTTACTTCATGATCCCGGTGGCGTCCGATCCGACGATGGATTCGGCTCGCGCCGGACGCTCAAGTCCGACGGAAGGAGATGAGATGCCTGAACACAAGATCGGAACCCGCGAGGAATGGCAGGCGGCCCGGGACGAGCTCGCCAAGCTCGAGGCCGAGCAGGCGGAACGAAACGAGGAGATCAAGAGCAAGCGTCTCGATCTTCCCTGGGTCCTGGTCGAGAAGGAGTACGAGTTCGACACCGAGGACGGCAAGAAGACCCTCGCCGAGCTCTTCGAGGGGCGCTCCCAGCTGCTCGCCTACCACATCATGTTCGGCCCCGACTACACGCACGGCGCCTGCCCCGGCTGCACCAACTTGGGGGACGGGCTCGACGGCTCGCTCGTCCACTTGAACCACCGCGACGTGACGCTGCTCTGCTTCTCGAGGGCGCCGATCGAGCGGCTGACTGCCTACAAGCGGCGGATGGGCTGGCAGTTCCCCTACGTCTCTACCTACAACACCGACTTCGCCTTCGACTTCGGCCTTGCGATGACCGAGGAGCAGGCGCAGCAAGTTCCCGAGGTCAAGGAGATGATCGACAACCCGCCCGACTGGCTCCAGGAGTGGTCAGGCCAGATCGGGGCCGAGCTCAAGGACGGGCTGCGCGAGGGGCCGAGCTGGATTGCCTTCGCGCTCGAGAATGGGACGGTCTACCACACCTACACGGTGATGGCGCCTGACCCGTTCGTCGCGCCGTACTACAGCTTCCTGCTCGAGCGAACTCCGAAAGCGCAATCCGCCGAGCCCCGCACTTGGCGGAAGGACGAGTACCCGGACTGACGCCGATCGGATCGGTTCGCGGCTCATAACCGGCGCTGCCGTGAGGAGGGCGGGGCCGGCCCCCCTTGGTCATTGGATCGAGCGGCGGGATTGGTGCCTCTACCGCGCGGAGGCCTGCCGCCGATGGGGCGTCGGTGGCGATGGTGCCTGGCGCCTCGATCGGTTCGACGATCTCGCCGCGACGATGCGCAGCGATGGCAGGAGCATCTCGGTCTCGTCGCCTTAGATCACTGCTTCCACGAGGTCGGGCAGGCGAGCTCCTGGAGCATGCGGCCGTCGGGCGTCTTGGCGGTGGTCTCGCCGATGACGAGATCGGCGTACCTTGAACCGGTCGTTGCTGGCTCGGCAGTCGTTGCTCGACCGGGTCGAGACGCCGGCAACTTCAATCCCGAGCGCCGTGAGCAGCGGGTCCACGGGGGTCAGGATAGGCGGGGCGTTGCCGCTCACCCACGCGCCGCGTCGCGTTCGTCGTCGCGCCTCGCCGAGAAGGCGGCGAGCGGATCCGTAGCACGTGCGCCTAATGAGATGTCGCCAGGCGCGGGTTGGCGTCCGCGGCCTCGGTCAGACGCGAAGAAGTGGCCCTACGACCTCAGCTATCGGCTGGTTCGCGTCATGCTCGGTTGGGCCCATCATCGTTAGCGCTCTGTGCAGCCATTTCGCCGTCGAGGAGGCGTAGATGGCATTGTGCGAACCGCCTCAGACCGGCGCGGATGCGCTGCTCGGTCAGGCAGCGGGGACTTCGACGAGCGTCGTTCCCACTGCGGTCGGCTCGGGGATCGGCTCGCCCGCCTGGCGAAGGCCGTCGAGGTGGAAGCCGATCGCCTCGCGGATCAGCTGTTCAACCTCGTCCTGCGAATCGCCGACCACGCCGACGCCTGGGAGGTCAGGGCAGTAGGCCCCCCAGGATTCGCCTTCGTGCTCGATTACGACCAGGTATTCGCTCATCGACTCGGCCTCCGTAGTCCTGCCTGTCGAAGGATATTCGCTGCCGTGCCCTTGGGCACGTCGGCGCCCGGCTTGCCGGCCACCGTCACCTTGCCCGGTTTGCTCGGATGTTCGTACTGCTGATGGCTCCCACGCTGTGTCACCAACTGCCATCCATCGTCTTTGAGCAGGCGGATGAGCTCGTGGAACTTCACGTCGCTCATCGTGCCGAGAGGCTCGGCTGGGCCCTGTCCGGAGGAGTCAGGCGAGGCTGAGTGGCAAACCCGCGACAAGCGCCTCGCGGTTCGCGTAATACTCGGTTCGGCCTCTCAAGGATCGCGCACGGTTGCCGGCGATCCGCCGATTTCGGCCGACCGTGCATTGTGCGAACCGGCCGCACGAGGAGCGGACGACGAGCTTTCGGTGACCCGCGGATATCGCCATCGGTGAGCGTGTAGCGTCTGCGCTGTGACCCGGTTCGTCGTCGACTGCGAGACGCTGCTCCGGATTGCGGCCGGCGAGATCGAGGTCGCTGCCGAGCACAAGCTCGTCGCGCCGACACTCGTCCGTTCGCAGGCGTTGTCGGCGCTGTACGAGGCGTCCCGCCGGGGTGAGATCTCGGCTACCGAGGGAATCGAGCGGGTGACGCGGATCAACTCGCTGAAGGCTCGCTTCCTCGGCGACAAGGTGCTACAGCGGACGGCGTGGAGGGTCGCGGATCAGCTGGGGTGGGAGAAAACGTACGACGCCGAGTTCGTGGCGCTGACGCAGCTACAGGCGGACATCTTCGTCACGTCCGACGGCGATCTGGCGCGAGCGGTCTCCGGCCTCGTAGAGACGGCGACGATCGACGCGCTGCGTACGGCCTGAACGACGGGCGCGGGCACGAGCCGCCTCGTTTGGGCAAGCGTGCTGCCGTCAGACCGCCACCGGTGGACCCGTCACAACTATCTCGGCCTGGTTCGCGTAATGCTCGGTTCGGCCCACCTTCGAACGTACTGCGCGAAACCGCCGACGGAACCCGATAGGAAGATCCGGCGCGGTTGTGCACCCGGATCTCCTTGATGAGCGATTCGGCCGCTCGAAGCCAGCGTCGGGCTTTGTCTCGCAGCGTCGAGCGCAACTACCGCCTCCAGCAGCCCGTGTACGCGCTCGCGTGCCTCCGGGCGGGAGCAGCCGACGCACCCGCTTGACGGGTGACTTTTTGGTCACATATTCTGCTCCTGTGACCGACGACGACCACGTCTTCAAGGCGCTCGCCGACCCGACGCGGAGGCTAATCCCGTGCCGATCCGGCTGATCCACGACCGCTGGATCGACAAATACACGGAGCGCCACATGTCGGCGCTCGCACACCTCGAGCGCGAACTGGAGGAGACGGCGTGACGACGGCCACAGAAGTGCAGACGACGCAGGTCCACAACATCGTCATCACGGCGACGCCCGAGGCGGTCTGGGAGGCGATTACCAAGCCGGAGTTCACCGAGCGCTACTTCTACGGCGCGCGCATCACGGTCGCCCCGGACCACTACTCGTCGCTCAGCCCCGGCGGCGACGTCTGGGGCGACGAGGCGGTCCACGAGTACGACCCGCCGCGCAAGCTCGTGCACGGCTGGCGCTCGCGCTACAGCCCCGAGCTCGCAGAGGAGGACGAGAGCCGCGTCACGTGGGAGATCGAGCCGCAGGACAACGGAACGTGCCTGCTCACGCTCGTCCACGACCGGCTCGAAGGCGCACCGAAGACGGCAGCCTCCGTCGCCGGTGACGGCTGGATGACCGTGCTCAGCGGCCTGAAGACGCTCCTCGAGACGGGCAAGCCGCTTGCCTGAGATGGAGTTCGACGAGTTCACGATCGCGCTGCTCGTCAGCGGGTCGACGCCGAACTCGGACGCATTCCAGGACGCGCACCTCGCGCACCTCGCGTCGCTCCACGACGCGGGCTCGCTGCTCGCCGCCGGGCCGCTCAGCGACCCGGCCGGCGAGCTGCGCGGGCTGAGCATCCTCAGCGTGCCGGTCGACGAGGCCCGACGGCTGAAGGAAGCGGACGAGGCGGTGCGCGCAGGCGTCTTCTCGGTTCGGGTGCTGCCCTGGCGGATCCCGGCCGGCGCGATGTCGTTCTCGCGGACGTTCTTCCCGCGCTCGATGCGAGACGTCACGGGGCGTTAGCGGCCTCGCCGCCTACACCGACAGCGTCGGCGCCACGAGCTCGTGGTCGCGTCGGTCGCGCTCCATCGAAAGTCGCTGCAAAACTGGACTGCTCGTTGTTGACCTAGACAACAAAGGGTTCTTTGTGGCAACACCCATGGCCGCGGTAGGTGACGGAGCCGGGGCGGTCGGCCGGTCACTCGCTCTGATGATTTAAGGCTCTCGTAGGCCCTGCTTAAGGCAGGCGCAAGGTTTGCCCTCTAACCTTGCCGCGTTCATCCAGGCGAGAAGAGAGGGTGTTCGTGGTGAGCATGAGGTACCTCGCGCCGGCTGCTTGCGCTCTGCTCGCACTCGCGGCGCCAGGACTCGGGTCGGGTTCGGCATCGTGGTCGCTCCAGACCACGCCCGCCGGCAACTGGGCGGCGGCGGCAAGCATGTCGACCGCGCGGGCGAGCCTGACTGCGACGCGGCTCGGTAACGGACGCGTTCTCGTGGTCGGTGGAGAATATGACTCCGCTCATAACTCCACGGCCGAGCTGTACGACGCGCCCACCAACACCTGGATTCCGGCCGGCACGCTGAGTCAGTGGCGCGCTCTGCACGTCGCCGTGCGTCTCGCCGACGGGCGTGTGCTCGTCGCCGGCGGCCAGTACAGCACGAGCGCGGAGCTGTACGACCCGGCGACGAACGGTTGGACGCCGACCGGGAGCATGAACGTCGGTCGGATCTCCTTCACCGGGACGCTGCTCACCGACGGGCGCGTCCTCGTCGTCGGCGGGAACTCCCTCAACGGTCTGCAAGCGAGCGCCGAGCTGTACGACCCGGAGACCGGCCGCTGGACGCTGACGGGCAGCCTACGGACCCCTCGCCGGGATCACACGACGACGCTGCTGGTGGACGGCACCGTCCTGGTCGCGGGCGGCGCCAACTCGACCGGCTGGCCGCGAAACGCAGAGCTGTACGACCCCAGCACGGGACGCTGGAGGCGCGCAGGCACGATGACAACCGGCCGTGAGGGCGCCACCGCGACCCTGCTCGGCAACGGCCGCGTGTTGCTCGCCGGCGGCCGCAACCCGAGCGCGCTCGCCTCCGCCGAGCTCTACGACCCGACCTCGGGCAGCTGGAGCGCTACCGGCAGCATGAACGCCCCCCACAGCGGTGCCGCTGCGTTCCTCCAAGACGGACGCGTGCTCGTCGCCGACGGCGACACAGGCGACGTCTACTCACCCGCCAGCGGCACCTGGACGGCGACCGGCCCGATGGTCTACCCCTACGCCTCCGCCGCCGCCGCGCTGCTTCCCGACGGACAGGTCCTCTACGCCGGCGGCCGGCGAGTCAAGTATTGCGGCCAGTACTACTGCGACGAGCCCTTGGTCGACGCCGAGCTGTACACCCCCTAGCAGTGCATCGGGCTCGTCCGACCTCGAACGTGGGCCCCAGACCAGGTTCGTCGGAGCTATCTGCTGTCGCTTACGGTTGAGCGCCGGGGCAGTGGGCCGTTGCCTGCGAGTTCGCCTGCCCTTGCGCCCCGATTGACTCGCCGGGGTTGTTCCGCGAGAACGGCGGGTTCGCCGCCGTCGGCGGTGTCTGGTTGTTCGTCGAGGCCGGATGGCCCACGGCCTGTGCGTTGTCGGGCGCGCAGTTCTCCGCGGGTACGAACGGATCGTTCACCGCGAGTGCAGGCGGTGCCGAAAGTGTGAACGCGAGGGCGACCGCGACGTCGAACCTCTTCATTTCCGTTCCCCCTCTCCGTGTGGGATCGAGTGCGTCCATTACCACGCGCCGAGATAGCGTGTGGGTTCGGATCGAGTGAGCCGGTCGCGCTGTGTCACTGCACGTTGGCGGTGACCGAGGCGTTTCCGCTCAGCGTGAACGTGCAGGTCTTCGTCTTGTTGCCGCCGCTTGAGCACGCGCCGGACCAGACGACGTCGCGACTGTTCGTGGCGCTTAGCGTGATGGCCGTTCCCGTTGCAAACGATGCCGAGCCGCTGGTGCCGACGGTCACGTTGATGCCGGCCGGGCTCGAGGTGACTCGCTCACCGCTCCGGCCGGTTGCCGTCACGGTCAGCGTTGCTGTCTGCGCCGGAGGAGTCACCGTCAGGGTCGCCGTTCGTGTCACGTCTCCGGCGCTCGCCGTGATCGTCGCCGGCGTCGACGTCGTGACCGCGCTCGTCGGAATCGCGAAGGTTGCGCTCGTCGCCCCCTGCGCCACCGACACGCTCGCCGACACCGTCGCCACGGCGCTGCTGCTCGACACCGACACGGCGAACCCGCCCGCCGGCGCCGCCGACGTCGGGGTGATCGTCCCCTGCGAGGACGTCCCGCCAACGACGCTCCTCGGGCTGAGCGCGATCGCCGAGAGCGTCGGGGCCGACGCCGCGCCCTGCGGTGTGAAGCGCCGGACCGAGGACCACGCGCCGGCCGTGCCGGCTGAGTTGATGCCCTGCACGCGCCACCAATGCCGCTGCGCGGTCAAGTGTGGAGGCGGTGAACTGCGACGTCGTCAGTGTCCGATCGACGACGAGCGGGGTCGAGAAGTTGTTCGAGTCGTCGATCTGGATGCGATACGACGTTGCCGCGCTCACGTCCGCCCAGTCGAAGGCCACGGGTTGCGCCGGCGTAGCGTCCTGCGCCGGGCTGAGGAGCGTCGGCGCCGAGGGCGTCGGAGGGGGAACGGCTCCTGTCGAGTTGATCAATACCGCCAAGCCAGGGCTGGCTCCTCCGATGCCCAGCGCGATGTCCGCTCTGTTGTCGCCGTTGAGGTCCGCTGAGACCATCGCGACAGTGCCGAGGCTCGACTGGTTCGGGGGCACCAGGTAGAGCACCGGCGGCTGAAAGGTGCCGTCGCCGTTCCCGTTCAGTATCTCCATCAGACCTTGATTCCCATTCGCCAGGCCGAGTGCAAGGTCTTGGAAGCCGTCGCCGTTGTAGTCGGCGACGGCTTGCTGCGCAGGCACATTGCCGTTGGGTTCGGTGATGATCAACGGTTGCCGGAACGTGCCGTCGCCGTTGCCGATCAGGATTGCCGTCCTGCTCCCGTTGAGGGCGATGGCCACGACCAAATCCTGGATCGTGTCGCCGTTGAAGTCGGCGACGTCTATGTCCGTGCCGTCGACGCCGAACGTGTCCGCCGTGAGCGTCAACGTCGGTTGCCGGACGAACGTCCCGTCGCCGACACCAAAGAGGCGATAGACGCGTGAGCTATCACCCGCGATGGCCAGGTCCTCGAGACCGTCGCGATTGAAGTCACCGACGGCGATCCTGGACATCCCCGTGCCGACGTCGATCTCACGAGGAGGCTGAAACGTGCCGTCGCCGTTTCCGGTCAGCACAGAGATCGTCCTTGCGACGGTGCACGGTGCGGTGAAGCAGGCGATGTCGTGGGCGACGACGACATCGAGCTTGCCGTCGTTGTCGAGGTCGACGGCGACGACTGCAGGCGAGTCGAAACCGGACGTATTGGAGAAGTTCACCGATGCCTTGAAGGTGCCGTCGCCGTTGCCGGTCAGCAGAGAAAGGCTGATGTGCGGATCGTTGATGGTGACGACCAGATCAAGTCTTCCGTCGCCGTTGAAGTCTCCTGCCGCGAGGTC
>WNGF01002867.1_pt1 | contig 32688 bp, 25 predicted proteins | sample 5400641 | NCBI WGS metagenome assembly WNGF01 (sample SAMN13153371, study PRJNA577476) | soil metagenome | isolation source: 80 cm soil or saprolite under grassland replicate 2 | place: USA:California | collected 2016-06-15 | reverse complement strand
AGTTGGCTTGCCGGGGCGACTCTGCGCAGGCCGACACAGCCGCCCAGCAGCACCGCAAAGACCATCCCGCCGCGGGTCCAGGGGAGCGCAGGCGCACGGCCGGAGGCGATTGGCGAAGCGTTGATCGTCAGCACGCTCGAGCCGTTGGCTCCCGGCGTGAGCGCCACCATTGGAGCAACGCCAGTGATCGCCGGCGAGTCGAAAACCACCTGGAACGAGACCGCCCCCGTGTAGGTGTTCGACGCCACGTTGAGCGTTACCCCGCTCGATCCTCCGGCGAAGACCGAGAGCTCTGTCGCACTTGCTGTCATCGTTACAGGTGGTCCGGTTTGCAATTGCGGCGCGGCGACGTTGGCCCACCACATCGCCCAGGTGCTGAACGAATTGTTAGGCCCGGCGTATTCCTGGATCGTCCAGAAGTCCAGGTCGTTCACGGGATCGACCTGCGTGGCGCTGTAGTCGCCCCAGCGGTTGATGCCGAATGTGTCTTTTTTCACGTACGGGCCTTGCCCGGGCTGCATCAGGAACTCAGATCGCAGTGTGCCCGCAGGATCGCTCGCCGCGCGCAAGGCATAAGCTGCCGAAGCATACTCGGTGGACGCCATGCGGGAGTAGCCGACGAGCATGTCGCCGTTGGCGTTCACCGAAAGACTCGGGTAGGTGTAGAAGAACAGCCCACCCGGGTCCTGAAGCCGGCCGAACTGTTGCACCGCGCCATTGGTGCCCAACTGCCACCAGTCCACGGCGGAGATTGTGGGCGCGGAGGCCGGGACAAAGACCGTATGCGTCGTCCAGAGCGAACCGTTGCGGTAGACCACGGTGTTCAGGCGCGCGTCGAAGACGCCGATCTTCTCCGTGTCACCGAGCTGCGGCGCGAAGTTCTGAGGTACGGTGCTGGCCCAGGTATTGCTGGTGCTGGGAAACGCCAAGTTCAGGTTCAGCGACTCGGAGCCAACCGTGCCGGTGATGGTCGAGAGGGTCAACGATCCCACCCCGGAGCTGTTCCCGTTGAAGTTGGCCATCAAGTACATGGTGCCGACATTTGGGTCGTAGGTGAGCGCCGGTGTGAGGGTGAAATCGCTGGTGATGTTGCTCCACTCCACGGGCGGCTTGGCTCCCCCGGCATAAAGGTCGGCCTTGTCGAAGGCGTAGACCAGCGAGTAAATCCAGGGATTGCCGGACGTGTTGGCCACCTGGTTGCCGGTGACCACGATCCAGTTTTTGTTGAAGCCGATGCGAGGATGGTCAAAGCTGGTGTCGCTGGAATCGGAAAAGATCCGCCTCAGATACCAGGCGCCGGTCGGGTCTCCCGTCGCGCTCACCGCAAGCAGCATGGACGAGCCGGGCACGCCGTAGTTTCCCATGGACACAACGATCCACCGGTCGGCATACGGGTCATAGCGAACGCCAGGGTCCCAGGCAGGATTGACGTCAGGAAAAGCGGCGCTCCAGAAAGCATTGAGGCTGGTCGAGTGCAGTGAATGCCCCGCCCGGTCCTGGACCACCAACTGATCGTTGCTGGCTGAGACGACGTGATTGGGTCCGGCCGCGCCAGTTGTGTCCGGGGGATAGTTGCCGATCATCGGCTGCGCCTGGAAGGTGACGGAAGGCGCAGGCGAACTGAGCCCGTTGAAGCTCGCGGCCGGCGCAGCCTGAGCGCTGCTGATCGCGGGCTGCTTCGTGCGCGCGGAGGCCGGCAATTCGAAGACGGGCGAGGGCGACTCTTTTTTCTCTTTCTCCTCGGCGGCGGCAAGGCCGGCCGAAAACGCCGGCAACGCGGACATTCGTATGCGGGCCGTCTGCATGCGCGGATTGCGAATGGTGCGCAGCGTCGCCCAACCGGTGTTGAGGCTGAACAAAATCGAGACGACTAGGAGCGCCTTGCGCAGATGTTCGCTCATCGGATTCCCGCATTGCCTCCGAACATTTCGGGGAGTTGAGAGGGGCAGAATCAGAGCACGCGTACTGCTCTCAATTCATCAGATGCACAAGCGGATTCAGGGTCGGGAACGAATCAGCATTGGGGGAACTCAACTTGATAACGGTAGGAATTGAACCAACGGACATGTGCCTGTCGGGAGAACGCCCGGTAGTCGGCCCCGGCAATCCCCGATTGGTTTGCTTCGGTGATGCGATGCGGAGAGGGGAGATTTCGCTGGTCCTCAAGATCTGATCAGGCACCGCGTTTGCGCTTGCCGATGGTCATGCCAGGTTCTGCTTGTTTCGGTCTCACAGAGTCCCCGGCGCTCCATCTTTTAGGGTGCTGGGGCGAAGCGTCTGCCACAGCAGCGTTCCCACCGCGGGCATCACCGCAAAAAGCAGAAACGCGTGCCGGTAGTCGCGCTGGTCGAACATCCTGCCGATCAGGGGCATCAGCACCGCCACGGCAACCGACCAGGCTGCCACGCAGATGCCGGCGAGGAACCCGGGATTCGCATTGCGCTGCGCAGCCAGTCCCTGCGACAGCGAGAGCACCACGAACCCGCCACCAAGGAACATCGAGAAGAACAGCAGCGCCATCACCAACGGCAACGAGTGGGTGAAGGGAATCGCCGCCGCGTTCAGGCTCAACACGGAGAGCGTGGCGAAGACCAGCGCCGGATGACGCGCCAGCGCCGTTGACTTTCTGCCGGCCAATGCTCCGAACACGAGATAGCCGATCTCCCAGCCAAGCGGCGGAATCCACAGCAGGTGGCCGAGCGACGCCTGCGTCTGATGCAGTTCGCGGGAGAGAAACAGCGGCGCCGCATAGAGCCCGGCGGCCAGCGGCTGCGCGCCCAAGCCGTAGAGCACCGCGGTCGCAATCAGCGGGCGGCGGTGTCCCCAAAAAGCCCGATTTTGGATTGTTGGGGCAGGGTTCCATCGCCGTGGATTCCATATCGGCGCCGCTTCCGGCAGATCGTCTGAGGCGCTCGCATCTTCTGGAGCAACCTCGGCCGCCGCACGTTGCCCGCGGCCTCTCAGCTTCGAACCAAGCAAAGACGAGTTGATCAACCAGGCCCACACTACAATCCAGAAAAAGCCCAGCGTTGCGGTAAACAGGAAGGCCACTCGCCAGCCGAACGCGTTCGCCAGAGGAGTCACCACAATCGGCGTCACCGCCGCGCCCAACGCGCCTCCGCTGTAGGAGAGTCCCAGGCCCATGGAGCGCTTTTCCGGCGGAAGCGTTTCGGCAACCGTGGTGAGTCCCGCTGGGAATGTTGCACCCTCGCCCCATCCCAGCACGGCGCGGGCAAGGCAGAGCCCCGCCAGTCCATAGACCAGCGCGTGCGCGCCCGCAGCGAGCGACCATATTGCCACGGCAATCGAAATCGACCAGTACAGGCCGGCGCGGTCGATGGCGTATCCCCAGATCGGGTTGCCAATCGTATAGCAGATGCTGAAGGCCGAGACCGCCAGTCCGTACTGCTCGGCGCTGAGATGCAGGTCGGCGAGGATCGTTGGGCTGAGGATGCTGAGCACCGAACGGTCGATGTAGGAGATCAGCGATACACCCATCATCGCGAAGCAGGGCACCCAGTTCACGGCCTTCGCCGCAGGCGCCTCGGCTGTGATCCGCTCGGTGTTCGCGGCCTCGGTCGTGTTGCTCATGCGATCCTGGCCCTCAATGTTCCCCAGTGCATTCGCCTCAGCTATGCTTTTTCCAGTCTAACGGCGCAAATCTTGTATTCCGGCTGCTTCGAAACCGGATCCACCGCGTCAATCGTCATCAGATTGCACATACGGCCAGGGTCGTGCATGTGCACATTCACAAGCCCACGTGGAGAATCGTCCGTTACTCGCAGGCGGAAGGTCTGCGATCCTCTGCGAGAGATCACGCGAATGCTCTGACCGTCGGTGAAGCCCTGGGTTTTTGCATCCTCGGGATGCAGGTCCGCCGTAGCCTCCAGAGTGCGTTTCATCTCTTTCATGTTCCCGGTCATGGTCGCTGTGTGCCAGTGCTCGATGACGCGCGAGGTGGTGAAATAGAACGGGTACTCTGAATTCACCACTTCCTCCGGCGGCTGAAAGGGGCGCATCCAGACCACGGCGCGGCCATCCGGCCGGCCATAGAAATGGATGCGGGAGGGGTGATCGGCAGGGACATGAGGATCATCGCCTCTCACGTAGCGACGCTTCGTTCCGGGATGGTTTTCTGTGGGCAGCGGCCACAGGAGCCCATGCGATTTGCGCAGCCGCTCGCGCTTCATTCCGCTGAAGTCGTAGCCCGTTCCCTTGCACAGCGTAAGGATCTCCTCCCAGACATCGTCGGCGGAGCGGAAGTTGACCAAAGCACCGTGGCCCAGGCGGCGGCCGAAATCGCACAGAATTTCCAGGTCGGGCTTGGCCTCGCCCAGAGGCTCGACTGACTTCTGCAAAAACTGGTAGCGCCGTTCGGTGCAGCCGTACACGCCTTCCTTCTCTGCCCATAGGGCCGCCGGAAGCACGACTGAGGCCATCTCCGATGTGCGCGTAGGATGAAAGGCCTCGGAGACCACAAGAAACGTACTCCCGTTCTCGATCGCCTTTCGATATCGACCGACGTTGGGCAGCGACTGGCAGGGATTGGAGCACATGACATACATTGCCTTGAGTTTGCCGCTCTCCACCGCCTTGAACATGTCCATGGTGAACAGGCCCGGCTTTGCCTGGATGGTGCCCGGCGGAACGCCCCAGAGCTTTTCCATCTCCGCCCGGTGTTTCTCGTTGGCAATCAGGCGGCCATACGGCAGCGTGTGGGCCAGCGCGCCTCCATCGCGGACACCGCCGCAGGCGTTCGGCTGCCCGGTAAGCGACAGCGGTGTGGAACCGGGCACCCCGATCTTGCCGGTGATGAGATGGAGGTTGATGACCAGGTTGTTGACCCAGACGCCGCGCGTGCGCTGGTTCAATCCCATCGTCCAGAGCGACATGGCGGTCTTTCCCGGAGCGCCCACCCAGCGTGCCGCCTGTACGATGTCCTCGGCGCGGCAGTTCGCGATCTGTGCCGCTTTCTCCGGGGTGTGCTGTTTCAGCCACTCCTTGTAGTCGGCCCAGCTCTTGTTGACTTCCGTTCCCTCCCCAAAGGCAACGTGTTCGGCGATAAACTTCTCGTCCGCCATCCCCTCCTCGACCATCACGTGCGCCATCGCGTTCACGATTGCCAGATCGGTGCCGGGAACAAAGCTGAGATGCAGGTCCGCGGCGCGGGCCGTCAGGGTACGACGCGGGTCGGCGACAATAATCTTCACCGCGGGATTGGAACGTTTGCGGCGAAGGACCCTGTCCCATAAAACCGGGTGTGCCTCCGCCGTGTTGGAGCCGATGATGAAGAACACGTCGGCGTGGTCGAAGTCCTCGTAGCAGCCCATGGGCTCGTCTTTGCCGAATGCCTGGAGATAGCCCGCTACCGCAGATGCCATGCACAGCCTGGGATTGCCTTCCACATTGTTGGTGCGGATGCCCGCCTTGAACAGCTTGTTTGCGACGTAGGTCTCCTCGGTCAATCCCTGCCCGGAGCCGTAGAAGGAGACCGAGTCGGGTCCGAACTTCTCGATCGCCTCTCCAAACTTGGCGGCCACCAGAGTCATTGCCTCATCCCACGTGGCGCGCTCCAGCTTTCCATTCTTGCGCACCAGCGGATGCTGAAGGCGGTCGGGCGCATTCATGATCTGCGGCAGCAGGGCGCCTTTCATGCATAGCAGGCCCGCATTGTGGTTATCTTTGTCGCCGGAGACCGCTACTACTTTTCCGTTCGTCACGCCTACATAGACCCCGCATCCGGTGCCGCAGAAACGGCAGACGCTCTTGGTCCATTCGGCGGCGCCACCAACTTGCTCCGCCAGCAGTTGCACTCCACTTTCAGCCGATAGCACCAGTGCCGCCGTCGCAGCGGAGGTTTGCAGGAACTTGCGCCGAGTGTAGGTCATTACAGGACTCCTCCCGTGTGCGGATGCGGATTGAGCAGGTGCGGGCTATGGCAGTCGAAGCATGACTTCCCTTTGCTCGGGGCGCGATCGTTAAGATGACGGACATTTTCGCCATGACACGCAACGCAGCGCTCCGCCGCGGGCTTCGGAATGAAATTGGATTCAACTGCCCCATGACAGATCAGGCATTTCACCAACGCCTGGCCGTGCTTGCTGGCCTGCCAATCCGCGGATTCCTCGCTGTGACAGTCGGAACACTGTTGGGATGCTGCCACCGCCGGATGGGTGGGAGCTCCGCTTCGTTTCCCACGCCTCTGCTTGGCAGTAGCAGGCTGTACGATGAAAAACAAGAGAAGAAGGATGATGGGCCAGGCGGGAGGAAGGATTCGTCGCACAGAACCTCCTTGAATGAAGCGACGCGTCAGTATAAATGAAAAGCACCCAGGCCAGAGCGGCTCACGAGCGACAGCAGATTTAGATTGCGGCTTAAGTGGCGGCGGCACCACTCGCACGGCCACAGCCACGGTGAAGGTGGTGAAGTAGCGGATTAAGTAGCGGATTCACAATCAGCGGGCTGGCCCCGCATGGGCCTGCCCAGCGACTGGTGGGTGCCCGTCCTGACCTTCTCTTGGTCAGGACGGGCAGTTTTCTTTGCGTTGATTGCGCGGTTGGCTACTTCTTCGTTCCGGGCTTTTCTGCCTTCCTGGGTTGCGGAATGTAGTCGCAGAATGGGTCTGTGGCCAGCGGGTTGCCGGTGGCGCCATAGGCCCGGGAGCGGGAACCGCCGCATAGCGCGTTGTACTCGCAGATGCCGCAACGGCCCTCGAATTGGGTGGGATCGTGAAGCGACCGGAAAACCGGAGCGTTCCGGTACAGATCGGCGACATGAGCCTTCTTAATATTGCCAACCACCAACGGCAGGAAACCAGCCGGGCAGACGTCGCCAGTGTTGGAAACGAACATGATGCCGTGTCCGTCCCGGATTTCGAAGCTGCGGTAGGCGCCGGTGCGCTTGATCTGTTCGCCAGTCATCCCTTCGGAGCGCATCTTTTCCAGGGCCACCCGGCGGTAGGAAGGGGCCTCCGTAGTGGCGATGACAAATGGGGCCGTGCGCGAGGTCTCGAAAGCCCAGGCCATCAGCTTCTCGCCCTCTTTGGGAGAAAGCGCCTGCAGCACTTTCCCGCGTCCCACCGAGATCAGGAAGAACAGGCTCCAGCGGCTGACCGCATAGGGCTTCAGCAGTTCGTAGATCGCGGGAATATCGTCGGCCGTCTGCTCGGCCACAAGCGTATTCACTTGCAGGGGCATCTCCAACTCCTGTGCCCACCGAATCGCTTGCATGGTGCGATCAAAAGTTCCGGGCACGCCTCGGATGGAGTCGTGCCTCTCCGGCGTGGATCCGTCCAGACTGAGTCCCAGGCCCTCCACTCCATGTTCCTTCAGCCGCACGAGCACCTCGCGGGTGAAGGCCGGCGTCGCAGCGGGCGTGATGGAGACCCCGATTCCCAGCCGGCGGGCCTCGTCGATCAATGGAAACAGGTCCTTGCGTTCGAGGGGATCGCCTCCGGTCAGGATCAACTGCGGCAATGGATTGCCAAACTCCGGAATCTGCCGCAGAAACTCCACACTTTCTTCAGAGGTGAGCTGCATCGGATGTGGTCCCGGCATGGCTTCGGCGCGGCAATGGCGGCAGGTCAGCGCGCAGGCCTGTGTCATCTCCCAGTAAATATTCAGCGGCGTCTGCGAGTAGTCTCGCGGCGCGTGACCGCCGTGATGAAGTGAACCTGCCATGTTTTTCCTCCCCCTCTGCGCTTCCTTATGCCCAGGCGATCTTTTCACGGTCCTGGCGGAGCGACCCAGCTACCGCTATTGAAAACCTTTTGCATGCGGAATGCAATTGCAGGGCCTTCCCGTTGACCGGCCCAGTGCGGTGCAGTCTAACCTTGCTTGTAAGCGATAGAAGATTCAGGGAGTTGCTTGGTAGCGGGGAGTGGATTCGAACCACCGACCTACGGATTATGAGACCGTCGCTCTAACCGACTGAGCTACCCCGCCACGGATGCGGGCTTGAATGGAGACACACGAGCGGAAGCAGCACACTCGTAAGTCCATCGGCTGCCCACTTTGGATCGGCCACCTTCATTTGATTCTAGGGAGCGGTGCGGGCACTGTCAAACAAACGCCGGTTTTCAAGGTCGAAAACACTCCAAAAACACTCAGCGCTTAAAAAGATTTAACGGCACGAGCAACATCGCGATCAACAACCCCGCCCTAACCAAAGACAGGTTAGGACGGGGTACCCTGAGACTTTATCCCTGTTCCACCGCTTGCAGCAGGCGCCGCAGCCCCGCGGGCACGTCCACGCCAAGGTCCACGCGAACCGCGCGGCGTCCGTGCTTCACCAGCGATTCAAAATCGCCCAGTGCCTGCGCCTGCTTGAGGATGCTGAAGCCGAAGGGCTCGCGCGGGATTGGCACGTCCTTGGCGTCTTGTGCCGTGAGCTGCAGGAAGACGCCGCTGTTTGCGCCGCCCTTGTGAAGTTGTCCGGTGGAGTGCAGAAAGCGCGGCCCGTAGCCGGTCGTGACGGCCGCCCGGGTCTTTGCCCGCACAGCCAGCCGCAACCGCTGCACCAGCGCCTCAACCTCGTCTGTCTCCAGAAAATATTGCGTGATCGCCACGTAGTCGCCCTCGCCGACCTTGGCGAGATGTGCTGAGATGGCAGCGTCCAGCTTGGTACCGCCGGGGTCCCCGGCAAGCCCGTCTTTGGCTTGCTGGGGCTGGAGCGAGCGGTCTTCGCTGTAGAGCTTCAGCGCGCCCTCTGAGGCGAGCGGCGCCGGCTCCGGCAGCGTACCGCTATCGATGAACGCATTCAGCAGGCGCTTGGTGTTGTCCTTGGACTCCTGCACGTTGGGCTGATCGAAGGCATCGATCTTCATCATCGAGCCGGCCACCGCCGTGGCGAACTCCCAGACAAAAAACGTCGCGCCCAGATCGAGCGGCCCTGAGAGCTGCTGGTGGACCACGGTGAATCCCGCAGTCTCCAGCGCCTGCAGCTTGTGGCTAGTCTCCGGCTCGGCCTCGCCAATCGAGAGCGAGACGAAGACACGGTCTTTGCCGTACACCTCAGGCGAGCCCAGCTCTTCTCCGGCGACCGGCACAATTCCTTTGCCCAACTTGCCTGTGCTCTCGGCGACGAGCTGCTCGATCCACAGGCCAAGCGACGCGATCTGCGGAGAGCCAATCAGCGTCAGCTTGTTCACGCCTTTGTTCGCCAGCGTGCCCAGCAGAGCGCCCAGCGCGGCGCCGGGATTGGCTCCGGGCTCCTCATGCTTGCAGGCATTGGCCGCGGCGATGGCGCGCTCCAGAAGCTCGTCCACATCGCCGCCCATGATGGCAAACGGCACCATCCCGAAGAAGCTCAACGCGGAGTAGCGCCCGCCGATGTCGTCCCAGTTGATGAAGATCCTGCGATAGCCGTCGTCACGCGCCTGGCCCTCCAGCACTGTTCCGGGATCGGTGATGGCAATGAAGTTTTCGCCGGCCCGCTCGCCTTTGATCTCCTTCACGCGCTCGTAAAAGTAGCGCTGGAACATCTGCGGCTCGGTGGTGGAGCCCGATTTCGAGGCCACGATGAAGAGCGTATGCGGCAGCTTCACCTGGGCTTCAATCTGCGCCACCGCGGCGGGCACCGTGGAGTCCAGCACGAGCAGCTCGGGGTAGTCATCCTGCTTGCCGAAGCTCTGGCGCAGCACCTCCGGGCAGAGGCTGGAGCCGCCCATGCCAAGCACCACGGCATGCGTGAACCCCTCATCGCGAATCTCCTTCGCGAAGGTCTCCAGCTCCGCGGTGTGCTCGCGCAGCTCATCCGCCACCCTCAGCCATCCCAGCGAGTTCGCGATGATCTTGACGTGCTCGGAATCGCTCGACCAGACGCTCGCATCCTCTTCCCAGATCCGCTGGACGATGCGATTTGCCCGCAGTTCTTCCAGCGCGGCCTGCACTTCATTGAGCTCCACGCCTGAGACCGTGCCGCCCTGCTTAGACATGTGCCACCTCCTCGCGGCGGCGCTCGATTGCCGCGATCAAGTCGTTGTAGGAGTCGGAGAAGCTCTTCACGCCCGCATCGGTCAGCTCGCGCGTCACGGCGAGAAAGTCGATCCCCAGCTTCTTCAGTTCGTCGAAGAGCGCCTGCGCGCCTGGCATGTCGTCCAGGATCGTCACCCTGGGCGTGCCGTGGTCGCGGAAGGCATCGACAGTGGCCGGCGGCATCGTATTCACCGTGTGCGGCCCGATGAGCGTATCGACGTACAGCAGGTCGGAATATTTCGGATTCTTCGTGCTGGTGGAGGCCCAAAGCGGGCGCTGCACGCGCGCTCCCGCGGCGGCAAGCTTTTCCCAGCGCGGTCCGCTGAACAGTTGCAGGAACTTTTCGTACGCCAGCTTTGCGTTGGCGATCGCGGCCTTGGCCATCAGCTTCGTGACGTCGGAATTGTTAGAGGGATGGCCGGACTTGGCGAGCTCTTGCAGCTTTTTGTCCACTGCGGTGTCGATGCGGCTCACGAAGAAGCTGGCCACCGATGCCACGCGATCGATCGTGCCACCCTTGGCCATCCGCCGCTCCAGTCCCTTCAGATAGGCCTCGACCACCTGCGCATAGACCGGCACGGAGAAGATCAGCGTGATGTTGACGCTGACGCCCTCGGAGATGAGCTCTTCGATCGCGGGCAGGCCCTCCGGCGTTGCAGGCACCTTGACCAGCACGTTGGGACGCGCAAGCTTGGCATGCAGCCGCTTGGCCTCCTGGATGGTGCCGGCAGTGTCGCGCGCCAGCAGCGGCGAGACCTCAATGCTGACGAAACCGTCTTCGCCCTGCGTGCGGTCATAGACAGGGCGGAATACGTCGGCCGCGCTGGCAATGTCGGTCACCACGAGCGCGTCGTAAATCTCGTCCACTCCCGCGCCTTTGGACACGAGGTCGCGCAGCGCATCTTCGTAATCTTTGCTGCCGGATATAGCCTTCTCGAAGATCGTCGGATTCGAGGTCAGCCCGCGCAGGCCGTCCTCTTCGATCATCTTCTGCAGCGTCCCCTGCGTTACCAGCGAGCGGGTCATCTGGTCGTACCACGGGCTCTGTCCCAACTTGCCTAACTCGACTAAACGATTGCCGGCCATTGCTTAACTCCTGCCACTTTGATTTCGATGGTGAATTGCGATAGAGCTTGGATGCCGCAGAGCTCTAGTTCGTCGACAAGATTAATCTAAATTATTCGGAGAGCACACAGGGCGCCCCGTCCTTCAGCTAGTTTCATAAATCGGTTTTGAACTGTATCAGGGCACGACTTCAAGTCGTGCCAAACAGAGTGGAAAAATCACGGGCTTTGGCCCCTGCAAACGTGTCCCCCCAGGGGCTGAAGCCCAAATTCCTGTGGCCTCTTTGCGGCACGGCTAAAGCCGCGCCCTGATACGAATCGGTGTTCATGAAATACGTCCTAACCTGGTTTTGCTGTGAAGGCGGAGTAGTTGACTTTGCTTTTGTTTTTAGAAGCGTGACTCCATCGCCGCGATCTTTCCCACACGCCGCTGGTGCCGTGGCTCCTGGCTGATCTCGGCGGTGAGGAAGATGCGCACCAGCTCCAGAGCCAGCGCCTCACCCACCACGCGCGAGCCAAGGCAGAGCACGTTCATCTGATCGTGCTCCACGCCCTGGTGCGCCGAGTAGCTGTCATGGCAGAGCGCGGCGCGGATGCCGCGCACCTTGTTGGCCGCAATCGATGCGCCCACGCCGCTGCCGCAAACGAGAACTCCGCGTTCGGCCCGCCCTGAGTTCAGCGCAACGGCAAGCTCGGCGGCGCGGTCAGGATAATCGTCCGGCGTCGCGGCCTCATGCGTACCGAGGTCCAGCGCCTCGTGGCCCAGCCGACGCACCTCCTCCACAATCGCCGTGATCAGGAGCGAGCCGGCATGGTCGGCCGCGACGGCGACCTTCATCTACTTCCTGCCCGCGCTCTTCACCGCGGCGATCGACTCCTTGGCGTGCGCCACCACATTCTCCGCCGTGTAGCCGAAGTGCTTGAGCAGGTCCTTGAGCGGAGCCGAGGCCCCGAACGTCGTCTGTCCCACAACGCGGCCTTCGAGCCCGACATAGCGCTCCCAGCCGATCGTCGCTCCGGCCTCCACGGCCACGCGCGCGCGCACCGCGCTCGGAAAGACGCTCTCCTTGTATTCGGCGGACTGTTCGTCGAAGAGGTCCCAGCAGGGCATGCTGACCACGCGCGCCTGGATGCCCTCGGCCGCCAGTTTCTCCTGCGCCTGCACGGCAAGCTGCAGCTCGCTGCCGGTGCCGATCAGGATCACGTCCGGCGCGCCCCCGGGTTTGTCGGATGAAGCCTCACTGAAAACATATGCGCCCTTGCGCACGCCTTCGGCGCTGGCGTACTTGGTGCGGTCAAACGTCGGGACCGCTTGCCGCGTCAAGGCCAAAGCCGTGGGATGGCATTTGCACTCGACGGCCAGGCGCCAGGCCTCGGAGGTCTCGTTGGCGTCGGCCGGACGGATCAGCCGCATGTGCGGCATCAGGCGCAGCGACATCACGTGCTCGACGGGCTCGTGTGTCGGGCCGTCTTCGCCCACGCCGATGGAGTCGTGCGTAAAGACGTAGACGACGGGGAGCTCCATAATGGATGCCAGGCGAATCGTGGCGCGCATGTAGTCGCTGAAGACCAGGAAGGTGCCGCCGAAGGCGTGAATGCCGCTGGCTGCGATTCCGTTGATGATGCCGCCCATGCCCATCTCGCGCACGCCGAAGTGGATGATGCGGCCATCGTAGCTGCCGGGGGCGAAGTCCTTATCGCCGGCGATGTTGGTCTTGGTCGAACTGGCCAGATCGGCCGAGCCGCCCATGAACCACGGCAGGCGCTTTGCGATCGCGTTCAGCGCCTTGTGGCTGGCCTCGCGGGTGGCCATGCCCTTTGCCATATCGGCCGGGAAGACGGGCAGGTCCTTGTCCCAGCCATCGGGCATCTTGCCGGTCATGATGCCGACCCAGTGCTCGGCCAACTCGGGATACTTCTTGGCCCAGGCCTCGTACTTCGCGTCCCACTCGTTCTCTGCCCGGACCCCGCGGTCCACCGCCTGGCGCATGTGTTGCCGCACCTCATCCGGAATGAGGAACTGCGCGTCCTCCGGCCAGCCATAGAAGCGCTTGGCGGCCTTTGTCTCCTCCGCTCCCAGCGGCTCGCCGTGAGCGGCGCTCTTGTCCTGCTTATTGGGCGCGCCGTAGCCGATGTGGCTGTGGATGATGATCAGGGTGGGCCGCGCGGTCTCCGACTGCGCCTTGCGGATCGCCGCTTCCACCTCGTCCATATCGTTCGCGTCCTCAACCTTCAGCACATTCCAGTGATAGCCCTTGAAGCGCGACTCCACGTCGTCGCTATACGACCACGAGGTCGGCCCATCGAGGCTGACGTGGTTGGAGTCGTAGAGCCAGATGAGGTTCGAGAGCTTGAGATGTCCGGCGAGCGCCGCGACCTCATGCGAGATGCCCTCCATCATGTCGCCGTCGGAGCAGATGGCATAGACGCGATAATCGATGATTTTGTCCGCGCCCTGGTTGAAGTGGGCGGCAAACCAGCGCTCGGCAATGGCCATGCCGACCGAGTTCGCCACGCCCTGCCCGAGCGGCCCCGTGGTGGTCTCCACGCCGGGCGTGAGGTTGTACTCGGGATGGCCGGGACACTGCGAGCCGAGCTGGCGAAAGCGCTCGATCTGCTCGAGCGGCAGGTCATATCCGGTCAGGTGCAGCGTGGAGTAGAGCAGCATCGAGGCGTGTCCCGCGGAGAGGAGCACGCGGTCGCGGTTCGGCCAACGCGGATTCGTCGGGTTGTGCTTGAGGAAGCGGTCCCACAGCACGTAAGCCACCGGAGCCAGTCCCATCGGCGCGCCGGGATGGCCGCTGTTGGCCTTCTGCACGGCGTCGATCGATAGCGTGCGGATGGTGTTGATGCAGAGTTGGTCGATTGCCGCGGTCTTGCCCGTGCCCTTGGTCGCCGTCTTGTTAGTTGCGAGCTGCTGCACATCGGAGGACATGAACTTTGCGTGCCTTTCTGCCCCGGCGCGCTGCCGGGCGAATGCGTTGTGGTGGACCCTGGAACGATCTGGGCATTGATGAAAAATGGCGGCACCAAGATGCCGCAGGTTGCCTTGCCAAGCCAGAACGGGCTTCTACCCGGCCCTGATCGTAGCTGGGGAAAAATCATTTTAACCTCAGCCGGGCCTACTTCGTCTAAACAAAGCAGAAGGCCGGAGGCGGCGCTGCGCCGCAGTTCGCGAAGATTCGCCGTATAATGGCCCAGTCGGGTCTCCGCCGCTCGCCGCATCTGCCGCTTTCGGCAGATGGGGAAGGGAGGCGGGTCCCTTGGTAACGTGTATTCCCCTGGTTCGCTGCTTCGTTCCCAGTAAGCCGACAACAGGCTGTCCTGGGGGCCCCGGCGTGAAGGATCCATGTCAAAAAGCTTAAAGACCACTCTGCTGCTGTTCTCGTTCCTCATCCTTGGCTTTGCCGTGGCCGGCGCCGTTGGAGGCAAACCGGGAGAGAAGACCGACGGCGCATATCGCCAGCTCAGCGTCTACAGCGAGGTGCTCTCGCGCATCCGCTCCGACTATGTCGAAGACCCGAACATCTCGCAGGTCAGCAGCGGAGCACTGCATGGGCTGCTGGAGGCTCTGGACGCCAATTCCAGCTACATGACCCCGGATGAGTACAAGCGATTCAAGAAACTGGGCCCGGCGCCTGCCGGCATTGGAGCGGCAGTCTCCAAGCGCTTCGGCTACGGCAATGTGATCTCGGTTGTGCCCGGCGGCCCGGCCGATAAAGCGGGGCTGGTCTCCGGCGACATCATCGAAGCCCTAAACGACAAGAGCACGCGCGAGATCTCGCTTGCCGAACTCAACGGATTGCTGGGAGGGCCAGCCGGCACCGTGGTGAACCTGAGCGTGGTCCGCCCCACCAAGGCCAAGCCGCAGAAGATCACCATCACGCGCAACGTCGTGAGCTATCCGGCAGTGAACTCCAAAATGCTGGAGAGCCAGATCGGCTACATCCGGCCGGAGGGCTTCCCCAAAGGGCGCGCACAGGAGATCGCCGCGCGCCTGCGCGAGCTGCAGAAGAACGGCGCCAAGCGGCTTGTCCTGGACCTGCGCAACTCCGGCGACGGCGAGCAGTCCGAGGGCGTGGCCACGGCAAACCTCTTTCTGAACCACGGGCAGATCGCCTATCTCGAGGGGCAGAAGTATCCGCGCCAGAACTTTACGGCCGATCCGGCGCAGGGCGTCTTCAACCTGCCGCTGGTGGTGATCGTGAACAAGTCCACCGCGGGACCGGCGGAGATTGTGGCCGGCGCCATCCTGGACAATGCGCGCGGCGACGTGCTGGGCGACAAGACCTTCGGCGCAGGCTCAATCCAGAAGACGATCGATCTGCAGGACGGCGGCGCGCTGGTGCTCTCCGTGGCCAAGTACTACACCCCGGCGGGCAAGGCCATTGCGGATGTCTCCATCACGCCGAACATCGTGGTGGCGGACAAAGCCGAAGACTTCGTGCCGTCCGAAGACGAGATGGTGCCGGAAGATAACGACAACAAGCCGGAACCTCAGAAGAACCAGCCCGACGAGCAGCTCCGCCGCGCGATCGAACAGCTCACGAAGCCGGAGCCGAAGTCCGCCTCGGCTTCTGCTACGTAAACAAAACTTGCTGGTGGAAAAAAGTAACGGCCGCGGAGAGGCTCCGCGGCCGTGATGTTTTCGGGCTGATTACTTGCGCCCCTTCTTTCCCTTCTTCCCCTTCTTTCCTGCCTTTTTCGAAGCCTTCGGTGCGCTCTTCTTGGATGTTTTCTTCGCAGCCTTTTTCGCGGCTTTCTTTGGTGCGGCCTTCTTCGCGGCCTTCTTCGGGGCTGCCTTTTGCGCCGCCTTCTTGGCTCCCGCCTTCTTCGCAGCCTTCTTCGCCGCCTTGGCCGGGGCCTTCTTTACCGCGGCCTTCTTGGCCGGCTTTCTCGCCGGCTTCTTCCTCGCGGGCTTCGCGGCGGCCGGTTCCGCCTCCGCTTCCTCTTCCTCGCGTTGAGCGCGGCTGACGGAGGGAGCTACTGACTCATCTTCCGTCCGGCCCATCTCCTGCTCTTCGGCCTCTTCCTCCTCGTCTTCCAGCTCCTCTTCTTCCTCATCTTCCATCATGTCGTCGAATGATTCGTTATCGCCGAACTCATCCCCATCATCACCGCTGCGACCATACAGAGTCTCGTCGAACGTCATGTCTCCTCCTGGTATCTTTCCCGCGCCGCGCCCAGGACCGCTGAGCACAGTTACAACAGGACATCTGCAGCTTGCTTGGTCACGCATGCGCCATGCCGCCCCAGTGCGCCAAACGCAGGCGCGCAGGGGACCCCGTGGGGACAACATGCATGCCCATGCACCCGAAACACAATAACTCAGCACGGTATTCGATGCAACGCCAACGCATTGAGAGTGGAAACGATTTTTACAGCGAGGGTCTCCGCCCGATCACGTCAACAGCAAGATTGCCGGAAATCCCGACCTTCTCCCATCAAGCCAATTACCGGTTTGCCGGGGACCGGTGCAGCAGCTCCCGATGAGTTCAGCCCTGCTGCCGGCGAGACTTTTCCACCCGCGGCGGAGATGTCTTTGTGGGTTTGCCTGTCTTCTCGCGGCTGCGCTCCCCCGTCCGCGCGGCGTTGCCGGACCTTTTGCCGTGATGGCCCACGTCTGTGCGGCGCGACCTTCGGCCCGAGACGGCGGAGCTCCGCTCAACAGCATCTTCGGAAGCCTGCGAGACGACCAGCGAGCGCCCCACGGCGATCGAGTTCCCCTTCAGGCGGTTCCATTGACGGAGCTCGTCGGCAGAGATTCCGAAGCGCCTGGCCACCGAGTAAACCGTGTCGCCTCTGCGCACCGTGTAGCGCGTGGTGCGCCTGCTGCTACGCCGGTTGGCCATGCGCGGCTCACTGGCAGAAGAGCGCGCAGAGACCGGGATGATGAGCTTGGTGTCCTGCGCCAGCTCTTCGCCATCGAGGTTGTTGGCCTCCACGATGGCGCTCGAGGTGGTGCGGTAGCGCCGCGCGATCTCGCCCAGGGTCTCGCCGGCTTCCACGCGGTGATAGCGCCAGTAGACCCGCATTTCTTCGGGAATCGCTTTGACGGCCTCTTCGAACTTCGCGGACGTTCCCGCCGGCAGATGCAGGTCGAACTCCATGTCCTTCGGGGTGGTCATGCGCAGCAGGCTGGGATTGAGCTCCTGCAGCACCGCCGTGGATGAGTCGATGCACTCGGCCACCAAACGCAGATCGATCGGATAGTGAATGCGCACGCTCTCGTAGGAGGTCGGCGAGTCCACTTCAACCTGGTCAAGGCCGTACTGCGATGGGTTCTTCGCCATGATGGTCATGGCGAGAATAATGGGCACATAGTTGCGCGTTTCCTGCGGCAGCACGTTGCGCCGGTGCAGCTCCCAGTAGTCCGCATAGCCCGTGCGCTGCACCGCGCGCTGCACGGTGCCCGCGCCGGAGTTGTAAGCGGCCATGGCGAGATACCAGTCGCCGAACTGGGCAAATAGTTCCTTGAGCAGGCGGGCTGCGGCACGGGTGGCCTTCTCCGGGTCCTGGCGTTCGTCGATCCACCAGTTGCGCTGCAGGCCGGCATCCCGTCCGGCCCACGGCATGAACTGCCACATGCCGCGCGCACCCATGCGCGAAAGCGCAAGCGGCTGGAAGCCGCTCTCGGCCTGCGCCAGGAACATCAGGTCCTGCGGCACGCCCTCTTCACGGAAGATGCGCGAGATCATGTCGTAATAACGTCCGCGGCGGATGAGCGCGCGCTCGATGGTGCTGTGTCCGCGGGTGGAGAAATAGTTGATGTAGCTGGCCACCGGATCGGTGAGCATCAGCGGCAAGTCGCTGTGCGTGTTTGCCAGCTCGGCCTGCGCCTTGGCCTTGATGGATGGATCGACCGGGAAGGTGATGCTGTTGGCCTCGTCGATCGGGGCCGGCTCGGCGCGTTGCTCGGTGAAGCCGTCGCCCTCTTTCAGCGCCTGCAACTCGAGTTCGTGCGTGGCCTGGACAATCTTGTCGAACTCGGCCTGCAGCCGGTCGTCGTTCTGCAGTCCCGCAGGTCCGCTCAAAAGAATGTTGAATGCCGTGTCGAAGTTGTCCTTGGCGGCCTCAAGATGGCCGGCGGAGTAGTTTGCAACGCCGCGCGCGTACTCGGCTTCGGCGCGTGCAATCAACTGCTCAGCGGGATCCCCGGCGCGCCCGTTGTTGGCGGGCTGGGGCAAATATCCGGGCGTGGCGTTCGGCGCGGGCTCTGGCGCCACGTTTGTAACGGGCTGCTGCGCCGGGGTTGCGGGCCGTTGTGCGGGCTGCTGTGGGTTTTGACTTGGCGCCGACTGCGGAGCCGCGGGCTTATCAGGAGTAGCTTCCTCGTCAAAGGGAGGCGAAGATTTCTGGGCCACCAGGACCCTGCTTTTGGCTGATGGAGAGGAAGCCGGGGGCGCCATCTTCCCGTGTTTGGCCGAGGGAGACGAAGCGAGTGTTGGCGCGGTGGCCTGCGGCAACCGTCCGGCGAAGCTTTGCGCCGCCCGCTCCTTGTGGCAGGAGGTGAGCAGCAGGAAACCGAATAACAACAAGACCTGGCCGGTACGATGTACGGAATTCATCCTGTGCAATCCAATCCGCGCGATCCCAGAGCCACCTGTGTCCACCCCAGCACGCCAAATGCGGGCTGCACTGTGGACCCTGCAGGAACCACGAAGTAATCACCGGAGCACGGCGGTAACCAGCGCGCCGGTTACGCCGCCCCAGCAGGCCATAGAAACACTTACCGGGACCCGATGCTTCAACTTTACGAATGAACGATGCGAGGGTCAATTGGGGAAGGGGCTGAGTGCACTTTGCAGTGGTTACGAAATGATTACGCAAATCTCCGATATTTCATTACGCAAGTTCGCATAGCCTTCGGATTTCAATTCAATGTGAGCTGCTGGACGGGATATGTTGCACACATCGCAACCGGAGATCAGCGGAAGCGGCTGAGAAGACGGGGGCGAGAGCCGAGAATCAGCGTTTGGCGCGAATGGCGTCCAGGCACTGTCCGTAAAGATCGAGGAGATGTTTGGCGTAGTCTTCGGCGCGCGAGACGGTCCCGCCCTGAAAGCCTGCGCCTGGAGCTCCAGTGCGGCCGAAGCCCGTGGTGGTTGCGATGAACTTCAACATCTCCAGGGCGATCTCCTCGTCGCGACGCAGCGGGAGAGAGGGAATAGGAGTCGAGAGTGCATCGCTCACAGAAATTTCTCCGGGCCGGCTTGAACTGCGCCGCTTCGGGAGCCCCATCTGCGAGCCTCCTAGTGGACGGGGCTGAAGATCGAACGGCGTCTGCCGATGATATCAGATGTAAGGGAAGCGGGCGGAGGTGGAAGGTGAGCCCCAGTAATTCAGACAGGTGTTACTGGGGACCCTGGATGGGAGCGGAGAGAAATCTCCGCTCCCGTTCCGAGAGTGAACCGCGCACTGATTTTCCGCCCCAGCACGCCAGTAGCGGGCGCGCTGGGGACTCCGGGCCCCGACGTGAAGTCTGAATTTCGGCTGCACCCGAAATTCAGACCCTGTCGGGAGGAGGCATTGTGTGAGGAGATGGCGCCTCTTCGATTGGTGTTCGTGCCGGTGTTCGCCGCCCGGCCGTGCTGTTGCAATCCCCGGCTTCGCTCGATTCGAAGACGGGACGCAGCAGGCCGGCCTCAAGCAGGGCGTCCGAGAGTGCATCGAGCGCGGCGGCGTAGCGACGCTCGGCGCGCTGCACGGTGATGCCGAGGCGGAGTGCGGCTTCCGGAATGCTGTATTCCAGCAGGAGCACTCCGGCCACGATCTCCATCGCATGACGTTCCATGCGGTCGAAGACCCGCTCGATGTCATACACGAAGATGACCGAGTCCTCGAAGGTTCGCAGCCGGTACGAGCTGACGCGCGCCCGGAAGCAGAGCCCTCCGAGGATGCTGGGCAGGCGGCCGATGTCGACCGCCAGCCGGAAGTAGCGGCGCATCAGCGCGCGGGTGTAGGGACGATACGGGGCCAGCTTCTCGCGCTTCTTGCGGTGGCTTCCGGAGACGATCTGCAAACCCGAACCGGCTCGCCGGGTCATGGACGCACCTCCTCACCCCGGCAAGCCAACTGCGGGCTCGCGGGGGACCCCGGCACCGGCTGCGCCTCGGCGCGCAGGCGGCTCCAGAAATGCAGGAATGAAGCCGTGCCGTTTGCGAGTTCGGCCTCGGCTCCGGAGCATGGGGCGCAAGTGGTCCCATCGCTGCCGCGGCGGCGAAGCCAGAGATTGCCGCAGCGTTCGCAATATTTGAGATCCATGGATTGCGGCTGCTGGGTTGTGATGAATTGCGGTCTTGATTTCATTGCTCCTCCTTCAATGCGAAAAGCCCTGGCGGCGGCGCGTTCGCAAAGATTGCGGGAGTTGGATTCCCGGAAACGTTACGGAACGCCGTCGACAGGGCTCGATTATTTTTCGATGACCTGCGGATGTATGGAAATGAGTGCGGCTCGCCCTTTGGGTTCAGCCGTTACAACAACAGCTTTTTTGCCGGGGTCGGAGTCAGATCAGCCGTTGCTCGTCCTTCCGGGTAAAGTATCCCTCCTCATAACCGGACTTGAGCACGGTCCCATTCTGAACGACGACGCTCAGACGTCCTGAGAACCGGGTCTTCCGGAGAAGGTGGGACACAGTTGGGGTTAACAGTTCGGAGTTTCGAACCATTTGTCGAAACTCCACAAATGCAGAATCGGGCGAAGTCCTACTCTCTTCCATGACACCTTTTTGCACCTCTCTTGTGTGTACTTGATGAGTGATCATGGATTGTCCGCGCTGCGATGTCAACGGAGAATTGCTGAAAGCATTACTAAAGTGTTTTATCGAATTTCTTAATGCAATGTCTCGTTCGTGATGTGGCGTGAGGGCTTCATGTTGATATCGGATTTACAAAACCAATTGAGGGACGTGGTGAGCGAGCGCATCGCCGCCGGCGAAATGACCGGCACGGAACTGGCCAGGCGGGCCGGGTTTCAGCAGGCCCACATCTCGAATTTCCTGAATGAACGCCGCGGTTTGAGCATTGAAACCATGGACCGCGTGATGGAAGTGATGCGGCTGGGGGTGCGCGACCTGCTGCCGCAGCCACGGATCCGAAGGATTGCCGCGGAGGCCGGTGAGGCCGCATTTGAGTCCGTCCCTGTGGTAAAGCCGTCCGCGCTGCTGCATCGTGAGTTCCGCTCGGAGGAAATCGTGGGACTCGTGCACTTCAAGAAGAGCTTCCTGAGGCGCATGCGCTCCGACATGGCGAGCGAGCGGAGCGGCTGGCAGCGTTTTGTGCTGATGAAGGTCGGGAAAGAATGCGGGTCGGCCATGCGTCCGCGGCTTGCGGCCGGAGCGATGCTGCTCATCGACCGCCACTACAACTCGCTGCGTAATTACCGCCGCGCAGAGCCGAACCTGTATGTGGTGAAGAAGGGCGCGGGGTGGCCGGTGCGCTATGCGGAACTGCAAGGCGGCCAGCTTACCCTCCGTCCCGAGAACCAGCAGAGCGCGCTTGCATTTGTGCAGCCCGGCAGAGGCGAGACGTTTGCGGATTATGTAGTGGGACGGGTGGCGCACATCGCGATGGAGACGTAGAAGGTTTCAAAGTTTCACGATTTCAAAGTTTCAAAGCAAAAGCAACTGCAACAGCAAGTCAACTACCCCACACAAGCAGAAGAAGCTTGTGTGGGGCACCCGCGCGCAAACCCTTCTCGTGCTCCCCCGCGCGCAAACTCGTCTCCTCCTCCAATCCGAGAAGCCCGTGAAATGGGTAAAAATGCGATGACGATTTTTGTTGTCAAGGGGCAGAGATTTGAAAATGTGCATCAAGTGTTTGAAAGAGCGGCGAATAGAGTTGCAGCCCGAAGTGAGGGGAAACGGGGGTTGAACTTGATATTCTAAACCTAAGGGGTTGAGAAGGGCGGCTCGAGTGGCATTCAGTCATAATGATGGAGATGGGAAGTTGAACGCCAGGAAGGCGGCAGGCAAAAGATCAACGAAAAAGAAGACGCCAGGCAGAAAGCAGGCGGGCAGTAGTCAGGATGCGGTAGCGAGTTCGGATTCGCCAGCGGTGGCACGAAAGGCAAAACCAACTACCCCACTCAAGCCAACTGAAGGCTTGAATGGGGCACCCGCGACGAGGGGACGATCAGTGGTTAGGGCCGCAGGACGCGCGACCAGGCGAGCGGCGAGCAGTACCCAAGCGAAGAGCAGGCAAGGGTGCGGGGGCTGCAGTGCAGGTTGCGTGGTCGAAGATCCGATTGAAGTTGCAAAGCGGACGATGAAGGGTTCCGTGCCGGCAATTGTGGAAGCGATGGTGAAGAAAGCCAAGCAGGGAAGCTGTCCACATGCCAAGACGCTGCTGGAGATGACCGGCGCAAATTTCATGTTTGACGATGGTCCGGAGTCGCGCGATGCCGGCGAGTCATGGGCCAGGCTGGTGCTGGAGCGAATGGAGCAGGCAGAGCGGAAAAAGACGGACGCTGTGAAGCTCTAGGAAGAGTTCGAGCCGGGTGAAAAGAAAATCAACTACCCCACACAAGCAAAAGAAGCTTGTGTGGGGCGCCGAATCGGCGGCACCCGCGAGTGTTCGGAGATTTACAAGGGCGAGTACGCGATGGACATGACGTGGGTGACCGACCGGATTGCGGTCGGCGGCGGAATCTGGGTGGAAGAGCGGATGGCCGAGGTGGCCGCGGCCGGGGTGACGCACGTCATTGATATGCAGATTGAGTTTGACGACACGCCGCTGGGCCAGCGGGTGGGCGTGGAAGTGCTCTGGAATCCGGTGGACGACGATTTCCAGCCGAAGGACGCCTCGGTGTTTGAGCGCGGAGTGAGCTTTGCGATGGAAGCGCTGCGCGACCCAGAGGCGAAGCTGTTTGTGCATTGCGCGGCGGGAATTCACCGGGCGCCGATGATGGCACTTGCCGTGCTTTGCGCGATCGGATATCCGCTGGAACAGGCCAGGCGCCTGATCCAGACGAAGCGGTATGTGGTGGATTTTGCCGAGGTGTACGTGCGCAGCGTGGAGGAGTTCCTGAAGAGCTATACGGGTAATCTGCCCCAGCAAAAATAAGAAAAGCAGAGGCCATTTTTTAGCCGCCCGGTTGGGCGGCTTTTGATTTTTGCGCCATCGGACGTATTCCACATTTGCCCACTAAGGCAAATGTGGGCCACAGGCGCCTAGAGGACGCGAGAAAACAGAATGAATACGAGGACCGAGGGAATTCTGCGCCGCCCAATTGGGCGGCTTTTGATTTTTGTGCTGGCGGGAGTGGTCCTTAAGACCATGGCGGCGCTGCTACTGATGACAGCAGCAGGCGTAGCACAGGACCAGATGACGATCACCGCGACGAAGATCGTGGATTTATCCAACACTCCGCTCGGAGCGGGAGAGGCGTGCTTCCAGCCAGCCGACAATTGGGGCTCGCCGATCAGCTTCCAGATGGCCGGTGGCGGCCAGGGAATGAAGAGCGCGGTTTGCGTCCCGGTCACGAATGGCCACTTTTCGCTCTCCGTGCCGAACGTGGCGCTGACCAATCGCGCAAATGTCTGCCTGAAGCTGAAGGTGAGAGACCCGAAGCGCGACGAGGTCCTGCTGAGCAAAGGCTACGAGTGCCTGCAGCCGCAGCCCGCGGCCTACTGGTGCAGCGGCAGCGCGTGCAATCTGGACAATTACATCCCCACGGGAACGTCGAACGTTCAGGTCATCGCCGGACCGCCCGGCTCTCCTGGAGGTACGTCCGCCGGCAATGCGGCGAAGAGCTTTACGGTATCGCCCGAGGTCCCGACGACGCCGGCCGGCGCGGGATCGGCCGTGGCCAAGGCGTATGTGGACGGACAGCTCGCAGGATTGGCGACGGTAGCGGCGACGGGAGATTACAACGACCTGGTGAACAAGCCCACCTCTGGGCCAACGGCAAACTTGAGTTCGCCCGGACCGATCGGTTCGACCCAGCCCGGACCGGTGAATGCGACCTCTTATTCGGTGAACGGGGTCCTGATTTCGAGCACGAACCTGAGCGACAGCACGAACCTTGCGAAGACGAACGTCTCGAATACTTTCACCCAGCCGCAGAAGATGACCGATTCGGTGACCAACAAAACACCGGTGGCCGACATTCGGGCGTATGGGGCGGCCTGCAATTGGAACGGCTCCACCGGCACGGACGATACGGCGGCGTTGCAGGCGGCGATCACCGCGCTGGGCACGGCGGGAGGGAAGATTTTCTCTCCCGACAACTGCTATATTGCCAACCCTACAACGCTGAATTGGGGAACGGTCTACAGAATTCGGAACCTGACTATCCAGGGCAATCTTATCCTCGGCAGCACCTTTCGCATTCCTGATTATGTGGACATCGAGGGCGAGGGCGGCGGCGTAATCCCGCAGTTCTACGGCTTCGGCGCGGCGGGTTCGATTCAAGGTCTGACCACGGCACCTCCTGCACGGCGAACACGCCTTGCACCTTCACGCCATCGAGCATGACCCATCTGTTCACGAACACGGCGGTGACCGTGGCGGGCACCACGAGCTGCACGATCACCAGTATCGCGCGCACTTCGAATCAAGCGGTGGCGACGTTGAGCGGATCATGTCGCATTCCTCCTGGTGCTTCGGTGACCGTGAGCGGCGTTACGGACACCAGTTTCAATGGCACTTATGGCGTTTCGGCCAGCGATTACGGACTGAACACCGTGACCTACTACAACACCGGATCGAACGGCTCCAGCAGCGGCGGGACGATGGTGGGCCTGAACGAGGACACGGTGGAAACCGCGTGGATCACCGCGACCAGCGGCTCAACTGCGACGGCGACGTTCATCCATAACCACAACTCGGCCGACTCGTTTGGCGTCGTGGTGCTGGCCTCTGTTACCGGATCGTATGGCCACAAAGGTCTGAAGAACATTACCGTGGACGGCTGCGGCGGCGCGTGCATCTGGTACTCGAACACCTTCTACTTTGGCATGGAGAAGGTTGGCGCGCAGGCGAATCCCTACATAACATCCATTCCACTGGTGCTGGCTACAGCCAGCGCGGGCACGATCAAGGACAGCCACTTCCTGGTTTACAAGAGCCCGACGACTCCCAGCCTGCCGTGGGCCGCGCACATGACCGAGTACAACTCGACCGTGACCGGACAGGGCAATGCGAACGGCAATAACACGTTTGAGGGAAACACGTTCATGGGCGGAGTCAAGATCGACTCGGCCGGGATCACGATGGCCTTCAGCGCGCATGGCATCAAGTTTGTGCGCAACCTGTTTGAGCGCCCGCCTGGGCTCGGAGTGCGCATGGATGTCAGGACTATCACCGCTCCCGGCATCATCGAGATGGCTTCCTCTGCGGTGCAGGACAATCTCGACAATTACATCAACCCGCTGTGCTTCATTGGCTACACCGATCCGAGCGGGCCGAAGGGCGGGGCGATCATTCAAAGTTCGTCAAACCTTGGAACGGGCTGCTACGCCAACAAATACTTCCACGGCAAGGTGACATTCCAGGGTGCGGTGACTAACGCCTATCTGCCAAAGATGCAGGGCGGCGTGACGCTGATGGGCGGGACAAGCAACGACATGGAACTGCGCGGCGAGAACGCTGACCTGTCCCCTGCGGTGGTCCCTGTTGCGACGGCGAACATACCCGACCCGACGGCTTGGACGACTGGAGCATGCACTGTGACGCAGGGTATCGACTCGCCGGACGGCATGACCTCAGCGGTCGGGCTGAGCTGGAATACCGGCGGCAGTATGGCAGTTGGCGGGCAGAGCTACGCCACGGCAGCGGGCGGGCATTTCATCTTTGGCGCGTGGGTTAAGCCGGGGCCAGACAATTCTGGCGTTGCATCGGGAGCCGCAGGTTCCCCTTTCATGGTGCGCTCGTTCAGTGGGGCCGATGTATTTGCGGGCTCATCGACTGCGTATGAAGCCTACCCTGAACAGACTGCTCTCTATGGCGACTGGTGGAACCCTGTCGTGGCCGTGGCGGAGCTTTCGGCTGCGGACGGCGCGAGTCATCTGTATCAGCTCTATGTCGGATGTCCGAGCGCGGGCAACGGCTCGCTCCAGATGTGGGGCACGTTTATGACGTACCTGCCTCCCTCGGTGCCACTGGAAGAGGTGTTACGCATCCGGCAACAGATGATGCACGGCTACGTCCCGCCCAACATGCCCGCGGGCGGCGGCTTGCTGGCGATGAATCCCAACCACAAGCTGGGCTGGGGAAATGATGCGTATCTGCGCCGCAAGTCCGCTGGCGTGATCGGCTCCGACAGCGACATCGACTTGGACAGCGGCAAGCAGTTCAAGATCAATGGCGACACTAACTTATTCCGCGCCAGCGCAGGGATCGTAAAGACGGACGGCTCGTTCGATGTGGGCGTGGGTTATAAGTGCCAAGGCAGCTACGGAAGCAGTGGGCAGATTCTCAGCACTACCGGCAGCGGGTGCTCGTGGATCAATCCTTCGGCAACCTCTCCACTTACGACCAAGGGCGACCTGTACGGATACTCAACTGCAAATGCCCGTGTTCCGGTAGGAACGGATGGGCAGTGTCTGGTGGCGGATTCGACGCAGACGCTCGGGCTGAAGTGGGCAGCGTGCGGCAGCATCACCGGCACAGGCACCACGGGCTACCTCGCAACCTGGGCCAGCAGTTCATCGCTTGGCGCGACCTCGCACATTGACGACGGCATCACCACTGCGAACACGGTCACGGTAGACGAGCCCTTCCAAGTCAACGATGGCGCCCTGACCCGTATCGACATGACGAAGCAGGCGTGGGGCACGCCGAATGCCAAGGGTGCGTACAGCGGGGCAGCGGCCTACGTTGCGAACGATGCAGTCACGTCAAGCGGAGTCCATTACATCGCCATCGCTTCTACGACCGGCAACGCGCCACCGAATGCGACCTACTGGAATGTGTTGCTGCCTTCTGGCTACGACGCTTCAACCTACATCGGCGGTGACGGAGCGCAGCACTGCTACCTCGGATCGACGCAGGGCTCGTGTGCGCCATCGGGACTGAAGTGTTCGGCAGCCGCGCAGGGCGCACTGGATGATGGCACGACGGACAACGTGGCGATTCTGACTGCCGCACAATCGACCTGCACGGGCGGAATCATCTTCACTCAGGTGCTGGGTTCTGGATACAAGCTGGCCTCGAACTTCACCTTCACCGTCCCGGTGATCATGGATGGCGGAAAGTTCGTGGTGCCGAACGCCGCAACGTTGACCATCAATGGCGGATTCTCTGCGCCGATGGCTCAGGTGTTCAGCACCAGCGGTACGGGCACGGCGAAGTTCGGTGGAGCGACTCCGAAGGTATACGCAGAGTGGTGGGGTGCGAAGGGCGACTGGAACGGATCGACGGGCACGGATGACCACCTGGCATTGCAGGCGGCGATTGATTCGTTGCCGAGTGGCAGCAAACTCTACCTGCTGAACAAATCGTATCTGATTGGCTCATCGACTTTGACTATTGGAACGTCACATCCGGATAACATTGGGATTGTCGGTGTGGAGGCTGGTTTTGCCCAGACTTCTTCGCTTTTAGTGACTACCGCCGCAACGAACACCATTGTGGCGGTCACTGGAACCTCGGTAGGATCGCCGCGCAAGGGCGTTCTCCTACAAAACTTTCACACTTACCGCACGGTGACTCCGACGAGTGCGGCCAAGGGCATCGCACTGACGAACACGTTACAGACGGAACTGGATCACGTTCATTCGGAAGACAGCCTGTGCGATTTCTACTACAACCAAGCGTTAGCCACTCGGACATTTCACTCGGTTGCTTCTAACTCGGTGGGTACCAATCCGGCTGGCTACTGTGTCGATACCACGTCCGGGCCGAGCTATTCGAGCTACTGGATTGATGACTTCGCGGTGGACACAAATCACACCCTAGGCATGAAGGGCTTCTACGTCTACGGCAATGCGATCAACGATCTGTTCTTTATCCATCCCGAGATTGCAACTCTTGCCTACGGCATGTACTTCGATGTAACCGCCGCAGCCACTTATGGGGCAGGCGACATCCACATCACCGATCCAATCCTTGACTCCTGCTACACCGCAGGCATGTACTTCAACAATTTGTCGGTTGCCCCGAGAGCAGTCCATGTCGATATCAAGGGCGGCTGGGTCGGATGCCCGTCGGCATCCAAGCAAATCGAGATTGCTGATTCTTACGGTATTAGTGTTGAGGGTACGCACTTCGTAAATGGCTCATCAGGCACGTTGATTGACATGCACGGCGGCGGTAGCAACTCGATCAAGGGCATCCACGCATCGACTGAAGGTAATGGAATACTGCTAACCAGCACGAATAACAACACGATCAGCGGAAATACGATTCAGGGAAGCTGGTCATCTGGCACACCGAGCTACCTCATTAGCTTGGTCGGGGCGGACAAAAACCTCATCTCCGGCAACACGCTTTGGGGCACCACGAACACGATCACGGATGGCATCAAGCTGGACTCCGCGAGCGACAACAACGTGGTGGCCGACAACAACGTGGACACGACAAAGATCACCAACCCCGTCAACAACAGCACGGGCGCTGGGAACGGGCCGGGCAATATCCTGCTGGCTTCGCTTACCACAACCGCCAGCGCGTCAGACAACGTGACTGTCACAGGGATGAACTCCAGTGGGCACTGCACGCTGACCCCAACCAACTCGACAGCAGCGACCAATGTGGCGACCACCTACATCAGTGCCAAAACCACGAACCAGATCACGGTGACGCACACGGCCACCAGCGGGATGACCTATGACATTCATTGCACGCAGTTCTAGGCTCCTGCTGGCGCTGGCGCTGCTGGCTGGCTGTGCTGCGGCCCAGACATACCAGACGGGCGGCAAGTGCAGCAAGACCTCGACGCCGTGGACGTGCACGGTCACCGTCAGCGTGACCGCTGGGCAGAATGTCGTTGTCGGAGTCGGCACCTTGAACGGAACGGGCACGACTTCCTCGGTGACCGACACGAATGGTGACACGTTCTCGGTGTGCGCGGGACCGAACACAAGCGGCGTAGCCAACTCAAAGACCTGGCTCTATTGCGGTGTGATGGGAACGACCAATGCAAGCGAGGTCCTCACGATCTCGCTTGCCAGCAGCGGTGTGGACAACAATATGACTGCGGCTGCGGCGGTCTATTCGGGCGGATATACGCTCAAAGACCAGGAGGCGATTTCCAACGTCACCAGTTCGCAAACGGCCTGGACGACGCAGAACACGCCGACAACCACTATCGCCAGCGAGTTGATGGTTGGCTTCTTCTTCACTTCCAGCTCGACTACATCGTTCACGGCGACGAACAGCTTTACCAGCAGGCAGTCGCAGACCAGCCTTCCGGCTTTCATGATTGAGGACAAAAACCTCAGCTCCACGGGCGCATACCCGGCAACGGTCACGTCGGGAACAAGCCGGGCTTATAGCGGCCTCGCCGTTACTTTGATGGCTGCCGTGGTCGCTGATCCGACGTTCTCTCCGGTTGCTGGAAGCTACGGTAGCGCCCAGACCGTGGCGATCAGCTCGATCACCAGCGGAGCCGTGATTTGCTATCGGACAGACGGTGTACCTCCAGGTGCATCAACACCTGGAGTATGTGATCCAGGGTCAACTCTCTACAGTGTTCCGGTCAATGTGAGTGTGAACGAGACGGTCAAGGCCATCGGAACCAAAACGGCCTATGCGAATAGCGCCGTGGCGAGCGCGGCCTACGTGCTGACTGCCGCTGCCCCGACCTGCTCCATCTATCCCTATAGCGGGCACTATCCGCAGATCGTGCTGGCGAGCACCTCGCCGAGCCCGACGTTTCTTTACTGCGTGGACACGGTGAACACTTGCACGCCATCGAGCAGCTACACGGTTCCAGTGCAGGTCAATGCGACGGGCTACATTCGGGCGCAGACCCAGGTGAGCGGCTGGAGCCAAAGCAGCGTTACGAGCTGCTCCTACACGCTCGCGCCGCCGATCACGCAGATCACAGGCAAGACGATGCTGCGCGGGAAGACGAGGATTCAGTGATGAGCGAGACGATGGAGCAGTTGATTTACGAGATCGCGTGCGACGAGGTGCCGTACACGCGGTACTCGCCACGGGAGGTGTTGCAGGTGCAGGACAGAAGGCGCAGGCGGATGGAGGAACTGAAGGGCCTGATCATGGGAGGAGCCAGATGAACAAGGAATACCTGCCCCAGCAAGCCAAGAACGGGCTCGCCGGGGACGCCTTGCCCCGCCAAGCCAAGAACGGGCTCGCCGGGGACCCCGGAAAAACGGCCGCCAAAGAGTTGTATTACCTGACGTGCGAGATGCATGCCGAGCTGTGGCGGCTGGAGCGGATGGCGCAGGCGTACTCGCGCTTCGATGTGTTGCAGTTGAAGACGGGCGCGCTGTCGGCGCAGGCCGATGCGATCTTGCGGAGGGTGAAGCCGTACATCGCTGCCGAGTCACACTTGCCGGCGGTGCTGGAGGGCGAGCTGGACCGGGCAGCCTGCGACCTGGCGATGGAGTTGCTCCGCGTGGAGGAGATGCGGCAGTGCGATCTGCGCGTGGCGGACTTCAACGTGGAGCCGCGGCTGTTCACGCGCATGGACGAGGTGCGGGCGCGCATGGACGAGCTGTTGGAGAGCGCGGAGAAGTCGGCGGGAGAGGAGGCTCGGTTGCCTTCGGTGCTGTATTCGTGCCCGCTGTGGGTGATCAAGACTGCGGGGCGGCCGAGCGTCGCCGCAGAGAGCCGGTGAGAGGAGAGTTTGAAATGGTTGGATTGATCGATCGCGTGGTGAAGCATCCGAAGACGACGGCGGCGGGGCTGCTGATCGGATTGACAAGCGTGCTGGGAGTGCTGGAGCAGCAGGGAGTTTCCTTTGGGCACGTGGGCAAGGGCACGGGGATTTCGCTGGCTGCGGGGCTGGCGACGGCGCTGCTGGGGCTGTTCTCGAAGGATTAACGGCAGGGTTTCAAGGTTAGCAAGAGCAAAGCGAAGTCAAAAGACCCACTTCTGCCGGCATAATCCGCAAACCAGGGCAGAAGTGGGGCACCCCGACTTTTGGTGGTTGAAAAATTTGAAGCTGCATTGAAGAGGTGAGCTTCGCAGGGGTCCTTCGCTTCGCTCAGAGCTTGTGACTTTTTCGTGTGTTTTCCTCTGGGATATGAGCTATTAGTGAGTACATGAACGATAAGGAAGCAAAGCCGTCGGTGCGGTTACGGACGCCAGAGCGCAGGCAGCTGGCGATGGTCGTGCAATGTCCGGAGGATTTGGTGGGGCCCGCGCATCCGGTTCGCATGGTGATGGCGGTGGTGGAGAAGCTGGACGTGTCACGCTTTTGCGAAGCGATTCAGGCGCGCGAGGGCATGGCAGGCCGGGATGCGACCGATCCGCGGCTGTTGGTGGCTTTATGGCTGTACGCCTGCATTCGCGGAATCGGTTCGGCGCGGGAGTTAGCGCGGCGCTGTGAAGAGAGCGCGCCGTTCCGCTGGCTATGCGGCGGGGTGGGGGTGAATCACCGCTTGCTGTCGGATTTCCGCAGCGATCATGGCGAGGCGCTGGATCAGTTGTTTACGCAGGTGATTGCCTCGCTGGTGGAGCAGGATGTGGTAAAGGTGAGCCGGGTGAGTCAGGACGGGGTGCGGGTGCGGATCAGTGCCGGGGCGGGCAGTTTCCGGCGGGAAGAGCGGTTGCGGCAACTGCTGTCGGAAGCCCAGCAGCACGTGGAGGAGTTGCGGCGCCAAGTGGACTCGCCCGAGTACGCGCGGTTGACAGCGCGGCAGGCGGCGGCGCGCAAGCGGGCTGCCATCGAGAAGCAGCAACGGTTGGAGGCGGCGATTGCGCAGCTGCCGGAACTGAAGCGGAAGCAGGAGGAAGCGGAGCGGCGGGCGGGCCAGGGCAAGCATGGACAGAAGATCCGGGAGCGACAGCCGCGGGTGAGCGCTACCGATCCGGAGGCGCGGCGGATGAAGATGCCCAACGGGGGATTTAATCCGGCGGTGAATGTGCAGTTGGCCACCGACACCCAGAGCCGCGCCATCGTCGGGGTGGAGGTGAGCCAGGAAGGCTGCGACAGTACGGGGTTGAGCGAGCCGATGCGGCAGCAGGTGGAGCAACGAACCGGAGGCCAGATCGAGCAGCATCTGCTGGATGGCGGCTACCTGCGCAAGGACGACATCGAACAGGCGCACCGGCAGGGGGTGGAGCTATTCGTGCCGCCGAAAGCGGCGAAGAATCCGCAGAACCGGGGCCGCGAACTGGAACCCAGGCGCGGCGACAGTGAAGCGGTGCTCGAGTGGAAGCAGCGCATGGCGAGCGAAGCGGGCAAGGAAATCTACAAAGAACGGGCGGCGACGAGTGAAACCGTTAATGCTGACCTGCGAAGTTATCGCGGGCTGAGCCAAATCACGGTTCGCGGCTTGCACAAAGCTAGGTGCGTGGCGCTGTGGTGCGCGCTGGCCTACAACGTGATGCACTTCGGTTCGAGGCTGTTGAACTGAAGAGCCGCAGGGCGCAGAGAGACGGAGAAGGCGAACGGGCCCAAGAGCAAACAGCGGTCAGACAACCGTGCCTGCAGTGCCACTCAGCAGCACGATCGCACGACATCGCACCGCAGGCTAAAAAGTAAGAGGCTGATTTAGTCACAGCCTCTCAGGATGACCC
>WNGF01001643.1_pt1 | contig 32716 bp, 26 predicted proteins | sample 5400641 | NCBI WGS metagenome assembly WNGF01 (sample SAMN13153371, study PRJNA577476) | soil metagenome | isolation source: 80 cm soil or saprolite under grassland replicate 2 | place: USA:California | collected 2016-06-15 | reverse complement strand
GCCCACCACCCTCGCACATAGCCTCGGCTTCGCCCTCCTCGATCGTAAAGCCAACACCCTCAATCGCACCTCGCGCCTTCGGAGCGAAAGCCCAGCATATTGAGCAGACGCGTCTCCGACCGATCTTGCAGTAGTGAATGCCTCGGCTGCGGCGTGAGAGGTGACCACTCAGGTTGGGCAGGCGCGTGATGCAAGATCACGCGACGCTGGTCGGGTGGGTCAATTTTTTCCAATACGGAACTCATCCGCTTTTTGATAATGGGCTACGGTGAAAATCTATGAGAGGAACAAAACCTATGAAGAGAACTTTCGCTCTTATTCTCGCCGCAGTCGGCATTGGCTGCCTCGTCGCTGCCGCACGATGCCCAAACGACAACCAAAACCGCAAAGGCCGGAGCTATGAGTAACGCAGATTCAGCAGTCGTGACCGTCCGCTACATGATTGACGATGTGGATGCCGCCGTCGCTTTTTATACAAAGCATTTCGGCTTCACTGTTGATGTGGATTATGCTCCGACAGCTGCTCGTTTGATTCGAGCATCTGCCGTAGCTTCACGAAGGCCCGCATGATGGCGATATTTACCCCTATGGCCCGCTTGCTATTCAAAACGCTTGAAACAATCGGAGACCCCCCCTTCGCCCAGGTTAGTCATATGGTCGACCACCGGGTCAGAAGAGTTCGTAGTACGACTCCTGGCCCAGATGCTTGATGTACAGTTTGGCTAACTGGGCCAGTGGGCCACGGTCTCCGATGTCGATCCAATCGTCAATGCGGCCAAGGTAGCAATAGCGCCGCGTTTGAAAGACGCGCTTCTTCTGGTTTACGAGTACGAACTGAAGCTGTGCTTCGTACGTCCGAAAGCGTTCCCCTTGGGCCTCGTTGATGGCGTGACTACGCCACGGCCTAAACCCGACAAGCTCATCGAACAGCTCTTTGGGCTCGTCCGCTAGGTACACGGTCAAGACCTCCAATTTGCGATCGAGCTTGCAGTGCTTCAAGCGATCGATGCGGCCCAACTCTCGCTCAATGACAGCCAGTTCATCATCCAAGATCACTTTCGGCAAAACCTTCCGCAGAGATACCTGTCCGTTCGGGCCCTCGTAGATCTCAAAGCCATCTGGAATCACGTCCGCAAGCGAGCCGTGCGCGTGCAACGCGACGTAATACTTCGGCTTGCCAGTTTTCGTCTCACCGACGTGAATGTAATATTTCTCGCCCCTTCTGTTTGTGTACTCGATAGGCACGCTGTAATCCGCGAGTTTATCCCCCTGGACTTTGTCAGCAAATGCGCTTTCGCCAAGCCTGATAAGCCGCGATCCATTCAAAGCCTTGGGGAAGCGGTTCAATCCATTCAAGCGAGTTTATCTCCACACAATGTGTGTTTTCGTTGCGATAACATAGGGCAAACAAACCATAACCGGAGTCCGGCCATTTGGAAGCTGGTGACTTCAACAATCTCGCCGATTACCTTCGCACGGAATGGGCACACAACCTCTTCTTCAATCATAGCGAGCAGACCCGCGTGCTCTTCATCTTCGCCGTAGCAATCAACCGTCGCCGCGGCGATAAGCTCATCCAACCGCGCGGCAGAGATCATCTGGTGTAGCCGTCTAGCCATTCCGTTATCACTTGGCATCCGTCCGCCACTCACTCGCTTCGCCGTCGTAGCCACCTCAGCGGGCTCGTCATCGGCGTACAGGTTCAAGTATATGGCGGCGTCGACCACGCAGCAATAAGTCATCGCTTCGCCTTGAGAATGTAGCCTTGTTAGGCGTTCGAAAGCGCGCTAGACTCCGACCGTAATGAATGAGGACGAAAAGACGGTGATGCAGAATGTGAACGCGCTGGTGGATGAGTACCGGACGCGTTGCCTGTGGTTTCTGCGTGAGGACTACTATCCGCAGACGCCAACCGATGCTCTCCGGGTCCTGGAATATATTGAACGTCACGGCGACGTATCGGCGTTTCGGAAAGCGGTGACCCTCCAACAATGGCTCTCACACTAATCGCCGCGTTGCTGTCGGCTATTGTCGGCGTCGGACGCGCTCAATCAACAGAAGACAAAAAGCCAACCGCCGCAGCGCAGAGTTCTTCCAACACCGGGTCAGCCTCAAACGCCGATGCTGAACGGGTAATCCGGGAGCGCCGGGCTCGGGCCCGTTTATTACTGATTACCCTGGCTAGTGATGCCCGCAGTTTTCGGGATCAGACGCTCCGCGCGCGCACGCTTGCACGCATTGCCGATGCGCTATGGGATGCAGACACTGAACGTGGCCGCGAACTTTTCCGCAAAGCGTGGGAAGCCGCTGAAGTGGCGGATAAAGAAGGCCGGCAGCGCCAGCAGGAAGAGATCCGGCAACAAAAAGCTAAATCAGGCAGCTTCGCCGTGTCATCGCCGCCAAACCTGCTTGGCGAAGTATTGAGACTTGCGGCAAAGCGTGACCGCGCACTGGGCGAAGAGTTCCTCGACAAACTCAAAGACGAAAGAGAACGCGAAGTTTCGGGATTGGAGCGGGAGAAGCCAGGACCGCTGAGTTCGCCTGAAACGGTTCGGCAACGACTCGCGTTGGCGCGCCAGTTACTGGATGGCGGTGACGTCGAGCGAGCGTTGCAATTCGCCGATCCGGTTCTGGGAACAGTGACGATGGACGCGCTGAACTTCCTTTCATTCCTGCGCGAGAAAGATTCGGCTGCGGCCGATCGTCGCTACGCTGCGTTGCTGACATGGACGGAAACTAACGCGCAATCCGATGCGAACTCTGTCTCGCTGCTTTCATCCTACGTTTTCACACCCCATCTATTTATTACCTTCAGTTCGGACGGCGGCACCAATACCTCTCAGATGTCGGGGAACATTGTTCCAGCAACTGTCGCACCCGAATTGCGCGCTGCGTTCCTAAGCACAGCCGCGCAGGTTCTGTCACGACCATTGCCGCCGCCTGAACAGGATCAAACCTCCTCCGGAAGACAGGGCAAGTATATGGTCGTCAAACGGCTTCTGCCTTTGTTCGAGCAGTATGCTCCGAAAGAAACAGCGGCCCAGATGCGGGCGCAACTGGACGTTCTAAGCACGGCGGTTCCCGAAGATGCGCGGCAGCGTGACGATGAATGGCTCAGAAAGGGACTCGGTCCTGAGCAGAAGAGTGAAGATCGTGAGCAGTCGCTGCTGGATCGAGTCGAGCACGCTAAGACATCCGAAGAACGGGACCAACTCTACTTGCAGTTGGCTATGGCAACCGCACAAAGAGCGGACCTGCGAGCCCGCGACTATCTGGACAAGATCGATGATGCGGAGATGCGCAAGCAAGCGCGCGCCTTCATTGACGCGGGAATGGCGATGCAGGCGATCGCCAAAAAGGACACGGACCGGGCTTTGGAACTCTCTCGAACCGGTGAGCTAACTCATATCCAGAGAGTTTGGGTTTTGACTCAAGCGGCGCAACTTCTCGGGAAGCCTGACCTCGAGAAATCTTTGAACCTGATCGATCAGGCGGCTGAGGAAGCACGACGTATCGAAGGTTCAGACGCGGACCGGCCAAGGGCGTTGCTGGCCGTGGCCAACGCACTTCTGCGCACTGATCGAGCGCGTGCCTGGGAAGCAACTTTCGAGGCAATAAAGTCGGCCAACTCGGCCGAAGGATTCACCGGTGAAGACGGCAGGCTAATGATCAGATTGCAAACTAAGGGAATGAATTCGATGCGAACTAATTCCAGCGAAGACTTCGATGTAACCGGGATATTCGATAAGCTGGCAAACGAGGACGCTGAGCGGGCCGTTGAACTCGCGCGCGGGTTTCAAAGCGATGCGCCCCGGGCCAGCGCTGTGATCGCCATTGCGCGCGCGATGCTACGTCCAAGGGAAGAGCCATCTAAGCCCGAAAAACGAGTTCGCAAGAATTAGCTTCTGCACTGCAATTCACTTACGTATCTGTTCTGTTCCGAGTTATCGGCGTTTATCTGCTGCTAATTTCCTACTTCAGTATGCATCCGGTTTCGGCTTCGAAGTCGAAGTTGGGTTTAGATTCGAAGGTCTGGTGGGGTTAAAGGCACCCATACCTCCTTTGACTTCTTCCTGTTCCTCGGGATCCAAATCCTTTAATGGGACCGGAAGGTCTTCGACCTTCACCTTCTCTTTATCATTTTCAGACACGATGTTTTCTCCTCTATCTATGTCCAAGCCATGTTAAGGGTTACGTACGTCATCCTGCTTCGCTTAGTGGCGACTAGGTAATACATCACACATTACAGCTCAGTCAACGCTTTCAGATTTCTCGTAGCAGGTGCAAAGGATTTATGCACTTACCAGACTTTTCAGCCAAGGCGCTCTGCAAGGCGAATTGGGGTAGTGGTTCAGTTTGGTTAATGCAGTCTGATTTGAACAATTAGGGTAAGTTCCGCTACGAAGGTCGTTTCGGTAGCATTCACAGACACGGACGGGAGAGCACTGCCAGGGATAAATGGTCCAACTGATTTATTAGGAACGGGCGACGACCGAATGAAGTTCTCCGAACACCGGCTGGAGATTGACTGGAACGCCGTGTTCAAGTCGCTCTCGAATTTGTCTCGTTGCTGCATCTCCTTCCGGACTGAGGTCAGGCCAGTGGATCGTCAATTTATTTGTCCCAGTCCTCAAAGTCTCCCGCGCTATATTCGACGCATGGCAGGTCCATCGGAGTCCAATCGGAAACGTTCCTACGTGATGCCCGTTTACCGACACATTAACCACCGCCTCCTTGCGCCTCTCGTTTACGGCGGCGGGCAGGCGGGCAGTGAGGTTCAATTGGACGTCCCGACTGGAATCTGAAACGAAGCAGAAATGCGAAGCGGGCCAAAAGGCCTGGTAGAGACCGAAACCAGTATCGGTAATTGAATCGATTTGAAAACCCGTTAGGTGGTCCATTGTGGTCCAGTGATAATAGGGGTTCAGAAGCTCGAGGCCACCACTTCGTACCGCATGCTTGTCAACGAGCATCCTGTTTATCGTTTGACGGCTTGGTCGCCCTGAACGCTCCAAGACTGCGCAAATCAATTCGATACCTGCCGGATCCAAGTTGACTCGGCCCAGCCGGCGGCCTTCTCCTGATAACACATGCGAGCCGTCCTCCAAACAATTACGGCGACCCGAAAACTGTTGCTCGGCCAGCGATAGGCCGCAGATAGTAGCGGGCGCGACACGAGTAGCAACATAGTCCAGCATGATTTCTTGTATGTCGGCCCAGTCATGAATCGCCGCCTCGCACCAGTACTCCGGCAGCGGTGACGGGCCGTTGAAACGTCTTTCCCAGTGGAGCGTGTATAAAGCCGCGAGAAACTTCGCCATCGAGTCTCTGGCAAGATGTATCTGTGGATCAGGCAAACTGCGAAGCAAGGAGCGCCATTCGTAGGCCTCCTCCTCCGGCGCTACAGTCAGTCGTAGGACTTGCGATGCCACGGCAGCCATCGCGACCTTAATGCCTCTTAAAGTGAGGTGACAATAGTCAAGAAAGAGCTCTCGACCCGGGATATTCCCGGAGTGTTCAAAAAAGATCGCGGGAAGATCCACACCGGCTAATCCGTCTCGTTCGGCGCCTTTCCGCAAGACTTCTCGGATAGTGGTTCCTGTCCCCGGCAGTGCTTCAGGAGTCCAGGCCGCGCTGTCTACTTCTCGAATATAAATCTCGCGCGCCTCCGCAATCCGTCCTTGAGCAAGGAGCGCATTGCCAAATAAACGATAAGAGATAGGACAGGTGCCCTCATCAAGCTCAATCATTTGTTCGGCAATGGCGGCAATAAAATCACCACGGGAGCTATCGCCTGTTTTCGCAAGGGCCATTGCCTGCCGATAGAGTCTATGCCATTGGAGTGTCCGCTCGCCGCTGAGCCATGCGACAGGAAAGCCGCGCTCCCAATCCAAATGATTAACTTCCGGAATGACCAGGATTGTCGGTATGCGAGCGGCGGCGGCGATATAACTGAGGTTCGTCACTACACCCTGATAGTGGCTTAATGTGTCTCGCTCACATGACTCCATTATTCCTCGAACCCCTGCTTCTCGATATGCAGGAGCAAACCGAAGAAAATGGTCTCGGGTGGAGCTCGCAAATGGCCTGATCTGAGTAAGCCAGTTATTGCCGGCAAAAATCACTAGTACATCCGGATTCAATTGCAAGGCAGCGACTGTAACGCGCACGAGGTCATGTTTCCCTCCCGCAGCAGTCATATCGACTTTCGTCAAATCAATTACTTCATATGCGCCCGCCCCCTTAACCTCTCTGAGTTGATCCTCCAGGACCATAGCCGGCGTCAGATGGGGTGCGTAGAAGAAACCGGCCGCCGTCGATTCGCCGATTAAACAAACGCGCAGCGGAAGCGGTGTAGTCTTTGGAACTAGACATTTCCGCGGCGACCAATCATCACCCCACATGGCGGCTGCTGGTCGAACAAATACTTGCTCGCCGTTTACGACTTGTGGAAGCCAAACACCAATAGGCGAAGGATTCTGATCCTTAGGAGCAGGAGCGCTCACTAAATCTGTTTTAGAATCGTCAGACATGCTCAGACAAATGTGTAGACGCTGGTCTTTGGGATCGGTTCAGCCGTTTCCGGATACCAGAGCTGCACTGCGTCTCGCAACTCCTCAGAGACCATTTCCTGGTCCACGATAAAATCTTCGAGAACCAGCGCGTCCAGATTGGTTTTGATGAAACATCTAAGAGAGTCAGCGGGAGAACACACGATCGGTTCACCGCGGATATTGAACGATGTATTCAGGACCAGGGGACAGCCTGTTCGTACACAGAAAGCGTCAATAAGAGCTGCATAGCGTGGCGACTGGCGGCGATCGACCGTTTGGGGCCGGGCAGAGCCGTCGACATGAGTGATGGCCGGAAGATCAATCGAAGCCTGGACGCCGCATGTTTCGAGCATAAACGGAGAAGCGTGGTCCAACTCGAAGAACTCTGAAGTCTTTTCCAGCAAGACGCTGGGGGCAAAAGGGCGGAACGCCTCACGTTTCTTAACGAGCCGGTTAATTCTCTCTCTCATTCCGTAGTCTCTTGGATCGGCAAGAATGCTTCGCGCCCCCAAAGCACGCGGACCAAACTCCATCGCGCCATGGAACCACCCGATAACCTTGGCTCGGGCCAAAAGATCCGCCACGACTTCCAGCAACTCAGCCTGACGTCCACGATAGTCCAGAGATTGGATACCGACTGCGCGCAGCATTTCAGCTACTTCATCGTTTGTGAACCGAGGCCCGAGGAACACGTGCTGTAGTCTCTCGGTGGTGTGACGGCGGCCAGTCAATTGGAGGTGAGCCAAAGCGGCGGCTCCCAAACAACCGCCGTCATCACCAGAAGCTGGCTGAACAAAAAGCTGCTCGAATGGGCCATCTCTCAAGACTCGATGATTGGCAACACAGTTAAGCGCAACGCCCCCCGCCAAACAGAGATTGGGTAAACTGGTTTGCTCATAGAGATAATGAACCTTCTCCAACAGAATCTCTTCCAAAACAAGTTGCAGGCTGCGGGCAACGTCTTTATGAAATTGAGTGATTTCACTGCCCTTCTTCCGCGGCGGCGCTCCTAATAGCTCAACAAGCGCTTCCGAATACATACGCTTGCCACCGAGGAAATCAAAATACTTGAGATTGAGAGAATACTGCCCCTTCGGTTCGGAGCGAACGAGTTCTTTAACTTCGTGCACATAACGGGGACTGCCGTAAGGGGCCAGGCCCATCACTTTGTATTCGCCATCATTGACTCTGAAGCCAAGGTAAGAAGTGACTGTGCTGTAAAGAAGCCCGAGCGAGTGCGGATAGCGAACCTCCTCGAAAGGCTCGATCGTACAGCTGTGGCCGCTCGCATAGCTGGTTGTGGACCATTCCCCAACGCCGTCTACCGTCAAAATCGCAGCGTCGGTAAACCCGGAATAGAAGAAGGCGCTGGCGGCGTGCGATTGATGATGTGCGAAGAAGCTGATTGGACCTTCATACCCCAGCACTTCACGTATTTCGCGCTCTGGGCGCAAAGCATCAGCCTCCGGCTGAATGCCCGACCAAACCTGGCGAGCCAGCTTCTTTTGAGGCGACTCGTAATAGGCCACGCAATCAACATCACGAATGCCAAGCCGGCCTTGCGCGAGACAAAAGCGGAAGGCATTGATCGGCAGCCTGCGGTCATGTTTTATTCGCGAAAACCTTTCCTCTGCTGCAGCGGCGACGAGTTGTCCATCCTGTAGCAAGCAACAGGCGGAATCGTGGTAGTAGGCCGAGATGCCAACGATATTCATGGTCACGGTAATCCGACCTTAACAGTTATCAAAAAAATTGACATCTCGTTTGTTCATCGTTACTCTGCCCGGGCTACTTCCATTCTCGCGATCACGGTTCGTGACCTTGAGATTCTTGATACCACGCAAGAAATAATGAGGGGCGATTTCCGTCGCGGAATCTCCAAGATGCAGAGGTAACTTAGTGCATTTGATTGCTTAAGTAATTCCTGAAGCAATTGGTTTAGCCGTTCGCGCTTTTCACGATTCGAAAACGATCCGCTGTTATTACTCCTTTTCGATAAGGCAGTCATGACGCTTTGACAAGGAAAAGCGCCACACCAACACTTCGGTGAAAACCAATGGTGCTTTGCGACGCGATGGAGCCGCATGCACGCTACCTTGGAAAATCAGCTACGTAAAAAAATGAAGGACTAATTCCAAATGAAGAAACTGTCTTTGATTTTAGCTTTCATCGTTGTGGTGATCTTAGCGCTAACTTTCGTTTTTGATTCTTTGGTTACGGCTGAAGTGGACAAAACAGCGCTTCTGAAGTCAGGCATGAAACGTGCCGATCGTGCTGATAAGGAGAGAATAGTCAAAGTGGGATCTGAGCTAACCAAGAGCAATGTTGGAAAAAACGAAGAAACCGTTGTGTTGCCGATGCAGTACTATGGGGTCTCCGAGACGTTGTCCGAACTCGCCCGCCGAAACCTCCCACCTGTGAGCAAGGAGAATGGTATGCTCCAGGAAAACGAGATGGAGGAACTGCACGAGGAGCCCGAGGCGCCACCGAAAGAGAACATCCGCCCCGCGGCGATTCAGACAGTACCGACGGTGCCGCTGGGGGCGGTTCCAGGGACCAGCTTTGAAGGACCCGGATTGGGAATGACGGGTTTTGCTATTACCGGCGCACCGCCGGATACGACACTCGCGGTCGGACCGAACCATATCGTGGCCTGGGTCAACACGCAATACGCCGTTTTTGACAAGGCTGGAAATAAACTGCTGCCCGGAAATGGCTTTGTCAATGGCAACACGCTGTTTACCGGGTTGGGTAATGTCTGCGAAACGACGAATCGGGGCGATCCGATTCTGCAGTATGATCGCCTGGCGGATCGGTGGTTCCTCAGTCAGTTTGCGTTTAGCGTAGACGGCAGCGGTAATCCCATCTCTCCCTACTTTCAATGTATCGCCGTCTCGACGAGCAGTAGCCCCCTTGGCTCATACAATCGATATACGATCAGCTTCAGTTCTGTCGCCCCGAGCGGTTTCAACGACTACGGCAAGATCGGCGTGTGGACGGATGCGTACTACACTTCGTATAACATCTTTCAGGGTTCGCCGGCAGGCAGCAATTCCGGCGCTGCCCTCTGCGCTTCCGACCGAACAAAAATGCTGGCTGGCGATGCCACCGCAACTACGCTTTGCGCGCCCATAGCTTTCTACGGCGGCGGCGCTGCGTTCCTTCCCGCCGACCTGGACGGAACCACATTGCCGACAGACACCACGCAAGGGGGAATCTTCGCGCGGTATTCCTTTGGCGGAATATCACTCCGATTGCTGAAGCTTAAACCGAATTTCGCGGCGAGCACAGTCACGCTCACTGATGGGTTCGGTGGCGCCTTAGGCAGCTTTATAAATATACCGGTTGGAGCTACCACCGTTGCATGCAACGGTGCCGGCGGTGCCTGCGTGGCCCAGCCCGGTACCACAAATACATTGGACACTCTTGCCGATCGCCTGATGTACCGCCTGGTCTATCGCAACCGTGCCGGCGTGGATAGCTTGCTCGTGACTCAGTCAGTCGATCCGGATGGCGCGGGTGCGCGCAGTTCTGCCATGCGCTGGTATGAAATCCGGTCGCCGTTCTCCGCCAGCCCAACCCTCTTCCAGAACGCAACGTTCGATCCCGGTGCAGCCGGTGATCGCTGGATGGGATCAATTGCGATGGATCAGTTCGGTAACATGCTAATGGGATATAGTGTTGCTAATGCGGGCACTGGGTTAAAACCATCTGTCGCCGTGGCCGGCCGCCTACTAGGTGATCCCGTGAACACGATGCAGACGGAAGTTAGAGCGATAACCGGAACCGGGTCGCAAACGGGAACACTCACTAGATGGGGTGACTACACTACCATGCAGATTGACCCGTCGGACGATGCGACTTTTTGGTTCATCGGCCAGTATCTGGCGGCGGACGGCACTTTCAACTGGCACACGCGAATTTCCAGCTACAAATTTGGCGCAGCTAATGTCTACACCTGGAATCAGACTGGTTCGGCCGCATGGACCACAGCAACAAATTGGACGCCAACCCGCACGACTCCAGCCGCGAGCGACATTCTGGTTTTCAATAACGGCGCGACAACCACGGCAACAGGAGTGCCAACTGAGACGATTGGACAGTTGTCAGTCCTCGGCAACACAAACGTGACTCTGCAAGCCGGGGCTACGGCCACGTTGACGGTAGCTGGCGACACCGGAGCGGATCTATCGGTTGCGGCGGGTTCGCAGCTGAATGTCAACACGGCGACAGCACTGACTATCAATGTTGCAACTGGCGCTACCGGGAACGTAAGTGGTGCAATGACCCTTTCCGCCGGGGCTCACCGATTAACGGCTGTCGATGCCAGTGGCATCACCTTCAACAGCGGAGCTACGTTCACAGAAGGCACGGCGTTTTCCGGAAATCCCTTCGGCACCACCAGCCTCAACTCTGTAGTCTTTGCTAGTGGATCTACGTTTGTGTTCATCGCTGGGAGCAATCCATTTGGGGCAACTCAGCCAAACTCAGTAGTGGTGTTTCAAAGCGGCAGTCTTTATAGCCACCAGGGCAGTGCCACTCCGTCGGCTTCCGGGCGAACCTACGGCAACTTCGAGCTGAACATCGCGGCGACAACTATATCAATCACCGGTGGCAGCGCATTCACTGTGGATAATTTGACGATCAGCGCGGGAACGCTCAACTACAACATGACCGGAACTCCGGGACATGCGATCAAAGGAAACGTCTCGATCGTTTCCGGTCAGGCGCTTAACTTCAATCCCGCGTCGGCGGGAACGGTTAACTTTAACGGCACGTCCGCGCAAACAATTAGCGGCGCGGGAACGCTGACCCTCGCCGCGAATCAGACCATTAACATTAACAATGCGAACGGCGTCTCGCTGCCAAAGGACGTGACTCTCAACGGAGGGCTGACGCTCACCAACGGAGATCTGAATACCGGCGCCAATACCCTGACCATGCCCGCGGCCGCTGCTTCTGGTCCCGCCACGGGTGCGACGGATGTAGTAGGCAACGTGAAGCGCACTGGTTTCATTTCCGGCGGCGTGGCGCTGAGCTTCGGGAATCCAAATAATCAGATACAGATCAATTTGGGCACGGCGCCAACGGACATTACTGTCAATTTGGTAAAGGCCTCGCCACAGGATTTCGTCAATGCCATCCAGCGCACTTACACAATCACGGTGAATGGGGGCAGCGGCATCACAGCCACGGTGCGTTTCCATTACCGAAACGCTGAAGTTAACGGCAACAACGAAGGCACCCTGACAACCTGGCGAAAAGATGTCGGCGGATGGGCCAACCAGGGGAAGTCGAACAATTTTGACGACACTTTGGGAGAAGACAATTGGGTCGAGAGAAACACGGTGTCTACGTTTTCGCCGTGGACGCTGGCCTCAGGCATGCCTACCGCGGCACCGGCAAGTATCAGCGGCAGCGTCGCGGCAGCGGATGGTTCACCTCTCGGCAGCGTAACCATGAGGCTCAGCGGTGCGCGGTCGGCGACGACGATCACTGACAGTAGTGGCAACTACCGTTTCAGCCATATTGATACGGATAACTTCTACACGGTGACGCCGGAGTTGGCGAACTATCAATTCTCACCGGCAAATCGATCGTTCTCGCTAATAGGCAATAAGACCGATGCGTTATTTACTGCGTCACCGGATGCGATTGCAATGACGAACGCGATCGACACAAGCGAGTATTTCGTGCGGCAACAGTATCTCGACTTCCTCGGTCGTGAACCTGAGCAAGGCGGGCTCGATTTCTGGGTGGGCCAACTTAAACAATGCGGCACCGACGCCGGCTGTCTGCGCACCCGGCGTGTTGATGTCTCGGCGGCCTTCTTCCAGTCACAGGAGTTTCAGAAGTCTGGCTCGTTCGTCTACAAACTCTATCAAGGCGCGCTCGGCCGGCTGTTGACCTACGGCGAGTTTTCAACTGACCGGCAGCACGTTGTCGGTGGGCCAAACCTCGACGCAAGCAAAGCGGCCCTTGCCGATGCGTTTGTGCAACGCCCAGAGTTCGGGCAGAAGTATCGAGCGAACACCAGTGCTGATTCGTTTGTCGATGCGCTGCTGCAAACGCTGCGCGATGCGGCCGGCGTTGATCTCGGGAGCGAACGGGATAACTTGATTACGCGTTACAACGCGGGGGGCACAATGAACGAGAGCCGCAGTCTGACGCTGCGTGCGGTGGCTGACAACGCGGCGTTTTCGGGCGCCGTCTACGACCGCTCGTTCGTACTGATGGAGTACTTCGGTTACCTGAAACGAGGGGCGGACCGGGGCGGGTATGACTTCTGGCTGAACGTGCTGGAGAACAGCGATGCGGGCAACTATCGCGGGATGGTCTGTTCGTTCATTACTTCCACGGAGTATCAGCGGCGGTTCGGCTCAGTAGTGACCCGCAGCAACGCTGAGTGCGGGCGGTAGGACTGGAACCGCGAGTGTCCCGCCTCCATGGGTGCGCGTTAGCGTTAGCGGCGGAAGTGTCCTATATAATGGCAACTCGATCGACACTGTCACATCCCCGAGGAGAATTTTCGTGCGCCGATCAGTTTTGTTGCTTCACTGCTTCGCCCTTGTCATTACTCTAACTTTCGCAGCCTGCCCCGTGATCGCGCAGACTCAGCTCTCGGCTGATCTGCGGGAGAGGATCGATAAACTCGCCACAGATACGCTGGCCAAAAGCGGCGTCCCTAGCGCGTCGGTGGCAATCGTAAAAGATGGCCAAATCGCTTATGTCAACGCTTACGGAAACGCTCGGATTGAGCCGCGAACTCCGGCCACGGCGGAGATGCGATACAGCATCGGATCGATCAGCAAGCAATTTACGGCTACCGCAATTCTCATGCTGCAGGAACAAGGCAAGCTCTCACTTGACGACAAAGTTGGCAAGTTCATTCCCGACCTGACACGAGCTAACGAAATTACTATTCGACAACTCCTTTCGCACACCTCTGGATATCAGGACTATTGGCCGCAGGATTATGTTATGCCCATGATGATCGAGCCTGTAACAGCGGAGAGAATATTGGAGTTGTGGGCGCACAAGCCTTTGGACTTCGAGCCGGGCACCAAATGGCAGTACAGCAACACAAATTATGTGATTGCCGGAGTCATCATGGAGAAGGCCGGCGGCAAGCCGTTACTTCAATATATGCGTGAGAAGGTATTCACGCCGCTTGAGATGAAGAGCGTCGCCAATATCGATCAGGAAAAACTCGGCGACACCGATCCGACTGGCTACCTACGCTATGCGCTTGGCCCACTACGTCCGGCGCCGAAGGAAGGCAAAGGATGGCTATTCGCGGCTGGAGAGCTCGCCATGCAGGCCCGGGATCTCGCTCGGTGGGACATTTCAATCATCGATCAGAAACTGATGAAGCCTTCTTCGTACCGCGAATTTGAGACTGAAGTTTTGCTCAAGAACGGATTGGGCACGCACTACGGGCTGGGTGTTGATGTAGGCACAGCCGCGGGGCATCGTGCTCTGTCCCATGGAGGTGAAGTGTCAGGGTTCACCGCGCAGAACGTTGTCTTCCCCGAAGAACGAGTGGCTGTAGCCGTCCTTACCAACCAGGATGCGGCCAGCGCCGCCCAGGAAATAGCGAATGGCATTGCCCCTCTGTTGTTGGCGGCTGATGACCCCGCAAAACCTCAGAAGGTGGAGCAAGCTCGCAAGATCTTCGCCGGCCTGCAGCAGGGAACGATCGATCGATCCCTCTTCACGGACAATGCCAACAGCTACTTCAGCGAGCAGGCACTAAAAGATTTCGCCAGCGGCCTGGCGCCCTTAGGGCCGGCGCAAGAATTTAGTCAGGTCTACCAGGGACTTCGCGGAGGTATGACGCTGCGGGTGTATCGAATAACACTTGCGCAGAAGACTTTGCGAGCCTGGACCTACGAAATGCCGAACGGCAAATTGGAGCAGTATCAGATTGCGTCCCAGGATTGACGAATCTCTTCGCCACACTTGCTTGATAAATCCGGACGACAACCCCATCCCTATGATTTCCGTTTTCCACGCGATTCAATCCGTTAAGGAACAGACTCGCGTGCTATCACCGAAAACGATAATGCTGGAGGACGCTCTGGGGCGAATTCTCGCGCAGGACATCATTGCTGATTCAGATCTGCCGCCATTTGATCGTGCACAGATGGATGGTTATGCGGTCCGCGCGAACGACACACAGCAGACTCCGGCGCGGTTGCGTATCGTTGGGGAATCGGCGGCGGGAGCGGGCTGGCATCGAGAAATGAATGCCGGCGAAGCAGTGCGAATCATGACCGGCGCTCCCGTGCCGAAAGGCGCGGACAGCGTCCAGCAAGTGGAATTGACTCGTGAGCCAGACAGTGGTGGCGAGGTCGAGATACTTGAGCGGGTGGAAGCAGGCAGATCCATTGTTAAGCGCGGGAGTGAGATCACAGCGGGCGAGAGGGTGCTACACAGCGGTGAAAGGATCAACGCCGCGATGGTGGCGGTGCTGGCTTCGTTCGGGTACGCGAATGTGAAAGTTGGAGAGCGGCCGCGTGTTGCCGTGCTCGCAACCGGCAGCGAACTCGTTGCGGTGGATCAGAAACCCGGTGAGGATCAGATTCGCGATTCCAATAACTTTTCGATCGGCGCTTATGCAGAGATCGCCGGCGCAGTCGTTGAACGACTACCCCTTGCCACCGACGACACCAGTCTCTTGAAAGAACAGATTGGTCACGCCGCAGAAAGATCTGACGTTGTGATCAGTTCGGGTGGCGTTTCAATGGGCGTTTATGATTTCACAAAGACAGCGCTCAAGGAACTCAACGCGGAAATCTTTTTCGAACGTGTCGCACTGCGACCGGGCAAGCCGACTGTCTTCGGGCGATTACCCTCTGGAACACTCATCTTCGGTCTTCCCGGAAACCCTGTATCGGTTTCGGTGACCTTCAACTTGTTTGTCCGCACTGCCCTGTGCTTGATGCAGGGGGCCAATGATCCAGGCTTGAAGGAAGAATGGGCCGTCCTGGGAGGGGATGTAAAAGGCGCCAGGGAACGCGAAAGCTATTTGCCGGCACAACTCTCGACGAATGAAAAGGGTCAGTTGACAGTGGAATCGTTAAAGTGGGGCGGCTCGTCGGACTTCGTAGCCTTTGCCAGAGCAACAGCGCTTATAGTCGTGCCGGCGGACGTAAAGGTGCAGGAAGCTGGTTCAACTGTGAAGATAGTGCGTTTACCCTAGGCCTGCACGATAGGCGCAACTCTTTCTGAGAGGGCTTTGAATCCGGCGAACCCGGGCAGACGTTCGATACGGCTAGCTACCGTGCGATCAAAAATATCCAGCCCCGTCGGGCCCTGGAATAACGTCGCGACGACATAGTTAGTCTCGTGCTCCGGTTTAGCTCCCTGCCCCACCGGTGTCCAGAACTTTCCGATGATGAACCGAGCTAAGTCGCGCGAAAACTTTGCCTGGCTCAACTTCAAGCGGGCGAGGTTCCAGTAGAAGTTGGAATGGATCGACTCTTCCTGGATGATTGCCCCGAGCAGCTGTTCGAGAATCGGGTGACCCGCCAGCTGGGCCAACCGTCTATATCCCTGCAGTGTTGTGATTTCGTTAATTGCCCCCCATACCATGTGCGCCGCGTGAAAATATCGGCCAAATGGTTTCGCAGCAATGTCGAGGAGATAACTTTCGATCACGTAACGCCGCGGCACTCTTGCCCTCGCTTCGTCCTGCCAACGGTCGCCGGTTTGAATGCCGGCCTCATTGAGAAACCGATTGAGCAGGTTCGCGTGTTCATTCTCTTCGATACTCCACCGGTCCATAAACTTTCTGATGACGGGATCTTTACCGGTGGGCGTACGCAACAACTCTCGGTAGTACATCTCGGTGAAGTACTCGATGTCACGCATGTAGATGAGTACTGGTATGAATGCCGGGTTTAGCGGATGATCTTTAATGTCGTTCCACGCGATGCTATCCACAAACTCTTTGCTTAAAGCACGCGGTTGGCGCTCATACCAGTCCAGAACATCATTATCTGTTTCGAACAAGGGGGAATCCTCCAGCAAGAGGCCGATGGGCCAATTTTTACAAAGCAGATCCTTTACGACAAGTGCGGCACTACTGGATTTCTGCGCTGAGATTATTCTGTTATGCTGCTCGAAGGCAATAGTTAAAATGTCGCGAGCTTTCAACTTTCGGAACCGTTTCTAATCACCGGAACCTTTCCACCTTAACAATGAGCGACCTGAGTCACATTGACGAGCAGGGCCGGATCAGGATGGTCGATACTGGCGAGAAACCCATCACGGCCCGTCGCGCCGTAGCTTCCGCGAGAGTCTTAATGTCGCGGGGAACGGTTGCCGCTGTTAGCGAGCACCGCACGCCGAAAGGTGATCCGCTCGAAGCAGCGCGTCTTGCAGGTATCATCGCAGCCAAACGAACGGCGGAGCTAATTCCACTGTGTCACCCTCTTCCATTAACGCACATCGAGGTTAAAGCAAGTCTCGAAGAGTTCGGCGTTCTACTGGAAGCCGAAGTATCGACGAACGCACAAACCGGCGTAGAGATGGAAGCGTTGACGGCAGTGTCGGTGGCTGCGCTGACTGTTTATGACATGTGCAAAGCTTTGGAAAAGGGCATGACGATTACCGACGTGCGCCTGGAGAGCAAGACCGGCGGGAAGTCAGGCGACTATCGTCGCCCTTGAGTAACGCAAGCTGTTAGCTTGCGTACCCGTGGCGAGTCCGGATCCACCGGTTGACCTGTCCCAGAACGCAAGCTAACAGCTTGCGTTAGAAGGGAGAGGGAACCTCGCTGCCGGCTTTTGCGTTAATCGAAACGACCTTTGGCTTTTACTGACCGGGGCTTAAAATACTGACAGGAACAACCCTTAAGGCCGACAGTGGAGATTTAAGATGAGATTGAGTGTTAATCGAGACGCGCGCCCGCAGGCAACGACCCTGCTAGTCGCAGCCGCAATTTCTGTAGTGCTTTGGTTCATCCCCTTCGCCGAAGTTCTGACCTATCCCTTCCGAATTTTTGTTACTTTTATCCATGAAGGCGGGCACGCGATCGCCGCGCTGCTGACCGGCAATTCGGTGGCAGCCTTGAGCGTGGCGGCGAATGCCAGCGGCGAAACGTATACAACTCAGGGCGGAATCATTTCGCAGGTTTTGGTTTCCAGTGCCGGTTACATTGGTTCGATGATTTTCGGCGCCTTGCTCCTGGTGTTGATACGAAAGGCAGTCGCTGCCCGCATCGTTCTGCTTGGCTCAGCGCTTGTGATCTTCGCACTGACGATGATCTTCGGACTAATAAAGCCTTTGTTCTCCTCGGGCGCGTTGTCAGGAATTCCCTTTACCCTTCTTGCAGGCATGCTGTTGTCGATCGGATTGTTTCTTGTCGCGCGATTCGCCAGCGCCAAGGCAGCATCGTTCTTCGTCAGCTTTCTCGCGGTGCAATGTATTCTCAATGCTCTATTGGACCTGAAGACCATTTTCTTCTTATCGTCACCGTTCGCACCGAGAATACCAACCGACGCCGTGAACATGGCGAATGCTACCGGCATACCCGCATTTTTCTGGGCCGTGACTTGGATCGTTTTGTCGTTAGGACTTTTGTGGCTGGCGATGAGGATCTACATCGTCTCGCGCGACAAGGGAATCCAGCGCGATCTTCCCTTCGAAGACACTTCTTCCTGATTTAGGGGAAGAGCCGACACGACACTACGCCAGGAAGAGAAGCGAGTTCTCTTCCTGGCGTTTTTATTGTCTGAATCTCCAGCGCTCTTCGTTCCCGGACCTCAGCCGCTTTCACTCAGAAGATGAACCGCGCTTGCAGCTGGAACATCCGCGGCGGGTCGATGTTTGCGAACGCTGGGATTGCATTACTGGTTGTGCCGACGCCGCCCACGAACTGGCCGAACGTGGCTGCCGGTGTGGCGGCATCGCCGTAGGTTGTGACCCCGCGTCCGAGAAAGTTCCCGTGATTGAAGAGGTTGAAGCCCTCTAACCTGAGCAGGATGGCTGTGCGTTCTGACAGCTTGATGCGATTCTCGATGAAGATTGCCACATCGGACGTCGGGGTGCCGCGGAACGCCGACTTGCTGATGACCCGGCCATCAACAACGGGCCGGTCGTTGTTCGCGCCGTCACCATTGTTGTCAATGCCAGTAGTCGCACTGAACGGACGTGCCGACGCGAGCTGTGTCAGCGTGCCGGCGGTAAAGTTATACGGGAGCCGGTAGGTGAACGTGATAACTGCGCGATGACGCTGATCGACCACGCTCGGTCCGCGTTCAACCTCGCCGAGACGCGCGATGTTGCTCTCGTTGGGGTTAATGCCGTTGCCGTCCGGTTCGCTGGTGTTGGTCGCCTCGGACAGCGTGTAGCTGATGGCGGCGTACATCTTCCTGTTACCTCGATAACTAAACTGGGTCTGTAAGCCGTCGTAATCGGCGACGCCGAGGTTCATCAACACGTTGACCTGCCGCACGCCGCCATTGACCGGCAGGATTGGACGCGTCGTATTGGCCGCCGTTACGCTTCTAACCTGTCCGGGGGCCGTGCGATCGAAGGGCGAAGGGGCGTTCAAATCAACCGTGCGATCAATGCCGGACAGGTGCTGATGGACGTAGTCTCCCCCAACGAAGAATCCCTTTATCACTTCTCGCTCGGCGCCAATGGAAATCACCTGACTCCGTGGGTTCACCAACTTGTCAGGATAATTCGGCAGTAGGTCGAAGTTCAGCCCAAACCTTGCGAATTGAGACTCGTAGAAGGCCCGACGGCCTGGCCTGATCGTGATGTCGCGCGCGGGTAGTTGGTTAGCCGGCACGGTGCGCGGATCCACGTTCACCGGGACACATATCAGACAGGTCGGGAAGCCGGTTTGCCCCGAGATCGCGGTATAGGTCGTTAATCCGTCAAGCCCGTTCACCAGGGAGCCAGCAACCGCATTGGATCGGATCTGCGTGTAATACATGCCGTAGCCGCCGCGAATGGCAGTGCGCGCATCGCCCCCTGGATGCCAGCCGAAGCCGATGCGCGGCGCGAAATTCTTCGTCGCGTCGGTCAAGGTCTGCCGGTCATAGCGGAGCCCGGCATCAACGGTGAGGTCGCTGAGCAAGTGGATGCTGTCCTGCACGAACCCGGTAATGAGCCACTGCGGCAGACGGTAGCTGTTGATCCCGAAGTCGATCGGCTGCGTGTAGTTCTGCACGTCGGCTAGTGTCAATTGACCAAAGGGCGCCGTGGTCGTATTCCTGAATGTGAACGTGCCGAGAATCGCCGTGCCGGGCTCGCTGCCCGTGCCGCCTGAGGTGTGATGGATCACACTTCCGCCGAAGCGGAGGTAGTGCTTGCCAAGCGACCACGATAGCGTGTCCGAGAACTGCAACTGGTGACTAAAGATGTCTGAGGCTCGCGACTGTCCAATGGTGAAGGGCACAGCGCCACCGCGTGTGTAAGTGGTTGAGAGCGTCTGAGCTTCCCAGAGAGTGACCGGATCGCCATGCAGGTAAGTGAATCGCGCCTCGTTGAGAAGATTCGCTCTGACGACCGTCGTGTGATTGACCTGAGCGGTCCATGACCGCCGCGAGTATCTGCGCGCGACACTTGGTGCGTTCGTGCCACCCACGGCGTCCTGAGGATTGTCGTCGGAAAACCGATCGACGTTAAATCGCACCATCAACGTCTGCCGAGAGGTGAGCTTGTGATCTACCCTTCCGTCGAACAGAAATTGGCGGTAGTGACCCGTGACGTCGAGGTGGCCATCAGCCGGCAACAGGAAGGCAGGCAGCGTGCTCGAGAGAAACGTCGTGCGATTCTGACGCGTGTAGTCAGCCGTAGCGAAGAAGAAGGTCTTGTCCTTGACGAGCGGCCCGCCGATCGAGCCGGAGATCTGCGAGAGCTGATCCGGAATGTCCACCGGGTTGATAGCCTGGAGCGTGGATGGCGTGACGCAACTCGGCACGGATGATGGACAAAAGCCCTTGGTCGAGAAGGTCTTCGCCTGCCAGTTACCACCGGGACGGATCAATACCAGTCCTTCGCCATGAAATCCGTTCGTGCCGGACTTTGTGACGAGGTTCAGCGCGGGGCCGGAGGTCCAGCCGTATTCGGAAGAAAACGCGTTCGAGAGAATAGTGATTTCCTGGATGGCGCCGAGCGGCACAGTGGCGATCGCGGTCTGGCGTCCCCACCCCTCATCATTGTTCGCGCCGTCAAGTGTGAACGTGGTCGCACGGCGTGAGCCCACCCCGGTGATGAAGTAAGTCGCGTTGACGAAGAGATCCCCCGTGCCCTTCCCCTGCCGGAACGCCGAATTGAGCAGTGGCAAGGTCGTTGCTTTGCGGCCAAGGATTGGCGTCTCATCGATTTGTGGGCTGTTGAGCGGGAGGCCGATCTGCGGATTCGAGTGCACGCCTTCGGTGGTGCCGTAGACGGTAACCTCCGCTTGCTGGGAGCCGGCGAGGAGCGTCACCCTCAGGGTCGCGGTCTCACCCGAGCGCAGCGCGATGTCCTTGCGCTCTTCGGTGCCGAATCCATCCTTCGACACGCTGACTGTGTAGGTGCCTGTCAGCGACAGCGCCGGAATGGTGGCGCCGCCGTCACTTCCGGAGACGGCCTCGCGCATGGCGCCGGTCGCGGTGTTCACCACCGAAACTTTGGCGTCCTTCACGACGGCGCCGTTTTGATCGACCACTACGATAATCATCGATGCCGTGTTGGGAGACTGCGCGGTGACCGGCGCCACGATGAAGGCAAAAAGCGCAATCAGAAGCAGAGGCAAGCGGAACCGATTTTTAGTTGTCACTGGATCACCTTCGGGGGTATTGCAGTAGATCGTACCAGCGGTTCTAGCCCGAGGCCGGAGGGGGTCTGGATTAGAGCGATAGATTGTTCAGGCCTTCCGGGACTATGGACTGTACGACCGGGCGAGAATTACTACCAGGGTTCGTAATACAACCGATTCAATCCGATTCCCGGCGTCTACGGTAAAGTTAACGGGGTTCCGAACAAATCCGCCGACTCGAGAGCCATCGTCTGCAGGATCAGCATTTAATGAATGAGTCGCCACCCGTTTAGTTCGCTGGCGTGCAGGTTTCGGGGCGGGTTGATGCTGCCGTGCGACACGCGCTTGAAAAGGAACCCCGACATCGCCCTCAAACAGTAGAAGACTTCATGAACGAAATAAGCAAGGGCAATCGACCGTTTCCAAGTGGCCAATACGTGGACAAAAATAGCCGCACGCCACATATAACCTCTTACGGTTCTAGTTCCGATAGGTTGAAGCTTTGAGTTTCAAGTTTTCAGGTTTCAGGTCTCTTTGTCATGAGGACGATCCACGAAGTCACACGAAATGAGAGGAGTGTTTTCGTCTCGTTTCGTGTGTTTTCGTGGATCCGCTTAGTTCGCTCAAAACTAATCAACCTTAAACCTGAAACTTGAAACCTACCGGCCTTCATTGCCGAAGAGGGTAATTGGTGTCACCCCGTCAGGGGTGAGATGTTTATAGCCTCAAAACCGAATCCCCTTTTGCGCCGTTCGGAGGGGCGGAACTCAACTTGAGAAGTAGGCATCTAGTTTCGTTCCGCCCTTCCGAACGGCGAAGAGTAGTTCATGGTGTCACGGTCCATAAACGCATATCACTCCTCCGGAGTGAAGAAACTCCGAACGGCTGAGTTTTCGTTATGTCCGGGTCAATCGACATCTCACGTCCTAACGGAGTGAAACCTACTTAAGCTAATTGAACACAATAGCTCGAACGAACGACGTTAAAATAAAAAGCCGTAGCGACAGTCGCGAGTTCAAGTTTTAGGAAAGAAGTTAAAACAAACTTATTTGAGAAAGTAGACGGCTTGTTCAATCAGCATATGAACACTAGCGAGTATGCTTTGAGGGTGGGAGAGGGACCCCATGATGATCAGGAAGAATACCGCTAGACTCCAGGTCATGGGATTGGCAAGAAAACTTCCTTGCAATTGAGGCTGGTGACCGCTTGTGGCAAGTTCAACCAATCTGCGCACACGCCATTTGATGCCATTAGCTTCGTCATCATCGCCCACCAAAAACACGCCGGCGGGCATGGTCGGTCTTGCCCCCTTGGGAATGTTTCGCGCGATCTTCACGAGAGTCGAAGCCAGATCAAGCGCCACGCTAACACCCTTCCGCGCAGCATTCTCATCGGCTGCTTCCTCGGCAGCTTCTGCCCAAGCCTTGTCCAGAGATCGTCCCGTAGGAATGATTAGCAATGCAGCGCGACACGCTCGCATTAAGCCGCGTTTCAGATTATCTCTGGCGGCAAGGTGGCCATTTTCGTGGGCTACAGCTGCAGCAATCTCGTCTTTGGACAGCAGAGCGAGGACTCGATTCGCGACGAAGAGGCGCGGTCGTACGACGCCTACAATGGCAATGACGGGAAAGGCATGGTCAATGCGATACGTCGTGATGCCAACACCGTCAATCTTGATTGGCTCGGCTTTTTTGAGCCAATCAGCCGTTAATCTGGCGGTCGCACGCCAGGCCGAAACGGATCTGGCGATGGCAAAACCGATCCCTATCGCTGATAGAGATGCCAGCAGGCCAAGTTTCAAGCTCACGCTTTCACTTGTATGTCGCGGCTCAAATGCCAGATAGGCCGGCGCAAGCAGAAAGACGCCACATGAAACAGCGAGTAAAGCGGGAAAGGTGCGAAAGAGGAATAGCAGTCGCGCCCGGGTATGAGCCGACCAGTTGGAGGTCAGCCCGCCGGCTAGTCTCCACGCCGCCGCGGTAATTAAAGAGGCTGCGCTATTAAATGTTAGCAGGCCGGCTAACAGTAACGAGATACCCAGAAGTTCAAACACTCTATGAACTCCTTTTCAATTCTTTCCGCTTCTCTTTGATTAAGCGATCCAGTTCATCTAACAGTTCGCGGTCTCTCTCGCTGACTGTATCAACGATGCAAGCAAGCACCGGCTCTACCGCGTCGGCGCCATGACCCAGCAAACCCTCTATTACGTCCTCAGTAATGCCCTGTTTAAGATCTGCCTCAGACACGGAAGGAGAATAAAGGAACGCTCTTCCATCCTTACGCCGGTCGAGCAAGTTCTTTTTGAAAAGGCGATCAAGCGTCGTCATGAGCGTGGTGTAAGCTATCCGCTCATCAAACGCTCTGTAAACGTCGCGAACGCTCGCTTCTCTGCGGCGCCAGATCTCGTCCAACACTTGCCTTTCGAGACTGCCAAGCGCGAAACATGCCACTTCCCGCGGCCGCCGAAATCCACGTAAGAGAAATCTCGGAGTTTTCATGCCCGGGCATTGTCAAGCACGGTCGACGTTACTGTCAATTGTTTCGCACTTTGAAGATAGGGGTAGGGAGAGACGATTGGTTTCGCTCCCCCTCCCTCCGAACCGGACGTGCGGATCTCCCGCATCCGGCTCTCCGGTTGATGGGTCACCTCTGAGAGGATTGACGAAGCTGCGCCCTGGGCGGTAACAAGAGAGAACAGCCCCTGCGCCGCAAAGAAAGCATTGGGCCAGCGTTGATTGTCAGGCAGCCGGGCACGCCCACGCCGCTTCCGGCGTTTGCGCAGCAGGCTACGCAAACGCATCCGCAGCCATTTATCCAGCCGCGGAAACGTCGTGTAATGGCTGTGTTTGAAATAACCAAACCAGCCACGCGTGACCGTGTTGACGCGCGCGATGATCACCTCCAGGCTCTGCCCATTGTTGCGCTTGGTGAGGACGCGAAGCTTGTCCTTGAACTTCTTCAGGCTCTTCTTCCGCGGCCATTTATACCCGCGCTCGAAGTGATACCCGAGAAAGTCAAAGCCGCCATGTTGCGTGGCAGCCACAATGCGCGTCTTTTCCGGATGCAGCGTGAGACCAGCCTGCGCCGTCCATTGCTGCACCAGAGCCAAGGCCTGCTGAGCTTCCGCCTCGCTCCGACACAGGATGACAAAGTCGTCGGCGTACCGCACCATCTCTATACCCTGTTGGGCCACCAGGTGGTCCAAGGGATTGAGATAGATGTTTGAGAGCAGCGGACTAACTACTCTGACTTACGTAGAGGACACGTTCCTCAGGTTTCTCGTAAATCGCCTTCGTCAAACTGATGCGGCACGTGAGAACGTTCCTGGGATCGAATCCGGGGGGCACACTTACCAGTTGCGCAAAACTTCTAATCATCAATCCGGCGCCCACGAGCAAAACCAAACTCAGAGCAACTTCGGAAACGACAAGCGAATCACGCCATAAGCGCAACGAACGGCCAACCGTTGCAGCTTTGGTCGCCGCCTTCAAGATTTCATTGACATCCGGACGAGATGCTTTGAGAGTCGGAACAAGGCTGAACAGCAGGCCCAGTCAATATCGAAACCACAAGGGTAAAGACGAGGACGCGAGAATCGACGTGGAACTTCATCGAGTCTGGGCAATTGATCTGCTCCGTAATACTTGATCGCACCCAGTCCCCATACTGCGATGAACAATCCTGCGCCGCCCGAAAGCAGTGACAGCAGCATGCTTTCGGTGATTAAGTAGCGAGCAATATGCCAACGTCTGGCGCCTAGTGCGGCGCGAATAGCAATCTCCTTTTGCCTGGCGCTTGCCCGCACCAGCAGCAGGTTTGCCGTATTGGTGCATGCGATCAGGAGAATGAAACCAACTGCTCCCAACAAAAGCCACAGCGCGCGACGAACATCACGTCCGACAATTTGTTCGTGTGCGCTCACCAGATAAGCGGTTGTATCTCCGTTGGATTGGGGGTATTCATGCGCCAGGCTCGCCGCGATCGTCGCCATCTCACTTTGTGCATGCTCGATGGTGATATCCGGCTTTAATCTTCCTAGAGCCCGGAGAACCTTCGCGCCCCGCTCGTCGAGGTTTGATGCCTCACCTGCGACGGTGGTCCAAACCTGCGCATCTCTGACGGATAGAGGAAACTCAAAACCTGGAGGAAGAATCCCTATGATCGTGTGGGGCTGGCCATTTAAAGGAATCTGCTGGTCCAAGGCGGTTTCGCTGCCGCCGAATCTACTTTGCCAGAATCCGTAACTTATGATCGCGACCGGCTGACTGCCGCGCTTCTCTTCTTCCACTTGAAAGTTGCGTCCGCGAAAAGCCTTAACTCTCAATAATGGGAAGAAGTTTGCTGTAACCCTCATTCCTTGAATTCGTTCGGCCTCACCGTTATCTATTAAATTGAAACCGTTCGGTTTAAAGCCCGCTATGTCTTCGAAACTCTGATTCCTTGTGCGCCAGTCCTGCAAATCCAGGTAGGAAGCAAACCCTTCGGTACGCTTCTCTCTGGGGGTCCTCCAGATGGCGACGACCCGATCCGGTTCTGCGATCGACGGCGGACTTAAGATCAGCGCATTGATGAGGCTGAAAATAGTAGTGTTCGCACCAATGCCGAGTGCCAAAGTGATTACCGCGATGGCGGTAAAACCCGGCTGTCTCGACAAGCTGCGCACGGCGTAGCGGATGTTCTTTAATAGGGTTTCCATGGCTTATTTCCGAGTCGAATTTCGGATTGGGAATTTCGGACTTCGGATTGCGGATTTCTCGTTTCAAACCTCGAATTTGATACCTAAGTTCAAGCAACCCAAGTCGTTTCGAATTTCAGTGGTGAACTAGTTGAAAAACTTTCTGTATCTCTGTGTTCTCTATGTCTCTGTGGTCAGTCTTTCCTGAGCTTTTCGTCACCACAGAGACACCGAGAACACGGAGATTGCAGAGCGCGACCCTAGCCACAACCAAAAATAGTTTCACGCAAATCAGCTACACCAAGTCGAGTTCGCCCGCGCAAGAACAAAATCCGCAATCCGAAATTCTCTTCACTCGTATCTAAGAGCGATCAAAGGATCGACCTTCGTCGCGCGTCGCGCAGGTACGTAGCAAGCGATCACGGCGACGAGAGCCAAGACTCCGGCGACTGCGGCAAATGTCAGCGGATCCCTGGTGCCGACTCCAAATAGCAAACTAGAAATCAAACGCGTCAAGGCGAACGCTCCGGACAAACCTATTGCCAAACCTGCCAACACGAGTTTGAATCCCTGGGCGACGATCAGGCTCAGCACATCACTTGTCTGCGCGCCCAGGGCCATGCGGATGCCGATCTCGTTTGTGCGTTGCGCAACTGAATAACTCATCACGCCGTAAAGTCCGACGATGGTAAGTACTAAGGCCACTGCAGCGAATACGCCGAGCAGCGTGGTATTGAACCGCGGCGCAGCTATTGAAGCGGCAAGGTATTCGTCCAGTGTCTTGATGCTAAAAACGGGCAGATCCTGATCCAATGACCCTACCACCCTGGTAACCGCGGGAATCAGTCCATGTGGAGCGTTGGCGGTTCGAACCACCAGGGTCATCTGGCTAAATGGCGTTTGAGTTTGCGGAGCGTAATAGGCCGGTTTAGGCGCGGCATTCAAGCTGCGATTTCTGATATCTCCCACCACACCGACGATCTCGCGCATCGCGGCTTTCTCACCATCGTAAGTGGAAATGCCAGGCTTGACCCGCTTTCCGATTGGGTCTTCGTTAGGGAAGAATTGCTGCGCGAATGTTTCCGTAACTATGATTACCTGCGTCGACTTGTGTTGGTCTCGGTCGGAGAAGTCACGGCCCTTCAGCAGGGGAACCCCCATTGCTCGGAAATAGCCCGGAGCGGCGATAAAGAAATCAGCAGAGGGTTGATCGGCCTTTGCCACCGGCCGCCCTTCCGTCTCGAATGACAGACTGAAGCGGTCTCCACTGAGAGGCAGAGGCAACACCGCGCTCGCGGATTGCACTCCCGGAATGGACTCAACGCGCTGAATCAGATCCTGGTAAAACTGACTTTGTTTTTCAGTGGGGTACTTGACGTCCGGCAATGAAACGCTGAAGGTCAAAACATTTTGTGAGTTAAATCCGGGGCTGACCTGACGTAGACGCCAGAGACTTTGAATAAGTAGTCCGGCACTGACGAGCAAAACCACCGCGATTGCGAGTTCAGCCACTACCAGAACCCCTCGGATGCGGTTGCGCCGGGCGCCCTCGCCCGAGCCACGGCCCCCTTCCTTTAACGATTCCGTCAATTGAGATTTTGAAGAATGGAGTGCGGGCACAATACCGAAGACAAGGCCCGTGGCGACGGAAACGATCATCGTAAAGCCGAGCACACGCCAATCAAGTCCCACTTGCATAGCGCGTGGAATGTCCTCCTTGCCGAGCGCGACCAGTACATCCGCCCACCAGACGGCGAGTAATAGCCCAAGGGTTCCGCCGGCAAGCGAGAGCAAGACACTCTCCGTAAGTAACTGTCGCAGTACGCGCGTGCGACTAGCTCCCAACGCAGAGCGAATGGCCATCTCTTTGTGTCGCGTCATAGCGCGCGCCAACAAGAGGTTTGCTACGTTCGCACACGCGATCAAAAGCACACAGCCAACCGCGCCCAGCAAGATCAGCAAAGCCGGACGAATATCGCCAACTATTGCAAGCAACGTGGGTTCCACTGAAATGCCTTTGCGAGTGTTTGTATCCGGATACTGCTTTTCCAGCCGGGCGGCTATTGTGTTCATTTCCGCCTGGGCTCGTTCTTGAGTGACATCGGGCTTAAGCCGCCCAATCACATGCATGTAGTGTGCGCCGCGTTGGCCGGTGATAGGCTCTTTGCCCTCTGCATCGCCGGCGACCGTGGTCCAAAAATCGACTGGATCGTTCTGCACCGGAAATTCAAACACGCGCGGCATAACGCCGACGACTGTGTAGCTCTTGCCGTCTAAGGTCACAGACTGATTCACGACACTCGAGTCTGAGTTGAATCGCTTTTCGAATAGCGCTTGACTCAGCATTATCACGCGACCGGCGTTGCCCGGCTTGTCTTCCTGAGGCAGAAATTCGCGTCCGAGGATCGGCGCCACACCCAGCAATGAAAACAAATCCGCATTGACGACTCCGCCCTGCAACCGGGCCGGATCGCCGCGGCCGGTCATGATGAAGTCGCCGACGTGAAAGGAAGCCATTCGTTCGAAGACGTGGTTCTGCTCGCGCCAGTCAGCAAAGTTTGGATAAGAAGCCGAGCCGCGCTCAAGGCCACGCTGAGAATCAGTCTCCCAGAGGTTCATCAGTCGTTCCGAATTCGGAAACGGCAACGGCCTTAGCAAAACTGCATTGACAACACTGAAGATGGCGGTGTTCGCGCCGATTCCCAACGCGAGGGCAATAGTCGCCACGATGCTGACGCCGGGCGTCTTGAGCAACATTCTCAGACCATATCGAACGTCTTGCCACAAGTTTTCCATAATTGCTTTCCTCCTTAGAAGCTTTCCTGCGACTCAGCCGTCATCGACCAGACAAAATCTCGGCTGGTGGATTGCGGATTTCAATCGGCAATCGCAAATTGGCAATCGGAAATTTCTCTATTCGTATCTGAGTGCTACCAACGGATCGACTTTTGTCGCGCGTCGCGCCGGCAAGTAAGAAGCAACAAGCGCAACCGCCACCATCAATAGCGAGACAACAATGAAAGTTGCAGGATCCGTAGCGCTCACACCGCTAAGCAAACTCGTAAGCGCTCGGGTCAACAAAAACGCTCCTGCCAATCCCAGAGCAACTCCGATTGCGGTCAGCTTCACACCGTTACTGAGAATCATCCTGAGCACGTCGCTCAACTGTGCACCCAGGGCTATTCGGATGCCGATTTCGCGCGTGCGCTGCGAAACGGCGTAAGACGTCACACCGTAGATGCCGATGGCCGCCAACGTCAGGGCAACCAGGCCAAAGCCACCCAGCACCGTGGCCGCAACCCGGGCTGGAAACAGGGCAAACCGCATATGCTCAGTCAAGCTTTTGACGTCAAACAGAGGAAGGTTTGGATCAAGCCCTCGGATTGCGTTACGCGTGACGGCAATTGCGGCTTCGGGATTGCCCTGAGTGCGAATGATCAAGTTGGCGCTGCTCTGGTAATTCTGGCTTAACGGTCCCCAGATGAATGAGCGAGGCTCTTCGGCGATGTTGAAGTACTTTCCGTCTTTCGCGATCCCTATGATCCGCACGAAAGGACCTTTTGTGCCATTGAAACTGACTCGGCGCTCCAGAGCATCAGCACTCGATTTCGCGTCAGGAATGATGCGACGAACGAACGTCTCGTTTACCACCACCACCAGCTCCGAATCTTTCTTGTCCCGATCGCTGAACTCTCGACCTTGCAAAATAGGTGTGCCCATCGTTTCGAAGTACCTGGGCCCAATCGATGCCGTCATCGCAACAGGCAAATTGCTCCCGCGTTCGGCAGGCTGGCCTTCAACGTAGATGTTGTTGCTTGAGTAGTTAAGAGAGAGCGGAGTGCTGCTCGTCAGCGTGGCTGACTTCACTCCTGGCAGAGACTCAACGCGTTCGACCACCTGACGGTAGAACTCCTGCCCTTTATTTTGATCGTAGCCCTGAAGACCCACATCGAATGACAGCGTCAGCGCGTTCTGAGCCTCAAACCCGGGATTCATTATGCGCAGCTGCTGCAGCGCACGTGCGACCAAGCCGGCAGCAATCAGGATCATCAGCGACAGAGCCAACTGGGCGACAACTAGTGTGCTGCGCAATCTCGAACGTGAATGACCGGCCTGCGCAGTGGTGTCTTTCAGTGCGGACGTTAGCGCGGGTCTAGTTGCCTGTAATGCGGGCGCCAGTCCGAAAATCGCGCTAGTGCCCAGAGACACGGCCAGTGTGAAAAGCAGCACACGCCAATCGACTCCGATTTCAACCGTAAGTGGAAAGTCGATCGGCGGACGGAAAGCCAACAACAGATTAATTATCGAGAGGGCCAGCCAGAACCCTATGATCCCGCCGACGATCGAGAGCAAAACATTTTCGGTGAGTAACTGTCGTATCAAGCGCCTGCGGTTTGCCCCCAACGCAAGCCTGATGGCGATCTCTTTCCGTCGATCCGTAGCTCGCGCGAGCAACAAGCCGGCCAGGTTGATGCAAGTAATGAGCAACACCACCGCCACCGCACCCATCAATATCCATGTGAATGTGACTACAGATGCGCGAAGATCAGGGATGATGAAACCTGGTGGAGTGAGTGTTACTGACTGACCCTCATTAGTATCGGGATACTCTTTGGCAAGTTGCTGTGCTAATAAATTAAGCGAAGCTTCAGCTTGACTCATCGCGACGTCCCTCTTCAGTCGGCCAATCGCTAACAGATTAGCCACCTGACGGTTGTCAAGCCATTGGGCTCCAGGCTCAATCCATTCCAACATGGAAATCGGCACCCAAAGCTCGGGCGTATAGACAAGTTCGGTTCCCTTGAAGCCTTCTGGCGCAATACCGACGATTTTGAATGAATGGTTATTAAGCAAGACTTCTTTTCCGACGACATTGGGGTCGGCGCCGAAACGTCTTTGCCAGGCTCCATGACTGATCACAGCAACTGGGCTTGAGAGACGAGTGCGATCTTCCTCAGGTAAGAAGGTTCGACCCTTGAAGGCTTGCACGCCGAGCATGTCAAAATAGTTAGCGGAAACTTCATAGCCCCACACGCGCTCGTTGTTGCCTTCGCGGCTGAGGCTAATCGGCACGAAGCGGTAAGCTAACAAGCCGGACAACACTTGATTGCGGTCGCGAAAGTCTTTGTAGTTAGGATATGAGAAAGCGAGAATCGGATCGCTCTTCCCGCGCAACGCGACGGATACGATCTGTCCCGGATTTGGCACTGGCAGCTGGCGCAGCAACACCCTGTTGACCAGACTGAAGATTGCGGTGTTTGCTCCGATTCCCAGTGCGAGTGTGATAACGGCTATTACCGTAAAGGCCGGGCGCTTCAGAAGACCTCGAATCGCAAACCGAATATCCTTAAATACGCTCTCCATAATCTTAGTTCCCTTTTGCCGACTGGCGCTCCACCTGAGTCATGTCGGTCTTGCGGCTGCCGCTCCATTTAATTAGTGATTTTATCTTTCGATTTTGCGAACCCTTTGTTTGTTTCAGTTCGTGTGTTTTAGTGGTTCGTCTTCTGCTCACATGAGAAAGCTGATCCACGAAATCACACGAAAGACAAGAAAAAACGTTGCTCGTATCTATTGCACTGAAATTCTCGTAGCGGTATGCAGCCATATCCTCAAACGCCTGGCTTTGAGCTCGCCAGTCGAGAAAGTTGCCGGCGGCTACTGCTTCTTCGCTGCCACTTTGGAGGTTGCTTTCCCACAGAGTGACTAGTTGGGCGGGCTCTGGATAGGGCAAGGGGCGCAGCAACACTGTGTTGACCACGCTGAAAATCGCCGTGTTCGCGCCGATCCCCAGCGCCAGCGTGACGATGGCGATCGCCGTGAAGCCTGGATGCTTCAGCAAGCTGCGAACGCAGTATTGAGTATCCTTAATTAGTGATTCCATTAGATGCTCCCGCCGCCACGGAGGTCCCTATTCTCATTCACAGCGCGGCTTCAGCCCGGTGGCTTGGACCACGCAAGTGTGTTACGAAACCGTTTAAACGGTTTCTCGGTTTCGACCGAATCTGCGCCACCGGGCTAAAGCCGCGGTGTGAAAACTCAGAAATCCCACCCACGGCAGTCACGGCAGTGGGTGGATGGTTCAGATCCAACCTACATGCGAGCACGCACCGAATTCTTGAATCCCACCAACGGAAGTCGGTGGATTCTTCAGATCCGGCCTTCGAAATAAAGCGGCCCAGCGGATTCAAAAGCGAGTTTAGTTTCATGGGCCCTTCCATTTGGAGAACAGGCTGGATCTGAACAATCCACCCACTGCGGTAACTCCCGTGGGTGGGATTTCGGATTCCCATGAGAATTTCGGATTTGGGATTGCGGATTTCTCGTTTCGAACATCGAATGTGACACCAAAGTTCAAGTAACCCAATCAATTTCATCCGCGCAAAAAAGAAAATCCGCAATCCGCAATCCGACATCCAAAATTCTTCATTCGTATCTCAGTGCCACCAGCGGATCGACCTTCGCTGCCCTTCGCGCAGGAAGGTAGCAAGCCAAAAGCGCCGTCAAAGCCAGCATCACGGCAGTAATGGTGAAAGTTGGGAGATCGGTGGTTTTCACCTCGAAGAGCAGGCTGCTCATCAATCTCGTCAACACGAACGATGCCGCCAAACCAATCGTTACTCCTACAGCGGCCAAACCTAATCCCTGTTTGATTACCATCTTCAACACGTCGCCAGTCTGCGCTCCAAGTGCCATCCTGACGCCAATTTCATGAGTCCGCTG
>WNGF01001638.1_pt1 | contig 32760 bp, 15 predicted proteins | sample 5400641 | NCBI WGS metagenome assembly WNGF01 (sample SAMN13153371, study PRJNA577476) | soil metagenome | isolation source: 80 cm soil or saprolite under grassland replicate 2 | place: USA:California | collected 2016-06-15 | reverse complement strand
CGGCAGCACCCACGCCCCGGCAGCCGAAAATGTCAGAGCCAAACGTGAACATGGACCCTGGTGAAACGTGAAAACCTCCTGGTGGAGCTATGGGGATTCGAACCCCAGACCTCTTGCATGCCATGAAACACCAGCAAGTTCCCTGACCAGGCCATATGCGGCCCGAACAGGCCAGACGCTGGCTCACGCCAGCGGAGACAGGCTCACACCAGCCCTCCCCAGCGGCATTCTGCCCGTCAAACTGGCCCCCGGAATGATCTCCCGATGACTAGCCAGCCCACCGATCAGCACCTGATCGAATACCTATTCGACCACCACCGCTCACAGCGCTCCACGCATGGCCGCGTCCGTGCCGAAGTGCCCCCACCCTGCAGTACGCAGACAGCGCATGCTGGCCTTTCCGCCGACACCGCTGGCAAACGACTGCAACGCATGGGCGGCGCCATCGGCCTCCGCGACGAGCACCGGACCACCGCCAGCGGCGACATCGCCCGGCTCCAGTCTGGCACCAACGTCGTGCCACCTTTACTGACCGGGCGCATAGCCCTGCCCTCCAGGTCAAGTGAGTACGGTGGCAGTGTCCTGTGCCCAATGGGCGGCGCCAGATCGCCGACTAGGTGCTGGTAACCCGCTGAATGTAAGGATCAGGTGGGCTATGCATATCCATCAATTCTGTGCGTCCTCAATTCGGCTCGTGCAGTGCCCACGTGGCAACTCACGCTGCAATGGGGGTGGCTGATCGTACCTTCGAGGCAATTGATGATCCTTGCGTCGGGATTAGGCCCGCATGAACTGGATTGCGAAGCTTGATGGTCGCGGATACTGCCGGAGCGCGGACTCATGCACCGCTCATGTACGAGATCGTCATGTGCACAGTGCTGGCCCGGTACTTCTTCAGGAACGCAAACACAGGCGATAGCTGGTCGATTGTGAGCGTCCAGCCGCTCGCGGCGTCGCCGGTGAAAGGCAGTGAGGCGGGCGCCACCGACAGCTTGTGCTTCGCGGCGTCGATCACGGCGAATGTCGCGACGATCTGATCGCTCATGCCCACCGTCCTCACCCAGTAGGGGAAGTGATCGGTAGTCACGGCCAGCGTCATCGTGCGGTGCGCGTCGTCGACCGCAGTTACGAACGGACGCCACAGGTCGGGGAAGTCGTAGTTCAGGCTGAAGAGCTGGGCGAGCGTGTCGGGGTCCTGCAGCACGTGGTCGTGGAGGTACTGCACAGCGTCCGTTCGCAGGTTGCCGGCCTCGCGCGCCGTGTAGCGCATGTGCAGGACCACGTCCGAGATCGACTCGAAGTCGAACTGCGGCACGTCGTTAGGCACCTCGATGCGCCACGTGCTGATGGCACCCGCGCCGTCGAACGGCAGCCGGCGTTCGTCACGAAGATTCAGCTCGAAGAGGCCGCTGTCGTTCTGGGCCGTGCTCGTGACCACTGACTGGATTGCGCCGGCGAAGTCGCGGAAGCGGTCATCCTCGCCGCCGTCGGCACGGCCGTATGGCTCCCCGGAGACCGATGACGTCCGGATGGAGCTGCGTAGCATCGACAGCTTGCAATGCACGCTTGTGTATGGACCCGTGATGCAAGGGATCGACACCGCCACGGTCTTGATCCTGCGGAAGTACTGGCCGGGACTGTCGAGATCGAACAGCCACTCGGGTACCGTCACCTCGCAGGCACCTGTGGCCTTGAGCTTGAGCAAGGCGAGCGGGTCGAGACGGGCGAGCGACACGTGCTTGGTGAGCTCGTACTCGCGCCGGTTCTGCTCGAGGAACGTCAGCTCGAGGCGCTTCAGGTCGAGGCTCAGCGCCTCGCCGGCGAGCAGCCCTCTGCGCCCGCCGTCCCAATAGCCGAACTTGATGAACTGCTGGTCGTCGAACTCGGTGCGCATGACCTCGTACTTGAGCGTCTGCTCGGCCCGCCTGGCGAGATCGAAAGCGATCTTGTTGCAGTCGTAGTAGAACTGCGAGAGCTGCCCCTGCATCCAGGTGTACAGCTCTTCGTTGGTGAACTTCTCGCTCAGGAAGGTGTCGACGGCCTCAGCGTTCTCGATCTGGCGCTGATGGTTGTCGTACTCGTGCTTGACTACCTGCTCGCGCAGCAGCGACGAGATGATCTGGCGCCCGTACTGCTCAAGCTCGCTCGTAGCGATATTGGCCTGCAGCACGTAGTCCTCGGCCCGGCGGTAGTACGCTGCCATCTTCGCGGCCCGCTCGGCGCTCGACTTGAACGCATTCGCGATCCCTTCGGCGAGCTGGCTTCCGACTTCGGCCGCCTTCGAGAGCTGCTGACCGCCGAAGCCGATCTCGGCGCCGACGCCCATCGGCTTGGCCGCCGCGCCGAACTGGGGGATGAGCGCCAGGATCGGAGCGGCGATCTTCATGATCTGCGCGGCGAGCCCGAACGCATCGGCAGTCGGCAGGAAGATATTGAGCTCGGCGTTCTCGTTCTTGTTCAACGGCAGGGTCTTGCCCAGCTCACCGCCGACGACGCTCACCACGGCGTTGCCGGCGAACTCCATGAGCCCGCCGACGGAGGTCTCCTTGCGGTACTGCTCACGCGGCAGCGCCATGGCGTACTGGGAGACGAGCTGGTCGTAGGCCGTGTCAAAGGTCTCCGCCGTGAGGTCGTTACGGACCAGGTCGACGGACTTGAGGGCGTCGATGTCGGCGTCCGCGATCCCGAGGATCCGCTTGTAGTGGCGGTACCGCTCGAAAACTGTCCCGCGGCTGCGAAGGAGCGCCTCGGTTGACGCTTGAGCTTCCTTCCACTGGAAGAAGCGCACGTCCCTCGCGAGCTGGAGCATCGCAAGCTCGTGGGACTGGCGCAGCGCCACCAGGTGCTCGGACTCGCCCTTCTCGATGGCCGCGAGCACGGCCGCGCCGAGCGCCTTGACCTCGTTGCAGAATTCCTGCGCCTTCTGCAGCATCAGCGGCCCGCGGATCGTCGACACCGGCTGGTTCACGTTGTTGACGATGCTCGCGATGTCCAGGCCGGCCGCGGCCGCACTCACGAGCGCCCCCGGATCGATCGGCGGATCGAACAGCGCAGGGATGCGGAACACCCCTTCGATGTTCATGCAGTGCCGCAGCTTGAAGAGGCGGTCGGCGATCTCGTCCCAGTACCCGAGCAGACGGTCGTTTGGGGGGATGCAGAAGTACAGCGAGCGACCGATGCCGAATGCCGAGCCGGTTCCCGGATCGCCCGGCACGTCACCGACGGCGGAGCCGGTGAAAGGGAAGTCGTTCTCCATCTCGACGAGCGCGTTGCCGAAGGCGTCGATGCCCTCCTGCTTGAGCTGCGCGTAGCTCAAGCGCGGCGGCGTGCCACGTGGCGGGACCTGCTCCGGTTTCGGGCCGAGCAGGCTGGCGGCCAGCAGGTAAACCTGGGTCGCCTCGTTCATCGTCTCGATTGTGTCCTGGAGGAACAGGAAGTCGCCCCAGGCCAGGAGGTTGTCGAGGTACTTCATGACGACGTTCGTCTGGTAGGCGAGCGCGCGCCCCCTGGCGATCACGTGCGGCTGGAAAGGCTTGTCGCGCCACGCCTGGATCGCGGTCTCGACTCGTGTCTTGAGCTCGGAGTCGGTGCCCTTGGCGAGTTCCACGAGCATCTGATCGATGAGCTCTGGCGTCGTCTCGTTGCGGAAGCGCAGGAACTTCCAAAACCGCTGCGGGACCGGAATGTCGTGCTCGTCGCTGGTGGGATCGAACACGAAGTGGAACCAGCGCTGCGCCTCTTCGAACCGCTGGTTCTTGCTGAGGTGCGTCGCGATGAGCACGGGCGCATGGAAGAACAGCTCCCAGTTGTACAACGAGTACGGTCCGTCGTCGGCGACGTCGATCTCGTGCTGCGGGAACGCCCCGTATGCGTAGGGCCCCGGCGCATACACGTTCGGCGCCAGCGGGCGCGCGAGGCTGGCTTGATAGCTCGCATCGAGCAGCGCGGGGAGGCCGTTGACGTTGAGACGCTCGATGAGCGCGTCGACGTACGGGTGGTAGTGGGCCGAGAACGCGTAGTCGACCTCGCGCTTCTGGCGCGAGAGGAGCACCCACCCCCCCAGGCCCTCTGGGCTCAGGATGTTGCTGACCTCGTACTCGTGGAATGTGTATTTCGCCATCTTCATCCCTATCCCATCAGCCCGAGGGCGTTGAAGTGCTCCCCATCGAGCTCGAAGGACACGTTCTCGCCGATCACGTTCTTAAGGTTCGGATTAACGAGCTTGGTCCATCCCGGATCCCAGATGGGATCGCGCGGATCGAGCGTGACCACCTGTTCTACGAGCGGCGGGACCTCGACGGCGATCGGGTCGAGCGGGACAGGCACGTAGTCGACGATCTGGACGAAGTCGAACACTCGTTCGTCGGGTTTCACGAAGAACGTGCTGTGCTCGTCCGCGTAGAAGAACGGGGCCTCCCATTGGTTCTCGATCGGGTGCATCAGCGGGCGCAGGTTGAAGCCCGGCTGGTCGAGCTTCTTGGTGAAGAGCGTCTCGTCGATCGTCGGCGACCACGCGTTCGCCGGCTGGCCCACCCGTAGCGTGAGATCGAAGCGCGGCACGTCGAGGCTGGTGGAGTCGAGCGTGGATTCGGCCTGACGATCCCAGAACAGCTTCTGGTAGAAGACGTCCACGACGTCCCGCAGGGAGAGGTCGGGATCATCCTCTCGCACGATGGGTGAGCAATTCTTCGAGGTGAAGATGACCTTGAAGGCCTTGACGTCGCCCTTGTGGTAGTAGATCACCGAGACGATGAGCCGCTCTGACACCTCGGGCGGGGTCTCGGTGCGGGCGGCGAGCACAAGCTCCTGCGGATGGAACTCGTGCAGGCCCTTTATGACGAGCGGCCGCCGCATGTTCGTGGATTTTGGTGAAACCCACTTGCCCCGGTAGTACTCGCCCCAGGAGAAGCTGAGCTCCACGTCGATGGGGCTCCGGGGCTGCCAGTGCTGGGCGGCCATCGTGTCGCCGGCCGAATCCTGGCTGCCGGCCCGAGGCTTCTCCACGGTCGTCACCCAGAACAGGTAGAGCTGGTTCTTCCAGATCGCCGGGAGCACGCTGTCGCCCTCGATATTGAGGCCGACCTGCTCCCATGCGGTCCAGTAACCGTACTCGAACCGCCGGTAGTAGTACTGGCGGGTCTTGCCGTTCGTGCGGCCGAACACGTGCAGGATGTCGTCCTCGCTCTTGCCGGGCACCCCCTCTTGCAGATGCACGCCGACGATCTCGAGGCGGGCGACGTCGTCGAGCTTCTTGAGGTAGGCCAGGAATGCGTCCTCGGCGAGCTCATCGGTGATGTCGGACTTCAGGAGATCGGACTCGAGCTCCCGGAAGAACGACGACTTGCCATCGCGCAGCTCGGGCTCGAGCCAGTTCTCTGGGTACAGGAAGATCTTCCGGTTTGCCTCCCATACCCGGTAGCGCTTCATCCACTGCCAGTGGTCGGCGCGGATGGACGACGGCGACACCTGGTCCTCGAGGTTCATCAGGCAGCGGGTCACAAAGAGCTGGACGGTCGAGATCGCCAGCCGGATGCGTGAGGTCTGCATGCAGGCGTCCATCTCGACATCGACCAGGAAGTGCTCATAGAGGGAGTCGGCGGTGTCGATGTCGGGCATCGGCTGGGCATGCGTGAGGATGTAGGCCACGAGCGCATCGCGCTGCTGGTTGCGCAGCGCGTCGTTGACGCTCTGCATCGTCTCGCGCCAGGCCGCAGGGTCGAGGTTGGCGCGCACGGCGTCCTTGAGCGCCGTGACGTCGTCCGCCGTGGGATCGGCGACGGTCCACGCCCGCAGGTCGGCGACCGACTGGTTCGTCTGCACGGTGAGCTCGAGCACCCGGCGCAGCGCGGCCAGCGTGCCGAGCGCCTGGAGGGCCGCGGCCGGAACAGCGAGGAAGGCCACGGCGTCGGTCACGTCGGCGGCGTGCCATGATCCGACCGCCGCCGCACTGGCCTGGCCGTCCCCGGTGCCGAGCCCGGACGTCTCCAGCACGTCGACCCAGGTATCGGCGTCGGTCTCGGTCGCGGAGCGGAACGCGGCGAAGTCTATGAGCCGCACGAGCTTGCCGTACAGCGCGTGCACCGCTGCCGCCGCGATCGTGTCGTCGACCGGGAGCTCGTCGAGCACGCCCGAGGTGTCGGGGCAGGTCGATGCGGAGAACGTGAGCTCGCGCGCGGTCAGCCCGAGTGCCTGTGCCAGGAGCACCGCCTTGTGCAAGCGCAGCACCGAGGCGGACGCCTGGGTTACCGCGGCCGCCATGGTGAGGCGGTCGGCCGGGATCGGCGTCTTGGCGATGCCTTTCGTGCGCCACAGCAGCGTCACCGTGGAGTTGGCCGCGAGCGCGGCGATGGTGAGCTGTACCTGCACCGGCGTCCCCACCGCGAGCGCCAGCGGCACCGCCGTGGCCACCTCGCCGCTCGGGCCGACCGGCGCGGACGCGATGGCGATCGACCCGTCAACGCGCAGCTCCACGCTCGTGCCCTGTAGCGCCCGGACGTACAGGATGTGCTCGTCGGTGACCTGCGGATCGAGCCACAGGTCGGCGACCTGGTCGTGGTCAAGCGCCGGCGGCTCCTCCATGCCGGTCAGATCGGCGAGCACGCCCTTGCCCGCATCGGCGTTGGCATGGAGCACGTCTGCTCCGGCGGTGAGGGCGCCAACGATCGTCTCGTCTGCGCGCAGCACGGTCGCCAGCGAGCCACGCAGCGCTGTGGCCTTCAGCCGTGCCCGCAGCTCAGGTAGCACGCCATCGCGCACGATCGCGGCTCGCTGGATCGGATCGGCTTCTGCGATCGCCGCGTCCAGGACCGCGCTGAGCTCGGGATAGTCGGCGACGAACCCGTTACGGTCGGCGACGCCGGCATCGTGCAGGGCCGTCGCGGCCGTCTTGCACGCGGCGACATACGCGTCGAGATCGCCCTGCGTGTCGATCTCGTCCATGTCGGCCAGCACAAGCGAGTCGGCGGCGGCGTGCAGCGCGTCGCGCGTCGCGCTCGACATGATGCCGAGGTGGGTGAGGCGCTTGCCGAACGGATCGAAGCCGAGAGCTGGCGCCGCGGCCGTGAGCTTGGCGGGCAGCACATCCTCGGCGGTGGCGAACGGCGCGTCGTAGGAGATGCTGCCGTCGACCAGGCCGAAGAAGCGCCCCGTGACGGCGGGGTCGTACACGAGCGCCATCGTCGCCTGGGTCGCGGCCAGGTCGGCCGCGGCACCTGAGCCGAGGAGCTGGTCCACGCCCGCCAGCCCATCGCGCAGCGCACGCAGCTCCCCCATCAGCGCCAGCGCCGATGGCGTCTTGGCGGCGCTCGGATCCTGATGTCGCACCAGCCAGTCAAGATCGGCGATCTTGAACGGCGAGGCCTTGACGGCCCGCCACGCCGCGAGGAAGCGCAGCAGCGACGGCTCGTCGGTCTCCAGGTCCAGCGTGAGCGGGTCCACGCCGGTCAGCGCCATGAGGCTGGCGAAGTCCACGGCACCCAGCCGCAGCATGCTGGCGAGCCCGGCGTGCCTGGCGTCCTGCGGCTCGGCCGGATCGAACAGGCCGAGCCAGTCGTCCCGCTTCGCCGGCGGCACCTGCATGTCGCGCAGCACCCGCAGGAAGCTGGCGATGCGGGCGAGGGCCGTGACGAGCGCCGCGTCGAGATCAGCCGGCGACGGTTGCGCGCCGAGCGCGGGCAGGAAGCGGGCCAGTAGCCCGTCCGTCGCGGGGATGTCCCAGCCCAGCCGCCGCCACAGGCGCACGAACCGATACAGCTTGGTGTACTCGCTCTCGGTGAGCGCGTTGGCGTTCGGGTCAGGCAGCGACAGCCGCAGCTCCCGCTTCCCGAAATCGCAGTCGTCGGTCTCAGAGCCGGCGTCCGCGGTGGGTGCCAGCACCACCATGCCCATGATCAGGGCGCGGTTGCCGGTGAGCCAGCCGAGCACGTCGCCGCCGTAGCGCGCCAGGTCAAGATCGCCGGGGAACAACGCGGTGAGCTGCGCGTCGGTCAGCGTCCCGTCGAGCCACGACTGGATCTTGTCGAGACCGACCCCAAGGGCCTCAAGCAATGGCACCAGCGCGACGCCGGGGTTGACGAAGCGCGTCGTCAAGATGGCGGCGAGATCCAGGTAGGCGAGCCCGAGCCGTCGGCAGAACGTCTTAGCGTTGGCGACCGCGGCGTTCAACGCGCCGATCGAGGCATTGGCCGGCTCGCCGAAGTGCTCCGGCAGCGCCTTGAACATGTGATCAGTCAGGATCGACCACTCGGCCGGGTTGAGCCCGAGCGTCTCCTTGCGCACGTCGGCGGCGCTGCCGAACACGGCGAGGGCGTCGGCGAGCCTGGTGTCCCAGGCCTGGTACTGCAGGCGCAGCGCCTCAAGCGGCATGTGGAACGGCAGCGGCACCGGGTAAACGGCATCCGCAAGCGGGGTGTAAGCGGCCGCCTCGACGAACGTGGGATCCACGAGCAGGTCGGCGGTCGTGGCATCTGGGCTCGTGTCGTGCCCGGTGTAGCCGTCGAGCGAGCCGTGCGCCACGTAGTGCTCAAGCACTTCGTTGACGAGGTCGATGTAGGGCAGGGCGACGTTGGTGTTCTCGCACGTCAGGAGCAGGTTCTTCAGGTCGGGGCGGCGGCCGAAGAGCACGGTCTGGGGGTCGTCGCCGTCGTGCGGGACGTCGTGCAGATCGAGCATCTCGAGCAGGTCGACGTAGTAGGCGGCCGGGCTCAGGACCGACTTGCAATCCTCGCAGGTGCAGAAGTCGAGGTTGCCGAAGAGGGTATCGAGCGTCGCCTTGCCTGGCACGCCGCCGTCCAGGAGCGGCCGGGCGCCGGGCGGGTTTTGGAACTCGTGCAATCCACCGGACCCGTTCGATCCGGCGAGCGCGTAGACCCGCGGTCCTCCTCGCTGCAGGAGATAGTCCACCGCGGTGCTCAAGATGGTGCCGTGCACCTGCTGCGCCTTGCGATGGACCAGCTCCGCCTCCCGTGGAGTGGCGAACTCGTTCCCGAACTTGGCCAGGAACTCGCGCTCGGTGTACTGGGTCACGCGGCGCGCCGAGTCGATGCCGAGCCGCGAGAGGGCCTGCATCGCCCCGTCGGACGGGGTGATCTGGTAGAGCCGTTCGAGCTGCAAGGCGCCCCGCTGCGCCGGCTCGTCGAGCGCGTCGAAGCCGGGCCAGGTGCGGATCGGCGCCGTGCCGATGCGATTCGCGCCGTCGGAGGGGACCAGGAAGTCGGCGACCTTCTGCGCCACGGGCTGACCGTCGGCGGCACCCAGCACGACCTCCCCCCGCCGCACGAGATCGGCCGTCACAAGCTGGGGGTGGCTGTAGCGCACCTGCGCGGCCAGGCCGGCCGCGTAGGCGTCGGCGGACAGGCCCGCGGGTACGTCGCCGCCGATCAGGGGAGTCCACGCCGCGGGCTCGTAGAGGCGCGCCGTGACGAGGTCGGCGGTTGTCTCGACATGCTGGCCCTCGACCAGCCGCCGCATGAGCGGGGCGTTCTGCAACGTGAGATGGCCGAGCTTGCCGTCGAGCTGGAGCTTGCCGATCACCGCACGGTCCATGCCGGCGTTGACCAGCCCGTCCCAGAGTGCCGCCGGCGCATCCTTGGTGGCCCGGAGCTGATCGATGAACAGGTCCTTGCCTGCCTCGTCGAGCCGCAGGCTCAGCAGGTCGTCGAGGGTCGACAGCCCGCCGGCGGGGACGAAGGTACGGAAGGCCGTCCTCGCCTGCACCCGGTGGATCTCGAGCGTGGCATCGATCGGATGGGTGCCGGCGATGATCCCGGATTTGGCCGCCGACTCGATCGCGGACACCAGGCGCGCGTCGGTGAGGCGATGCGCCGAGGCGAGATCGCTGGCGGCACCCACCCGGAAGAGCGCGTAGTAGTGCTCGGCTGGGATGCCGGTCGCCGCGCTCGCCCGCGACGCCTGCAGGGCCATGGCGATGGCACGGGGATCGAAGCCGCAGCGGTTGGCCAGGTATGCGACGCCATCGGGGCCGACTTCGGTGATCGGCGTGTCCGCTACAAGCGGTTGCATGGCCGCGAGCAGGCGGTCGTGCTCGATAGCGGGCTGCAACAGGCCGAACGGCACGACCAGGTCGACCTGAAGTGACCGCGGGGCCTGGTAAGTGACCTTGGAGCGGGTGACCTCTCGCGCGCCGTCGCTGTCGCCTGTGCCGGGCTCGAAGACCCGGACCTGGAGGTCACCGAGCTGCTTGCCGACCAGCTTGGCGGGGTCGTAGCCAACCTGGTAGCGACCGTCAGGGCCGGTGATCCCCGCCCCGAGCAGCTGCTCTCCCTGCAGCTGCTTATCCCAGACCTCGACGCGCAGGCCCGCGGCGAAGGTACCGCGGTCAGTGGTGACGCTCCCGTGGATATCGAACGCGTCCGGGGGTCCGGTCTGGCCGACGGGTACCGAGATGGTCACGGGGCGCGGCTCGACCGGGTCCCAGCGCACGGTCTCGCGCGTGTCGGCCAGGACCGCTCCGTCCCGCAGCACCCGGAAGTACACCTGTGCCTTGCCGACGACGAGGCGTTTCCTGATGTCGCCGGGCAGGGCGATCGTGAAGGCACCGTCGGCGTCGCTCATGGCGGTGCCGAGCGGCTGCGGGAACAGTTTGCCGGTATCCCGGGCCTCCACAAGCAGGCCAGGAACGGTACCGCCGGTGTCCTGGTCACGCAGCCTTCCTTGAATGGGTTCGTCGGCCATCGTGGTCCTCCTGCTCGTGGCGGTTGCGCGCTAGCGCACCCTGCAGGTCGTGAACTTGGGGTCGTAGAGGCACGGGCCCCCGTCGAGGGAGACGTCGGGCGGGCGGCGGCTGAACGGGGCGTGCGTGCGGATCTGGCTGTAGGAGGGCACGAGGTTGCCTTTGGAGTCGCGCGCCGGGGTGTTGAAGAGCTTGTCGATCTTCGCCGGCGTGTCGGCGTGGACCGTTTCCTTGATGGCCTTCCTGGCGATGGCGTCGTTGGCGACGGCGTTCGGGTCCGCCGCCTTGGCCGCCTTCTTCAACAGTTCGTAGACCCGCCACAGCTCCTTGGTGTTGGCGTCAGGGTCGGAGAACGCCCGGTCAGCGGCGTGCGAGAACCAGTTGCTCCACCCGCCGTGCTGGGTCTTGTACGTGGGATGCCCGGTCCCCCAGGCCACGATCCCGAAGACGGCTGTGTACAGCGCGAAGGCGAACAGCGCCACGGCGACGACCGCCGCGAGCACGCCCAGGATCCCCCACGCGCCGCCACCGGCGAACGCGGCGCCCGCCAGCTTGGCGGCCAGCACGCCAAGACCTACGGCGGCCGCGCTGAGGATCAGCATGGTCGGTCCCAGCAGGCGCACCGGCGAGCGGTTGTGCGGGCCTGGCGCATCCTTGAAGCCCACGTCTTCGAGGGTGTGGATGTCCCGCCCGAACTTGCGGAGATCGACGACGGAGTCATCGATGTCGCCCTGCACGCGCTGCAGGGCGACCTCCTGGCTGGGGTAGTGACGGATCTGGGTGCTGCCGCGCAAGATCTGGAGCATCATCTCGCCGAGGCCGTCGCCGGGCCGGGTGGCGGCATCGTGGTCCATGCCCGCGGTCGCGATGGCGATCTCGGCGGCATCCTTGGCGGAGAAGCCCGCCGCCAGCGCGAGCCGGTAGGTGAGGGCACCGTGCACGGGTTCCTCGAACCTCCCGTTCGGGTCCCTGTAGACCATCGGATTGTTCTTGACGTAGGCATAGCGGTTGCCGTCGAGGGTGTCGGGATGCTGGTCGGGGGCGATCCACCGGCCGAGCCACGGGGCGTAGTAGCGGGCACCGTGATACTCGAACCCGCTCTCCTGATCGCGCTCCATGCCGGTGTAGCGGTAGCGCTTCACCGCGGATCCCAGGGCGCTGGCCGTCGCCTGGTAGGCGGTGGTCCCGAACGGATGGAACACCTCGTAGCTGATCACGTTACCGGCGCCGTCGGTCTCGAGCTGCGCGGAGTCGAGATGGTCGGGCGACTGGTAGCGCACCAGCGACGTGGTGGGCGTCGGGTCGCCGGGGTCGTGCTCCGTCTCCAGGAGAGCCACCCGCTGGTGGTCGTCCATGACGTGGAAGGTGTGCCGTTCCTTGGCGGGCGCCCCCACACCGTCGTACTCGAAGGCGATCTCGACGCCGTCGAGGTAGAAGCGCTCCACCTTCTTCACCGGGACCGCGCCCGCCGCGGCGGCCCGTTCGACGACCTTGCGCACCCGATTGCCGTCACCGTCGTAGACATACCACGTGGTCTCGGGCGTGCCGCTGTTCACGACCTGGGTGGCGACCGCCTGCAGCTCGTCGCGGAAGCTCCAGCGCATCAACGACAGGTGGGGAATGCCGGCGAGGTACCCGTGAGCCGGATGGTAGGAGCACATGTAGTCCGTCCCGCCGACGCGGGTGGACAGGAGCCGGTTACTGTCCGGGGCATAGGTGTAGCCGCGCGTCCAGCTCCCCGCGCCCGCGGCATGCGCCATCTGGGCGAGGTTCCCGGCCCTGTCGTACTGGTAGTGCTGCGTGAAGTTGCGCCAGGCGAGCACGTCGTTGGGGTGCAGATGCTGCATGAAGTCAGCATCGGCCCAGTCATCGGAGCTGCCGAAGTCGACCTGGGCGACATGCTCGCGGCCAGCCGCCTCGATGAGCCGGTACAACGGGTCGTAGCGGTAGGTCGACACCCCGGTCACCATCTGGTTGGCGAACCACACGGTCGGCACGGCGCGGTCCTCGAGGTGGGTGACGTTGCCCTCGGGATCATAGGTGTAGTGCAGGTCCTGCAGGATCGTGCCGCCGCCCGCGCGGGTGGTGAGACTCAGCAGCCGGAACGTCTCACGGTCGTAGGCATATGTAACGGCGACATCGTTGCCGAACACGATCTGCTTGCGCCGCCCCATCTCGTCGTAGTCGATGCCTTTCACGTGCACCGTCGCGGTGCCCTGCCGGGTGACGGTCACGGTCTCGAGCAGGTTGGCTGGGTTGTAGGACGGGTGGTACACGCTGCCGTCGGCCGTGGTGCGCTCGACAACACGGCCGAGGGCGTCGTAGGTGGCGGTCGAGGCGAACGTGGCGGGCGCGAGCAGCGCGTCGGGATCGGCGCCCGACCAGTCGGGCACGCCCTGGTGGTCGGCTGCGAACCGCCGCGCAGAGGACACCAGGTCGCCCTTGAAGTCGAACGCCAGGTTCTCCGCCTTCCCGCTGGTGTCGTAGAGAACCGCGACCCTGGTCCGCAGGTTGCGCGTGGTGTCGCCGGGTAGCCCTTCGCCGTAGCGGCGCCGCTCGAAGACGTGATCGAGTGGCTCGGGCCCGTCGCCGCCCTGCACTCGCTTCTCGGTGAGCCGGCGGACGGGGTCGTCGTAGACGAAAGTGAACGCATGGTCGCGCTGGTCCCAGCTCCGCAGCGGCTCGCCTCGCACGTCGGCGAGCATCCACCTGTCGCCGCCATCCGCGCTGCGATAGGCGGCCAGGGTGCCCCGGAGGTCGCGGTCGTAGGCGATCGTTGCCACGCCGCGGGCGTCGACGACCGAGCGGGCCCGCCCCTCTACGTCACGCTCGTAGGTGGTGGGGAGCAGCACCTCGAGGTCGGCGTCATCACGGCCGGCGTCCTGCACCTCGAGGATCGGCCGGCCCATCGGGTCGAGATGGCGGGTGAACGGCGTGCCGGCGTGCGGCTCGGCGCGCTGGGCGGCATCCGCTTCCCGCGCGGGATCCTTCCCCTCGGCCAGGAGCTCGGCGTCGATCTCGTGGTTGATCCGCTGGCGATACCAGTCGGACTCGGTGACCGTGTCGTTGCGGTCGTGCTCCACGGTGCGCCAGGCCCCGGGCTCGCTGCGCGAGAACGTGCCGTCGGGATGATCCACGCGCACGAGCCGGTCGAGCGGATCGTAGCTGCGAAGGTGGGTCACCCCCACCTCGACCAGCTCCTTGGCGTTCTCGAACCTGGGTGTCGTCGAGAAGAAGGGCTCGTATTCCTTGATTGTGCGCCCCTTGGCATCACGCACCTCACGTCCGTTGCCGAGCCAGCGCAGCCGTGGCGGCACGAGCGCCGCCGTGTCGACGTCCTCGACGAGCACAGTGTCGTCGGGCTGGACGATCGCGCGGCGGGCGATGCCCGCTTCGGCCTGTACCTTGTGCAGCTCGACTTTGCCCGAGCCGTTGGCGTGCTCGAAGCCGATCTGCACGGGAGACGCGAGCTGGACGGCCGCATGCTGCTCTCGTGTGATCGTGGCCAGCACGGGCGGCGACACGCCACTGGAGACCATGAACGCATTAGCGTCGTGCACGTACCGGGCCGAGGCCGACCCGAGCAGGCCCGCGCCGATGGCGGCCAGGTCCACCGACGAATCGGCGGCGAGGAACGCCGCAACCGCCGCGGTCTCCGCGGGCGTGGCCCAGGCGCTGACGCCCTCGAGCGCATCGCCCTCGCCGCCCTTGCCCATGAGCGCCGAGGCCTTCACCCGGCCGAGCGCGTCGAGCAGGACGGCACCGATGTTGCCGTTCGGGTCGATCGTGCTCACCGGGTCGAGCGTGCGGAAGTCGAAGGCATCCACCTTTGTCCGGTTGCCGACGGCGTCCTCGACCTCGGAGACCAGGAGCCAGGTGTCGCCGTGGTGGCGGATCTCGGTGCGGACGCCGACCGCGTCGACGTGCGCCACCTGCGTGAAGAAGCGGTCGCGTGCCGCCGCGGCCACCTCGCCGTCGTGCAGGTATGCCTGGCGGCCTGACGGGACCCAGTTCCCCCCGCCATCGCGCACGACGTAGCCGCCCTCGGCCAGCATCTCGGCGGTGACCCGGTTGCCGTAGACGTGCGCACGCAGTTCGGGGGTGAACGCCAGCTCGTAGCGCTCATACACCAGCCCGCGAGGGTCGAGGTCGTGCAGGGGGCGCGGCGAGGTGAGCGCGTCGTCGAGGTAGCGGGTCTCGCTGGCGTGCAGCAGCCGGCGCGTCACCATGCCGGCCGCGGGCACCGTGTCGTCGTAGGGCGGCACCTCGGTGGATTCGGCGAGCACGTGGAACCCGGTTCGATCGAAGTCGGAGAGCAGGAAAAGCGGCGCGACGGCCGGGCCGAGCCCTCGGATCTCGAACGCCGTCGAGCGAGATGGCAGGCGCATGCGGTGGTCGATCGCGTTCGTGACGTCGAGGGTGTACTCGTTACGCAGGTAGGTGATCCGCGGGCGCTGCTGCATCGTGCGCACGGCGGGCGGGAGCGACATGTCGGCGAGCTGGCGGCCGTAGGCGACTGTGGCCGCCTCGAGCACGTTGCCGATGTCGTCTACACGCACGTTGAGCTGATGCACTACCCGCGGATCGTCGAGCACCCGCTCGTAGTTGCGCGCAAGCGACTCGCTCTCATGCACAGAGAAGACCGCGTGGCCTCCGGCCACGATCGGCTGCAGCACCGTGACCTGGTGGCTCTTGGTGGTGACCGTGTACGGCGAGAGCTCCCGCTTGCGGGCGTCGTCATCGGCGTTCGGCGGAGCGTCGAGGGCAAATACCTCGGCTCGCAGCACCAGGCCCTTGCAGGCCCGCAGCGCCTCGCGCCGTTCCGCAGGGCCGAGCGTGTCGAGCAGGTCAGGCGGCGTGCCCGGGCCCGCGACGAGCCGCCCGTCTGGCAGGTCGGGCTCGTCGGCGAGCTCCTCGAAGCCGGCTCGGCGCATCTCGGCGCTCCAGTGCTCCTCGCGGTACCGGGCGAGCAGGCTGCCGTCGTCGCCAGCGAAGCCCGTGTGGAACCAGGTCTTGGTGAGCTTCGGCGGGCAGTGCAGCGTGCGATCGACCAGCGCGTTGTCCGGACCGCGGGCCCAGTGCTCGACGTCCTCCGCGTCGAGCTGCTCGACCATCCCGAAGCCGCGGAACTCGCGCTCGGTGACGTCGTAGCAGCCGTGGTGGTATCGGTAATCGGTTACCAGACGCGTGCCGCTGACGAGGTCGCGGGTCTCGACCCGCCGCACGCAGTGCACGGGGAATGCCAGCCGGGTCCGCCAAGGCCGGCCGTTGCGCTCGTCCCGCAAGCGGAACCAGGTGGAGCTCTTGTACGACAGCTCGGCCTGTTTGCCGAGATTGTTCTCGTAGCGGCGCAGCAGGTGCGGCTTCCTGCTAGCCATCGGGTCGACGTAGCGCATCGGGGCGTCGGCGTCGGCGGGCAGGCTGGACGACCAGACCAGGCAGGCGGTGCCATTACCGAGCAGGTCGGTGGTCGACAGGTCCACCGCCGAATTGGGCGGGAACGGCGCGGCGATCCGCTGCCCGTCGCTCCACCGGTTGCCGCTCACGTTCAGCCAGGCGGTGCAGCCGAGCCGGCCGACGTACACGAGGTCGGCGGCGCCGGTGCCGGTGAGGTCGACGAGATGCACGCGCGAGCCGTCGAACTGCTCCGGCTCGTCGAAGCGCGGTGCCGCGTCCATGGTCACCTTCGCGCCGAATCGGCCGTAGCCGAGGTTCGGCCAGTAGCAGACCTCGCCATTGCGGACCCTGACGATGTCGGCGAGCCCGTCGCCGGGCAGGTCGGCCAGGAACACGCTCTGGGTGCGGTCGGCGAAGACGACCGTGGGGCCGCGCTCCTCGTCGGCCGGCTTGGGGGTGCGCCCGCCCGTCTGGTGACCCTGGATGCCCGTCGAGCGGTACCACACGAAGGCGTCTTGCTCGGACACCAGCAGGTGGGCGCGACCATCACCGACGAGATCGAGCGCTCGCACGTGACGGTCGTGCAGGTCGATGCGAAGGCAGTTCGGGAAGGGCACGAAGGGACGCCACCCGTCGGTGTCGTCGAGCGCGAAGAACCCTTGCAGCTCGGGTGCATGCACGACGACCTGGCGCTGCCCGTCGGCGTCGAGGTCCTGGACCTGCACAACGCCGCTAGCTACTCCGGCGACGGAGGGCCTGGGGAGCACGGGCCGGGACTCATCGAGCGTGACCGCACCGGTCTCGCCGACGTCACCGAGGTTTCGCTTGTACAGCCACGAGCCGGTGTGCTCGGAGAAGATCCCGGCAAGGCCCTCGCCGAACAGGTCGATCCACTGGTAATGCCCGCCGGTCCCGGCCGGCAGCCCGGAGACGGAGGCCGCATCGACGGTGTGGACGGTGTCGTCCCAGGCCACCGGCTCGTACTCGAACTCGGTGGGCGGGAGCGAGTCCACCGCGTACGTCCCGTCGGGCTTCTTGACGTACCCGCGTACCGTGGCCGCCACCAGGTTGGTGACCTCGCCCCCTGGACCTTGCCCGCCCGACGAGGCGGCATAGGACAGGTCGAGCGACCGCACGAGCGTGGGCGCACCGCCATCAAGGTCATCGAAGCGATGGAACATGAGCACCCGTCGCACCAACCTATAGGTACGCAGGTCGAAGCCTGGCCGATAGCTCGAGAACGCGTCGGGGCGCGCAGGCCACATGCGCCCAGGCTCGGGATCCGGGCCCGGGTTGACCTCGCCGTGCTCGCCGTAGTCCAGCACGGCCTCGAACAGGAACTCGCCGGTGATCGCGGGGGGCCGGTACGGGTCGCCGGGATCGGCGAAGGCTGGCGCGCGGTTCCCGTAGCGCACCCGCTTGAGATGCCGGTTGGCGAACGGCGCCACCCCGGCGCGGCGGTTGGCGTCGGCAAGAGACGGCCCGACCCCGGCGAGATCCTCGGCCAGCCACTCGTAGTGGACGACGTTGCCCTTGTCGTCGATGCTGCACGAGGGCAGCCACTCGAACACCCGTGAGAGGTCGGCCGGATGCGCGGGATCGACCACCCGCGAGCCGTCGTCCGTGCCGAAGTAGGTGGTGATGTTGTCGCATGAGGTCACCCGCCACCACGAGCCCAGGTTGTCGTCGGTGAGCAGCTCGATCCGTGCGAAGCCGCGGTCCACCCTGGGCCGGAAGCGTCGCACACGGTAGGGGCCCGGGGACGCAGCGGGCTCCCCCCAGGCGCTCCCGTCCCACACCGCGGCGGGGACGAGGTCCTCTGCACCGGCGAGCACGAACACGTCGTCGTCGCCGTAGGTGGGCAGCCGTTGCTCGGTGCGCCGCCGGATCGACCCGACCCCGATCGACCAGCCCAAGCCCACGGTGGAGTTGCCCGCCCCGGAGTCGTAGCCCAGATTCACTGGCGGGACGAACCCGTTCCTGGCCGGGGTGAACGGCAGCGGGAGTGACAGCGACACCGTCCCGTTCGATGGGTTTACCGTGAACTTCTCGTCGATCCCCCGGATCGCGCCGCCGCCAGTCGGGAGCGAGATCGACGGGGCCTCCAGACGGAAGTCCGACTCCGCACGCTGGGGCTCGTCAGGCGCCGGAAGGCCGGTCTGCGCCGGTCCGGCTGGCTGGATTGGTCGCGGCGGGCCGTCGCGTTCGGGCTTGCGCCCCAGCTCGGAGGCCGGCCGCCGGAGGGGCAGCTTCATACGTTCCCTTCCGCGGCTCGATGCGGCGCGCCATTTTGAGCGTGGACCCACCGTCGCTGTGGTGCCCGAGGTTGTCGTTCGCTCCTGCACCCAGTTGCAACAAGTGCGAGAGGGATCCCGGTCGCCGCACCTCTTCTGAGGGCAGGTGCGGAAGTTGCCAGGTGTGAACCACTCGTACAAGGCAAACGGGGCTGAACTGCATCATCGGGTCAGCCATATGGCCCCCCAGCCATCTCCATGTGAGCGCAAGGATAAGTTTGGTCCCTGAGCAAAAAGAACCATTACAGGCGTCGTATCCCAGCTGTGGCAGCCTAACCCCCGGCCCGCAGCTAGCGTTATTCGGCAGCCATTATCGTCTGCGAGCAACCACTGTTCAAGCCGCTGTCAGGCTAGTTTTCTGTACCCTTGCCATATTTCATATCGAACTAGTCGCCGCGCGCAGATCATCCGTTCGGGTGAGTCTTCGACGGCTAGCCAGCCGACCCGGACTGGCGCGCATAGCGGCGGCAGTGTGCGCTTCCGCGGACCCCAACGCTGGCTACTCATCGTAAGGGCTGTCGGGAGATGTCAACCCGTGGGGCATCCGCGTGCGCAGGCGGCTGTCGAGGTCTTCCGGGGCTGGCGATGCAGAGTCCTGCACTGAGCTGGTGGATCAGCCCTCATCGGATCGGTATCTCGGCGATGATATCGTGTCGGGCCTGATCGCCGTCTAGTTCCCCGATCTCGCCAGCCGGAAGGTAACTCGGCTCGGCGGCGAGTGGATCTTGCGCTTTCCCGGCAGGCACAGCGGGTGGCGTGGCTCACTCGCGAGATCGAGATCACGACGATCGTCGCTGAGACCGCCGTGCCAGAGCAACGCGTCGCCGGAGGAGCTGGCGGCCATGGGCTGGGGGTATCCCCGGTCGTCAGCTACGGCCATCGATTAGCTCCTTCCGGTACAGAGGAGCCCGCTCATCCACTGCTGAAAGGCGCTGGGCTCACGACTCCGAGGGGGTGTCCTCGGCGGCGGCCAGGAGCCGGCGGGCCGCGGCTTCATCGGAAGGGGCAACCAGCACACCCGGACACCCTCGGTCTGCAGCGCCGGATACTGTCCTCCGGCATCATCTGCCGACACGGCTGCTCTCAGGCCGTTATTGCGCAACATGCGGGCGATCAGTTCCGCCTCTGTGCGGCTGGTAACGACCGTCACGGGCACTGTCGCGCCGGCAAGGCGGGCCGGGAAGGCGGGCCGGGAAGGCGAGCCGGGAAGGCGGGCCGGGAAGGCGGGCCGGGAAGGCGGGCCGGGAAGGCGGGCACGTGCCAGGGTCCGGCCTGTTCTGGCTCGAGGTAGTGCGCGTACCAGTACGGCCAGTCCGGGTCCGGGTGCCCGGTCTGCTCTTCATGCTGGGCGTGCGCATCGGCTGCGCGCCGGAGGGCTCGCGCCAAGTCGCTCGCGGAATCAAAGGTCAGTTACATGGGATCTCCTCTCGAAAGAACTGCCACCGCGGCCGCGCTGGCAATCACCGGCTCCGCCGCGGCGATCGCCACCAGCTCGCGGACCGCATCGCGCGCCAGCGGGAGCGTCCGGCGCCACCGGCCGGCCCGCTCGCAGCGTAACGCCGGCCGGATCGGGCGCGTGTCCGGTCACCGTCCGGGAGTCGGCTGCTTTACTTCCCGGAGCAGCCAGCCGTTACCGTCCGGATCGCTGAACGAGGCACCCGGGCCATAGCCGCGGCGTTCCGGGTCCGGGCCCGCTGCCCGTCTCCCGGCCCCGGCGCGGTGGAACACCCCCGCAGCATGGTCCGCTCCGGTCTAGCCGAAGGTGAACGCGTAGGCCTGGATGACGGGGGTCGGGGAACGTGATCTCGAACGTGTGGCCGGTGACGCGGCCGGGCTGGCGGATGAGCTGGTACAGCCGCTGCCCGGTCACGGTGCCGTTGCCGTGCCCGTCCACGTCGACCCCATGCGCGGCGCCCGGCGGCTGCCCGTCGAGGAGCACGCGGAACCGCAGCGATGTTCCTGGTGCTGCCGGTCCCATGACCAGATGAAGGTCGCGGGCGTGGAAGCGGCAGGCGATCCGCCCGCCGGCCGTGTTCAGCGTGGTGGCCTGTTCCTCCATCGTCCAGTCCCCGGACAGGGCCCAGTGATTGAGCCCCAGCTCCGCCGGGGCGGCATAGACGTGGCGCTTGCCCGGCAGGGCGCCACCGGGGGGACGCGAAGTTCTCGGTGCGCTCATAGCCGGTGTAGTTCTCCGGGGACTCCAGGGCGCCCCAGTCGGCGGCAGCTTCAGCACCGCGGGCATCGGCCCGAACTAGCTCATGACCGATGCCGCCGATTCCGGCTTAGGCGAGCAATTGCTGGATGATCATTTCCGACTGTTCGTATCCACCTCCGCCGAAGCGATGACCTCGAATATGCCCCTGCGCATCGCCGGGCGAGCTGATCCGTGCCGCCGCCCACCAGGAGCCGCCCGGGTCAGCTGAGGCGCTTCACCAAGTGGATCTGGTCGTGCCCGCGCGGTAGCCCGGCGTGCGACCGCACTCCTGGTAACCGAAGCGGGCGTAGAACCCGGGTGCCTGGAAGGAGTGGGTACTCAAGGCCACCTGGCCGCAGCCACGGCGGCGTCCAGCGCGGTCTCACCGCACCGGCGATCCAGGGCCTGCCGGACCTGCGCACGGCCGCGGGCATCCCAGCGCAGGTACCGTGCCACGTCCGGCCGGCGGCTGGCAGGCGTACAGGCCGTCGAAGCCGCCGGGGGTGAACGGGCGCAGGGCCAGCCCGCCGCGTCTCAACCGGGTGCCCGGGGAGCAGCATCAGCCGATGGTAGCCGAGGGAAACCGGTCCAGGCCGGGCCGCCCTGACGGCAGGTCATGTCCGCGCTGACGGTGACTGCATCACCCGCGTCGGCTCCCGCCTAGCCGGTCCAGGAGAACTTGACCAGGTAGGCGCCGCTGTCGCGGTCAACGGACACCCAGCGGTGCTTGACGCCCGCCAGCACCACGTCGGCCTGCGCGCGCAGCGCCTCGAACTGCCGTGGCCAATGCGGGTCATACGCCACGACGACAGCCGGAGCGTTCATGGGACCATCTTCGGACACAACGCTGGGGCAGTCGGCACGCTCCGCGAGCAGAGCCTTGACTGCAAGTCGCATCGCATGGCGAATTCGCTCCTCTGCGGCATGTAGTGCGTCCTCGCGGGTTTGCTTCCGCACGGGGCGGCGCGAAATCGCTGGTGACGCGCAGCGCTGTCGTGCGCTCGGGGTTACGCCTGCCGTCTGGACATCTGCCGGTACGGATGCTGTCATGCGGTTGATTGTCCTTTCCTGCCGTGCCAGGCTGGTGGTGCTGATTTGGGGAAAGGGCGGGTATTGGCCGGATTGAGGTTATCCCCGAAGATCATGCGCGGTCTCGACTTCGGCGCGCCGTCGGCGGAACGGGACATGGGGCGCGGGCTGGAGAAGTACTTCGTCGAATCGGCGGTGTTCCATCGCGTCCGCTCGAGGGCTAAGACGATCATCCTGGGGAACCGCGGCTCGGGGAAGAGCGCGATCTTCAAGGTGCTCGCGAGCAGGGAGCGGTCCACAGGAAGCCATGTCATCGAGCTGGCTCCAGAGGACTACTCCTATGAGCTGCTTGGCTCCACGATGGCCGCCGCGGATGCCGGCTCGTGGGCGAAACACGGTGCGTACGCTGCCGCGTGGAAGTACCTCCTCTGCGTTCTGATCATGAAGGGGATAGCAGGGAAGGGCGGGAACGGCGCGTCAAAGGCCACCTACAAGTACGTCCGCGACAATCACCCAGGCGCCCAGGCCGGGAAGCTAGAGTTCCGTGTTTCTGACGCAAATAACCAGAACTGCGGCGTCTTCGTCCGGTTCCGCGACCCGGCGCAGGACCTGCCGCCGCAGGTTCTTGACCGGATCGTGCGCAGTACAAGCGCGTATCCGAACTATCCCACCGACTTCCAGCTGTTTACCAACAACCGTGCCTGGAGCGCTGTCTACAGCCGGTTTGAGGTTCAAATCGACGACAATGCCCGCAGCGACCGGCGAAGAGACTTCTACGGACAGCCAGAGCCGGACGGGCTACGCAAGAACCGCACCGGCGCGATCTACAAAATTCCTGCCGGAGATCCGATACCGGGAACCAACGTGTTCGATGCGGCCGGGCAGCAATACCAGGCGGCACCCAACCTCGTGCCAGGTCGCTGGTATCAGCTCCAAGTCGACGTGCAAGGTGATGTCTACACGGTAGACCTCACCGATCTGCAGGTCGGTGCGCAAACGCGAACGACCGCTTTCCAGAACACGGACGCCTTGCGGGGGGTAGCTACCGAAGGGAACCGGCCGGGATACGTCGGGCTGTAATCCTATCCGTCTTCGCCGGTCGCCTTCCGGCACATCCAGATCAGAACCTGAACCCGGGTCTGCCCTAAGTCCAGGGTCCCGTCTCCGCAGAAACCTGAATCTTCGAGCTTTTAAGGGGCGATAATGACCGCACCCGCAGTGAATCAGAACCGGGCACAGGACCTGATGCGGCTCGGCTGGGCCATCGCCGAACTCCGAGGCCGACTGTACTTCGGCGCTGCCGACCCGGGGCGCATTGCTGATCCAGCCACTGTCCGCGCGGACCATTCGCTGCCGCTGTCGGGCGAGCGCTCCCCGAAGGAGCAGCTCATCGAAACCAAGGAAGTCGTACAAGCGCTGGCCAAGCGGGCCAACCTCGAGCTGGACGGCGGCCGCATGAAAGGCAGCCGTGGCCACACCGCGACAACGCCGTGCACGGCGGCTGCTCGGGCGATCGAGTTAGCTGATCAGGTACCGGACAAGCGATCAGCAACGTCATGGGGCGATACGTGGGATTCCTTCACTGAGGCGCTCTATCAATGGGACGCCGCTATCCAAGACCACCTCGCCAGCGCCAGCTTCGGAGAGTCGAGCGCCTACCAGCTAGGCCGAGGGCTCGCGGAGTGCTCCTGGGCACTTGATCCAAATTGGCCACCCAACGAGGTCATGGGCTGGGAGCACGTACTCGGCAGCGAACGGTGCGTCGCCCTCACACGCCTGCTAGAGCGCCTGACACCTGCCCTGCCGACGGCAACAGCCTCCGCCATCAAAGGCTCTCTCGCCGCCTGGCAGCGGGTCGCGCGGGATCCTGCATGGCGGAGCGGTACAAACCCGGAGGCCCCGGTATTCCTGCGCCACCAGGTCAACGCGTGGCGAGACATGTTGATCGTTGGCGCGGACCCGCAAACATTCGAGCGGGCACCCAGGCCATTGCAGGAGGTTGCCAACATCATTCCGATCATCAAAGGGTTGTGGGTTCAGATCGTCGCTGCGCTGTTGAGCGCCGGAATACTCGCGGCCGGCGCTTGGGCCATCACCAGGTACGGAAACAGCCAGCCATGGGGAGCGCTAATATCTGCGCTCGGAATAGTCGGCGTGACGGGTTCCGGCTTGCTGGCCAGCGCCAAGAAGAAGGCCACCGGACTCGTTGAGCGGGTTCAAGCCGCGATCGCTGCCGACGAGAGAGCTAAAGCTGCAACGATCATTCCGGACAGACCCCAAAAGGCCACAGTCAAGAGTCCGGGCAGACTGTCAACGCCCGGCAGCTTTGCCGAACCGATCACCCTTTCCAAGCTTGGCGAGACCCCAGAGCTCAGCGGCGCGCATACATGACAGTCACCCCCCGAATCAGCTGAGCCAAGACGCGCGCATCTGCACGACGCTTTCGACGTGCGTCAAAGCGGCCTTGGGTCAACCTCGATGATTCAGGGGGCGGGCGAGGCTGGTTACTGATCGTGCCGTGCCGGTTTTCGGTGGTTTTGTCTGGTCCGCGGGTTCCCGGCGGGTGGCGGTGCTGCCCGATGTGCTCGGGTTGGGCACCGGCTCCGACCGCGCCGAGGAGCCTCCTTTCCTGGTCGCAGGGACAGGGGTGACTGGTCAGGCGGGTGCGGGCAGGGCGCACAGCCGGTGCCAGCAGGCCAGGAAGGCGTCTTTCCAGGGCCGGGTGCGGCTGATCTTCAGCACCCGGGCGCGGGCGTGGCGGGCCAGCCGGGCGGGCAGGCTCAGCAGCCGGTAGCGCAGCGTGCCCGGCTCTGCGTCCTTAAGGTCCTCGCAGTCGTACAGGCCGAGCAGCCGGCACCGGGCGGCCAGGTCGGCGGCGATGTTGGCGGCCAGCACCCAGCCGCAGTTCACCAGCCAGGTCTTCGATGGCAGGTTGTACAGGCCCATGGCCTTATTCGTCCGCACCTGGTCCTCGACGACGGCGTGCTGGCGGTGCAGCACGTCGGTGAACTGGGGGTGGTGACTGCCGGGCACGCCCGGGATGCCGGTGGCGGGGATGTTGGTGACGATGATGGAGTACCGCCAGCCGGTGGCGCGCTCGAAGGCGGTCAGGTTCTTGGCCTGCCGCCGGGAGGGTTTCGTGCGGCGCACGATCCACCGTAGCCCGGCCGGCCAGCCGGCGGCCCGGCCGGGCAGGTGGGTGATCTCGGCGACGTGCTTGTCTTGCTGCACCACTCCGTCCTGGTCCACGGCGGCCTGCCAGGCGCCAGAGGGCAGCAGTCCGATGGCCTGCTCATCGGCCTCGGTGATGGCCCGCCCGCAGGTGAACAGCACGGTGCGGCGCCGCGACGACAGCGACAGCAGGTGCTTGATGAGCTCGTGGCTGGCGCCGGCCCCATCCACGCGGACCAGCAGCTTTGACCGCATCCGGGAGGGGATCTGGCGGAGCGCCGCGGTCAGCACCGTGAGGTGGCCGGCGAAGGTGTTCGACCCGGCGTTCCCGGGACGCAGTAGCATGGCCAGGCACTCGCGGGTATTCGAACACCACGCCGCCAGCGGGTGGAAGCCGTAGCCCATCTTGAACGTCGGTGCCGCGCCTTCCTTGTCGAACCCGCACAGGTTCGCGTCAAGGTGTGCGAGGCAACACCTGGAGCGCACGGCTTCGCTGGCCGATGCGTGCGGTGCGTTCGAGACGGTCGCGGTCCACGTTGCCGGCGAGGTAGCGGACGAGCCCGGAGTCCTGCATGCCGGGGACGGTGGCGGCGAGCTTGGGATCCAGGTCGGTGACGAGCTGGGCGATCCGGGTTTGCCGGCACAGCGACGGCGTGGTGCCCGCAGGCCGGAGGACCCGCGTGAGGTAGGTCTGGTGCGCGGGGCTGTCGCTGGTGCGGGTGGCCCTCGTGACGATCACGTGGGGGTTGAGAGTGCGCAGATCCGTGCGGTGGCGCAGGCAGTCCTCGAGCGCGGCCCAGCTCACCGGGTCCAGGGGTACTGGGAATGGCCGGCCGGTGAGGTTCAGCGTTCGCCGCGCCGGGTCCGCGTCGCCGATGGTCAGGCCGCGGATCTGGGCGCTGGATGCTCCGTGCAGCAATGTGAGCAGGCCGGTGAGCCGTTCGTGGGGATGGGCCGCGTCGCCGGTCCATCGCCGGAACAGTGCACGCTGGGTGCTTGCGTCCAGGACGTCTCCGGTGAAGGCCGGCTGGCTGCCCGGCCGCAAGGAGATGGCCGGGTCGATGAGGATGAGCTTGCGGCGCTTCGCCCAGCTGAAGAAGCCGCGCAGGATATAGGTCCTCTGGTGGAGGTTCCTGGGGCTGTGGCCGAGGAATGCTTCGAGGTCGGCGGTGGTCACCTGGGACCAGCCGGTCACCGACCGGGCGGATGTCAGGTGGACGGCCAGGTCACGGAGGATCCGGAGCCTGGTCTCCAGGGTGGTGTCGCTGACCGGGTGCCGGCCGGCGCGCCGGGCTCGTTCCCGCTCTTCGAGCTGGCTGCCGTTAAAGGCGGCTACTGCGGCGGCCAGACCGGCCGGGACGGCGTCGAGGTGGTGGCGGCGGCGTGCCGCGGCGCGGCGCTGTTCTTCGTCTCCGGGCAGGGCCAGGCCGCAGCTGGTGAAGAACCAGCGCAGGGCCCGCCCGGCTGTGCCGCTGGCCGGTTCGCAGCGGTCCAGGAGCTGCGCTGGGCTGGCTGCGGGGTCGGCTGCGAGCAGCCGTCTGGCCTCGCGCAGGATCTCGATCGCGCCGCCTGGATGATGGCGTGCCGCGGCGAATGCGGCTAGGTCTTCCCGCCAGTCCGGGACCTGGCGCAGCCGCCTGGCCGCCGCGGCGGCGTAACGGAACGGCCGGTCCGGGCCGGCGAGGCTGCAGCGGTTGCATAGGCCGTGCGAGGCGTGCTGCCGCTGCTCACCGCAGCGGGCACAGGTGATGGTCTTGGCTGGCCTGCCCGGAACGGCGCCGCGCCCGCAGATGGCACAGGCGCCGGATTCGCCCAGGTGCCGGACCTGGCCGCAGTGCGGGCAGGGGCGCTTCAGCGCGGCGCGGGTGACCCGGCGATGACAGACGTGGCAGCGGACCCGGTCACTGAACTTCACTGGCGCGGGGCAATCGGCACAGGTCCGGTAGCCGGTCATAGCGGCGGCATGGACCGGCCCCGGGCTGCCTTCGGCTCCGCCCTGGTGCGCTCCGGCCTGACGGCGGGCGCCACGGGCGTGGTATCCACCTCGAACAAGTCGTTGGGAGTGCACTCCAGCGCGGTGCACAACGCGGCCAGGGTGTCCAGCTTCACCTGCGCCGGCTGCCTGGTCAGCAGCGCGGATACCGACGCGGACGACAGGTGCAGCCCGGACCGCTCGGCCAGGAGCCGGCGCAGCTGCGCCCCGGTCCAGACTTCCCGGTGCGCTGCGGCCAGCCGCAGCCGCCATCTAATCTGCATCACCATCTCCTTCCAGCCCGGCCAGGGTGCCAGAAACCGCGCGGCGGTACGCGTCCTCAATGAACGTCGCCGAGGGAGTGAGGTAACGCATCGTGGTGCCCACGTGCCAGTGCCCGAGCATCTGCTGGATCGCGACGAGATCCACGCCACGCTCGTAATTTCGGGTGGCGCAGGCATGCCGCAGCGAATGCGGGCTGAACCTCACCCGGCCAGGCTCACTGCCGCCATCGGCAGCAGCCTGCTCCAGGTCGAGCAGGCAGGCCAGGCGGTTGCGGATCGTGCCGCGGTGGATCCGGCCGCCGCCCTCGTCGCAGAACAACGCCGGGCCGTCACCGAGGCGGGGACGGATCTCCTCCAGATACCACCGCAAGATCAGGTCCAGGCCATCCAGCATCGGTACCCACCGCGGCCGCGGGCCGGATGTCCTGGCACCCTTGCCGAACCGGACATGCAGCTTGCCGAACGGCCCCCGGCCGAAGTGCACGTCGGTCCGGTCCAGCGAAGCGGACTCCTCCGCCCGCAGCCCGGCCAGATACAACGTCCGGAACAACGCGTAGTCCCGGCCGGCCGCCGTGTACTTGCGGGCGCCGGCGATCCGCTCCTTGAGGAAATCGAAGAACTCCTCCATCCGCTCCGGGCCCGGCGGCGGGCTCACCGACGGGAAGCCCGCGCCGACATGCCGGGCCGCGTTGAACTCATCCACCGGGCTGGCCAGCCGGACCCCGAACACCGCCTCGATCTCGCCCGCCTTGCGCGCGACAAGGAACGCGTGGAAGCCCTTGAACGCCTGCACGTAGCCCCGTCGCGTCGAGGCGGCCAGCCCCTGGGCGCTCAGCCCGGCGACGACCCGGTCCACGTCTTCCCTGGTCACGTCCCACGCCGGACGGCCGCAAGCGGCCAGGAACCGTTCCAGGACCCCGGAACCGTTGTCCATCGAGGTCTGACTGAAGCCGCGCGCGACCTGCGACGCCTCGAACGCCAGCAGGCAGCCATCCTGGAACGCCACGGGATCAGCGGCCGGCGCGGCCGGAACCGTGCTCGCCGCACCGCCCATGACCAGGCGCAGGCCCTCTCTCGCCACGTCCACCTTCTTCCCGCTTTACGAATTAAGGTGTCACCTTACAGAGAAAACCATTACCTTGAGATACGCGACACGCCGAATGCACGGGAACGCACCAGCTAGCAGGCACTTTGATGGCTCAGGAACGTGTGCCAAGTGCAGGTCTGTGCGCGGTGATCAGCGTCGCGCCCAGGTCGATGACCAGCCAGCCCGCCAGCACCTTCCCGGCGATGGCCAGCCACGGGAACCCCGCGGCCGTACCCTCGATCAGCTGCCACACGTGCGCGCGGACCTTCGCCCGCGCCCGGGCGATCCGGTCCAGGGTCCGCGGATCGGCCAGCTCCAGCGTCCGCCGCACCGTGGTGCCGGACGGCGCGGCGCCGAGCACCCGCTCCAGGTGGCCCAGCACCGCGATGTCGCGCATGCTGGTGGCCCCGAGCGCGATCGCCACCGCCATCGACACCAGCGCCACGCCCCGGTCCAGCAGCGGGGACTTGCCCGTCCGCGCCAGCGCCGGCCCCAGCAGCGCCGTCAGCCCGCACTGGTCGGCGAGCTTGCGCAGCAGCACCGCCCCGGCATGCCCGATCAGGCCCTCGCCATCGGCGGTCACGGACAGGTTGCGGTCCCAGCGCGTATCCTTCGGCATTGAAGAGCGCTCCAGTCCTGGGTTTACAACGGTGTGGTACCGCGTAATCTCCCAGAACCGGGCGCTCTTCGCCGCTTACTCCAGGTAGCCCCCGGCCGTCCCGGGCATGCGGCCCGCAGGCGCGGCGGCACGCCACGGCCCCGCACCCGCAGGGTGCAGCCCGCACCCGCGCAGCCAGACGCAAAGCCGCAGGCCAGGGCCATAAACATAGGGAAAACCGCTGATCAGCGGCGGGTAGGTGAATCCCGGAGGTCAATGCCACTCAGCCTAAGTTGATCATGGTGTCCGGGTGTGTCGCTGCGGGGTGTTCTGGCAGGTGGCCGGCATGATCACGGCTTATGGCAGACAATGGCGTGGTGAGTGCGGGCGGCCGGCTGACGGACTGGGTGTCGCTGGGGGTGCTGGCTGCGTTCGTGCCCCGGGATGCGGTGGATGACGCGATCGCGGCGGCGGGGAAGCAGGCGAGGCGGTCGGATGGCAAGCTCCCGCCGCATGTGATGGTGTACCTGGTGATGGCGCTGGCGCTGTTCGCTGACGATGACTATGAGGAGGTCGCGGCCCGGCTGACCGAGACGCTGGCCTCGTGGGGGTGCTGGGATGATTCGTGGAGCGTGCCGGGCTCGGGCGGGATCACCCAGGCCCGCCAGCGGCTGGGGCACGAGCCCATGAAGGAGCTGTTCTCCCAGGTGGCAGCCCCGGTGGCGGAGGAGCTGACCGCGGGGGCGTTCCTGGGGCCGTGGCGGCTGATGGCGATTGACGGGTCCGGGTGGGATGCCCCCGATACGGCGGAGAACGCGGCCGCGTTCGGGTTCGCCGGCGCCGGGGCTGATGAGCAGGACAGGCCGGCGTACCCGAAGGTGCGGGTCGTGACGGTCAGCGAGTGCGCCTCGCACGCGGTCGCAGATGCGGCGATGGGCGGCGTGGCGGGCAAGGGCGCCGGGGAGCAGTCGCTGGCCCGCAAGCTCTATCCGCGGCTGGACGAGGACTGGCTGCTGATCGCGGATCGCAATTTCTTTAACTGGGCGGACTGGTGCACGGCGGCTGATTCCGGCGCGGCGCTGCTGTGGCGGGTCAAGGCCGATCTCACGCTGCCGGTGCTGGACCTGCTGCCCGACGGGTCCTATTCCTCGGTGCTGGTGAACCCGAAGATCCGCGGCAAGGCCCGCCAGGCACTCATCGATGCGGCCCGCGCCGGGGAAGATCTGGACGAAGACCAGGCCCGCTACGTCCGGGTGATCGAATACCAGATCCCTGACCGCGATGGTGACGGGAAAGGGGAGGTGATCGCGCTGGTCACCACCATCACTCAGATGACGGCAGCCCCGGCCCCGCTGCTGGCGGAGGCCTACCACCAAAGATGGGAACACGAGACCGGGAACGCCCAGCTCAAGACGCACCTGCGCGGTCCCGGGCGGGTGCTGCGGTCCAAGAGCCCGGACATGGTCCGCCAGGAGATCTACGGGTACCTGCTGACCCACTACGCCATTTCTGCCCTGATCTGCCGGGCCGCCACCGAGGCCGGCATCGACCCGGACCGGGTCAAGTTCAAGCGCACCGTCCGCATCGTCCGCGGCCGGGCCGCCGGCCCGGCGGCCTTTCCCCCCTGAGCACCAAGAACGAACCCTCGCCACGGTCATGGCCGGCATCTCAAGGAAAAAGCACCTCAACCCGAAGCGCCGGCACCGGACCTACCCCAGGGTGGTCAAGCGAGCCCGCCACAACTCCTACCGCGTCAAACGACCCGGCGACCACGGCACCCGCCACCCCGGACCCGCCACGATCAGCCTGGTCAACCACCGCAACCTCACCCTCGCAGCATGATCAACTTAGGCTGAGTGGCATTGGGCCTTGGGTGCGCGGTAGAGCTTACGGGCGATCTAGCGCTTGAGTCCCCTAAGTCAACTCTTTAGCCGTTGAGGCGTTGCCGGGCTTGGTGGATTGCGGGTCGTAGGGGACGCCGGTGTTCGGCCCCGACTGGACCGAAGGTTGCCCGATGTGCTCGTCGGTTGCCGACGGCTTCGACAGTCTCCGGATCCACCTCGAGCATCACGACGTGGCGCTCACCGCGGTGTCACGCGCCCCGATCGAGAAGCTGACCGCGTACAAGCAGCGCATGGCCTGGAGCTTCCCGTGGGCGTCGGCATACCGCAGCGACCTCAACTTCGACGGCGTCCCGGCGGAGCCGGGACCGGGTCATCTTGCGGCGGCCGTTTGCCGTCGATCCGGGGCAGAGCGGCGCACTGCAGGCCGGCCCGCGAACGTTTGCCGACCGCGTCGTTGCGGAAGACTCCCGCAGTGACCTAAGGCCGCCGGCCGTTGATGACGTCACCGTCGACTACGACACGCCGGCCCCTGCACCGCAATATTCGTGACAATGCACGCAAATTTGGGACAATGGCGCGATCAGGGTGTTCAGCGCCGGAGCGGAGAGAGCAGTTGATCAAGACAGCCAAGCCTGGGCGTAAGGGCAATGTTCGCGTCACCTTCGCACTGCCAGTCGATGAGCCCGGCGGGGCCGTATCGGCAATGGCCTTGCGTTAATGCCTGGCGTGGTATCGTTACCGTTTTGTGGCGCATGATGGTTCTGAGGGGCTCTCTCCGGATGGGTGGCTGCCGGACCGGATCTCGGTCGGTGTCCTGACCAGGGTTTTCACGCCGGAGCTGGTGGACGCCGCGGTGCAGGATGCCGGGGCGCGGGAGCAGCGGCGCCGGCTGCTGCCGGCGCGGCTGGTGATGTATTTCGTGCTGGCGCTGTGGCTGTTCCGTGGCCGGAACTGCGGGTACGGGCAGGTGATGACCAAGCTGGCCGACGGGCTGTACCATCAGCGGCGCGCCGGTGACCTGCTGGACGGGCAGCTGGACCCGGACGGCTGGGTCAGTGCCGGGGACGGGCGGCGGTGGCGGCAGCCGAACATCTCCTCGCTGTCGCGGGGCCGCGGCAAGCTCGGCCCGGCACCGGTCCGGTTCCTGTTCGAGCAGGTCGCAGGGCCGATCGGGGAAGAGAGGACACCTGGGGTGTTCTGCTGCGGGCTGCGGGTCGCCTCGATTGACGGGTCAACCTCGGACGTGCCGGACAGCGCGGCGAACGATGAGTTCTTCGGCCGCCCGTCGAACCAGGCCCGTGACGGGGCGTTCCCGCAAGTCAGGTGGCTGGCGGCGGCGGAGTCCGGGACCGGGAGCCTGCTCGGGGCCTCGATGGGCCCGTACCGGGACTCCGAGCAGGCTCTCGCCCGCGACCTGCTGGAACAAGGCTGCTTCGGGCCGGGGATGCTGGTGCTGGCGGACCGCAAGTTCCTGTCCTGGGCGCTGGCGCGGGAGTTCCTCGCCACCGGGGCGCACATCCTGTGGCGCGCGTCCGCGGCCTTCACCCTCAAGCCGGTGAAAGTCCTGGCCGACGGCACCTATCTCGCGGAACTGAAACCGCCCCGCAAGAGCGACGGCCCGCCCCTGACTGTCCGGGTCATCGAGTACACCGTGCACACCACGCCCGAAGACGGCGGGGACGAAGAGACCTCCGAGGTATTCTGCCTGGTCACCGACCTGCTCGACCCTGAGGAGTACCCGGCGCTGGATCTCGCGTGCTGCTACCCGCGGCGGTGGGGATGCGAGACCGTCATCGGCCATCACAAGACGGACGTGGGTGACGGGCAGCCGGTCCTGCGCAGCAAGGACCCCGCGGGCGTCGAGCAGGAAATGTGGGCACTGTTCGCCGTCTACCAGGCCATCTGCAAGATCATCGGGATCGGGGCAGCCGCCGCGGGCATACCCCCGGACACGATCAGCTTCCCGCATGCCCTGGCCGCCGCGACGGATACCGTCGCGGCTTTTCCCCCCTGAGCAGGCTGATCTCGCGCTCGCCACGTTCCTGCTCAAGATCCTCGCCCCCGCCACCTTCACCCGGGACCGCCCTGACCGGGCCAGCCCCCGCAAGACCAAGAAATCCGGTGACTTCCCCGCCCGCAAGCCCGGCGAGCCGAGCGTCACCAACGTCACCCGGAAAATCGAGTTCCACCTGCTCAGCCC
>WNGF01004671.1_pt1 | contig 32763 bp, 29 predicted proteins | sample 5400641 | NCBI WGS metagenome assembly WNGF01 (sample SAMN13153371, study PRJNA577476) | soil metagenome | isolation source: 80 cm soil or saprolite under grassland replicate 2 | place: USA:California | collected 2016-06-15 | reverse complement strand
ACCTTCTGTTCTTCGGCAGCAATCGCCCGGGTGGATGTGGGGGCAATGATATCTGGGTCTCATACCGCCGGCACACACACGACGATTTTGGTTGGGAAGCGCCCTTCAATCTCGGTTGCAGGATTAACACTTCTTTTGACGAAGATGGGCCCACTTATTTCGAGGATGAAGAGACGGGCGTGACGACTCTTTATTTCACTAGTTTGAACCGTCCAGGTAACGTCGGTGATTGGGACATCTACGCGAGTACCCTACAAGCAGACGGAACATTCGGCCCGGGCGAGCTCGTGCCCGAACTATGCAGCATTGGCCGTGACACGCGCACCAGCATAAGCCGTAACGGTCTGGAGATCTTTATCACATCGAATCGGCCGGGCGGTTTGGGAGGATTGGACGTGTGGGTGTCGACCCGCGGGTCTACTAGCGAGTCTTGGTCGGCGCCAGTTAACGTCGGTGCGCCGGTTAATTCCACGGACAACGACGGGGCACCAGCCTTATCGTTCGACGGGACAGCTCTTTACTTCTACTCACTTCGTCCCGGTGGATATGGCGGCAACGATCTCTACATTGCTACTCGCTCCAAGCTGGAGGCCGTGATAAAGCCAGCGGGAGTGCTTTCCGGCTCGGGACGGCCTGGAGGCACATTCGTAAGGCTCTTGCCGCGATTTTCATGATCCTGAGGGAAGGTCGGGGTTTCGCAGCGACCTGGTTTGGTGCCAGCGGTAATAGCCAAAGATCTTTCTTCGACCTAAATCATTGCGGCAGACCGATGCGGCGCAACAAGTCTGCACAGCGCGGGTCTGAGCGCAGATTATCGAAGCCTACTTCTTCCTTGAGGCGCACTAGCCCGCCGGGGTGCTCGGCGTAAGCCTTCTCCAGCCACTCGAAGGCCTGATCCTTTTGGCCGAGGCGCGCATAAAGCTCAGCGATGAGGAAATGGCCCTCCTCCATCCCTTTTTGCGACCCTCCTTTGAACTGCTCGATCAGTTTTTGGTAAAAGCCCTTGATACCCGACCTGGCGAACGCTTCCCTTAACTCGGCGATCTTGTCGATTGTGAATGGCCTGAATCCGTCTGGTCTATTTCATGGATCGTGATGATGTTCGGATGATTCAACGCAGAGGCTGCCTTGGCCTCTTGCACAAAGCGATTCATGCGACTGCGACCGGTCGCAACATCCGCCGGCAAAATCTTCAATGGAACTTTGCGATCCAGTTTGGTGACCCGCGCCAGGTAGACTTTCACCCATCCCGCCAGCCCAAGTTGTGAGCGGATTTCGTAACGGCCCAGCCTTGTGCCGGCGGAAAGTATCATTAGTCAAATGCTTTCGATGGTTCTAGTCAGGCCGGGAAATTCATGCGCCGAAGCAGATCCTGCCAACGCAGATCGGAATGCAGATTGTCAAAGGTGGGATCTTCCTTTACGTAGATAAGCAGAGAGTTGCGCTCCTCAACTGCCGTCTCGAGAATTTTGAATGCTTCATCCCTGTCACCGAGCGCAACGTAGACAGCGGCAATTTCAAAAGGTCCTGCTTTCAATCCGCTGACCATCTCCCGCGCCTCGCGCTGCCTCCCCATCAACGCATAGACGCGGGCGAGTCTGGCCGCGTGCATTCCATCAGAGCGCAGTTGTGCGGCATTCTCGAACATGTTAATAGCTTCATCATAACTGCCCAGTTTCGCATAGACATCGCCCAGGCGGATATGCGCTGAATAGTTCCGAGGCTCCAGTTCAAGAGCCCGCTTGAAATGGACGATCGCTTCTTCGTATTTGCGAGCGCGATAAAGAACCCGGCCGAAAGTTGACTGAATATCTGACGAAAGTGGATCTAATTGTGCAGCGATTTGCACTTCGCTGATCGCTTCAGCATGCCGTCCCAGCGCCATGAGCAAGAAGGAATAAGAGCGATGCACAAACAGGCCTCCGGGATCAAGCTCCAGCGCGCGCCTGAACTCCTGCTCGGCGCCTGTCCAGTCCCAATCATAGATGTACTTAAGCTGACCCAGCATCATGTGCCCTTCGGCAAGTTGCTCGTCCAGTTTGATGGCTTTCGATGCCGCCGCTCGCGCTGGGGCTTCGGCTTCATTGAAGGTTCTTGCTCCCCAGATGCCTCGCTCCTGCCATGCTTGAGACAGCCCAGCATAGGCGGCAGCATAATCCGGCGCGAGTTGAATCGCGCGCTCGAAGTTTTCGATAGCTTGACGCAAATCCTCCTCATTGAGCTTGCTGAGATGATACCGCCCGAGCAGATAAGCATCATGAGCCTGAGGATCGACCTTGCGCGCGGAAGCTAGCCGCGCGCGTTCATTGGCCGTGACCTGACGACTGCGCCGGCCACTTCGTTTTGCAACCTTAGGAGGTCGCTCAGATCCCGATCGTAATCTCGCGACCACAAGGGTGAGTCAGCCGCTGCCGGAATCAACCTCGCCCTTACATAGATCCGCCCACCCGAACGCTGCACAGACCCCTCGATCACGGCGTCAACATTCAGCTCGCGCGCAATTTCCGGAAGCGACTTATTGGTTCCCTTGTAGCGCATCGCTGAAGTGCGGGAGATCACTCTCAGCGCGCGAATCTGCGCCAAGTTGCTGATGAGCGCCTCAGTTATTCCATCGGCAAAGTATTCCTGACCCGGATCGCCAGAAAGGTTGTTAAGCGGCAGGACGGCAATCGACTTGATTTCTAGTTGGGCCGGCCTAACTGTTTGTCTCACGCGCCAGGCGTAAATGAACGCGGCGGTCACAACAAGCAGCACTGCCAGCATAACCAAAACGCCGCGCTTGTGAGTCTTTACCTGATTGAAAATGTACTGGGCGCTTGAAGCCAATTGCGTTGCCTGAGGTTCGCTTTCAGACGTCTTTGCGACACTCAATTGTCCACCTGAAGACGAAACTCCAACCTGTTCTGGCGAGGTACTCCGCTCGATAGCGGCCTTAGTTTCCAATGACTGTTTCAGTCGCTTCAGATCAATCAAAAGGTCCTTGCTCGTTTGGTAGCGCTCATCGCGGTTCTTCGTTAGCGCCTTCTCAACAATCTCTTCCAGTCGGTCCGGGACCAGACGCGAATAACGCGTTAACGGCGGCGCTGCCTGTTTCGACAGGATTGCCGAGATGATTTCATTCGATGTGCCCGCAACAAACGGTGAACAACCCGCAACCATCTCATAAAGCACAACACCAAGGCTCCATATGTCCGTGCGCTCATCGACTGTGTCGCCCCGCGCCTGCTCCGGTGACATGTAGGCCACCGTGCCGATGACCACGCCGGGCCCTGTGTTGGCAATTAATACCGTGGCAATCTTGGAATCTACTGAAGCGTCTCGTTGTCTGCGCTGCGATATTTTAGCGAGACCGAAGTCAAGCACTTTCACTAGCTCATCATCTTTGCGAATCATGATGTTTTCGGGCTTGATGTCGCGATGGACGATATTTACTCGATGCGCCGCCACCAGCGCCGAAGCTATCTGGATTGCAATGTCGAGGGCATCATCGATGTCGAAACCGGAACGCAGTCTCTCTCGCAATGTCTGACCTTCGATGAATTCTGTGGCGATGAAGCGATGACCATCTGCTTCACCAATCTCATGGATCGTGAGAATGTTCGGATGGTTAAGCGCAGACACGGCCCGCGCTTCCTGCTCAAACCGGCGCAAACGTTGATCGTCTTTAGTAAAGTTGGTTGAGAGGAACTTTAGCGATACTCTCCGGTGAAGCTTCGTATCTTCGGCCAGATAGACTCTGCCCATGCCGCCTTCGCCCAGCAATGAAACAATTCGGTAATGGCCCACCGTCTGCCCGCTATTTAGTTCCACACCATCAACTAACATTGCACCGGCCGCCTTGTATGCCGGCACGTCAACAAAGTTACTTTCCTCGTGAGACTTCAGCAGCGACTCAACTGCGCGGTGTAAATCGGGATCGCCATTGCAAGCTTGATCGAGATAGGCCGCGCGCTCGTTCCGCGGCAACGCTACAGCCGCATTAAAGATTTCTTTAAGATTTTCCCAATGTGAGTCGGCCATGTTTGGGATTGCGTTATTTACCTTTACGTACCACTCATTCTGTGGCGAATGCAGTTAGGGATAACCAATCGGCTCGACCAGCGCTATCTGCTTGCTGCTACTGGTACCCTTCAGACTTTTGAGGGCGCCATTTACATATTATAGGCAGGCAAAGAATAGCAGCAGCAGTTGCGGTCGGCCAGATTTGCTGAATACTACGAGGCCATGTGTAATGAGCCGTCGTGGTTAGCTACGGAAAGCAGATTGGTTTGCCGTGCTGAGCGTTTGACTAAAAACAATAGAAAACATCAACATAGAAACTACCGGAATGCGTTTTATACGAATGCTCCCTCTTAAAGTTTTCCACTGCCGATCAGACTGCGGCTACTTGTCCTCTACTTACTCCTGCGGAAATTTCGACGGAAACCTCTAATGGGATCTGCGCACGACATGAGGCAAAAGGTTAAGGAGGGAAGGGAGTGAAAAAGAATACTCTGTCCGATTGATTTGCCCTGGTTTCTTTTCGAACTCGCAATGTGGAAGTCGTGGTTGAGGGGCGCGCGTACAATACGCGTACATCGAAGACGCTAAAGCGGCTCAAATCATCCTGCAGTATCCCAAACAGTCATTCGCAAAAGCGCTTTCGGTTCAGTGACATCGGTTGATTTCAAACCGCTTCGGCGATTCGGTAGGCGGCCCTGAAAGGGCTGGCGTCGGCGGTTCGATTCCGTCCCTGGCCACCAATCCTTTCAACAACTTAGAGACTGCCAAAAAGCGTGTAAGAATTTCTCGCGCGTACAATACGCGAACATCGGATAACCGACGTTTGCCTCGCAGATTATCCGACATTTTGCCTCGCAGATCGGTTCGCCTTTCAGCTTTGCCTCACCGCCAACAGTCCCTCGTTTGTACATCGCATCAGACCATCCAAGGCCGACGATTTCCCAAGCGCGCATGCCGGTTGTAACGGCAATGAGCACAATCAGCCTGAGACGACAAAGCGTCTTGTTGGAATCTTTCGTACCTTCCGATGGATCTTTCCCCCAGCGCCCGCTTAAGCCTCCGAAGCTCGTCTTCGGATAAATAACGATCCCTCTGATCGTCTGGCCGTCTCACCTCAAGCTGATCGGTGGTATCCCGGTTCAATACCGTATCTTTGGATCAAATGGTCGCCGCTTTCTTTATCATGTGATGCATGACGTTAAAATGGCGCACCGCAGTGCCTGTCGAAAGCTCACCGACTACTGTGAGGTTTTCATACCAGGATTCATGTACAGCTCACGGCGTAGATCCCGCTTCCTTCTGCGGGGAAAATGTGTGAGAAATTTTCGCCGATGACCAAGATCATCCGATACGGCTGGACCGATCATTCCGCTCACAGTGGGACGGAATTCTGCCTGCCCTAGGTTACAACACGTGAGACGCCTCAAATGCCGGTGCCTTAGGACCTATTGACGCGATGACGGCAGAGGTGTATCGTCACTCTCACTCAGGATAAGCCTCTGACTTTGTCACCGGAGCTTGCGTGCTACACAGGCACTACCCGATCTAACTCCCTCTGACCAGCCCAATTGACTCTTTGCCAGAAGAAATACGGTGAAAGACACCGAACCTATAGACGATTGTGCGTCGATAAACCTGATGATTAACGTAAACGGAAATACCGTAGTTAGTGATACAGGATTCACACTCAAAGTTATGGACGTTGGTGACGTCACCGCTGTTGAATACCGCGAAGGAGATAAGTTGTTAAAAGGTGGTTTGGAAACGCAATGGGCTCTCAAGGTTTACTTTCCTCGCTGGGGGTGGGAAGCACCGTATGAGAAAGAGCTGATTACTCACGAAAAAGGGAAACAAATAGAAGCAAATATTCTAGAGGCCCTCGATTCGCTACGCTATTATTACTACAGTTTCTGATTCGTAGTTGTGAGCATTTCTCATTAACGTTCACTTCAGGGCCAGCACTCACTGTTTCCGTGCGATAGGCTGAAACAATGACTGAAAGAAACTCTCACATCGGCAAGTCCGAGCACGACCGATCCGGCCCCGAGGGTACCGGCTGGCGAGTTTCTTCTGATTCCAGCGCGCAGCGGTCCACCACCGCCACTTCAACACAAGCGAGGCATTCTAGAATTTCCAAGTCATCTCACATTGTTGGAGAAGTGCGCGGTTTTCAAAGCCGGACGGAATCTCTCGGACCTCAATACCCGACTAAGACCATCTGGACGTTTCGCGTTGAGCGCTTTGACGCAGCCGGCAACCGCCTTCCCCCTGTGCCTGTAGAGATGCGAAGCAAATCGTTCGATGGTTTCATAAATGAAGGCGACCAGGTGGAGATCTCTGCCAGGTGGCGTGAAGGTCAAATCGCGAAGCCCAGAAAGCTACGCAACCTTACCACTGGAGCGATAGTCAAGGCTCGAGGGATTTATTGGATGACAGTTGCAAGGGTTCTGCTGTTTCTAGTATTCCTTGTCATTTTTGTCGCCTTCGCGAAGATTGCCTTTGACAAGTTTTGGCGTTCTCCCGGCCCGGTACCTGTGCGTAAGAACGGTCCACTAATTAAATCAAAATAGATAATCCTGCTGACTGCGCTTTGTCGCCCTTTACTCACCAGCGAGTTTTTGAAATGTCGCTTCGGCTTTAAGAAATTTGAAGGAGGGATTTTCGCAATAAGTCGAAGTCCATTCTTTGAATAAATCCGCGGAGATCACGATGTCGCACCAAGTAATCTCTACCGCACATCTGGACTATTTGCAGCGGGTTACTATCGACTTGGCCGCCTTGACAGCAGACGCGCCGATATCTCGGGCGAGCCCAACTCTGCGTCGGTTGTCGCGTATTAAGGGAATTGGTCGTACGGAAAAGACTCCCAGGGCGATGCCCGCAACCGATCAACCGGCACGACTGCTGAGTGAAGATGTGCTGATCGGATTGTATGGTTACAAGATTCCCCTGGCGTTTTTCGTCCAGGGAGGCCGTGATGGTGTGGACGTCCGGTTAGGAACGTGGTCTCCGGACAAAAGGGAAGATGCTTCAGCAACGATCATGGACGCCCGACAAGAGATATTGGGCACCAGTCTTAACAGCCTTTATCCTGCGGTGGAACTCGTATCGGCGAAACCTGAACTAGAGCGAATGTCCAAATCAGGCTTGGCGCTTGGAATTCCTACTGCCAAACGTGCGGATCCTTTGGATGGCGCACTGCCGCTCGACAGGCTGGTTCGTGCTCTCTCGGGAGCCGACTGGGCCTGCCTGATACTCGCCGAGCCTGTGCATGAGAGCGTAACGAGTGCTCTCCGGGATAGCGTCATTAACGAGATTCGCGCAGTCCAGTCAGCCACGCATCCCGCGACGACTCCCAGTCCCCTGGGTGAGCATTACACGCAGCTGCTTCAGGGTCTGTTGAAGGCACTCACGTCCGGCCAGTCGGTTGGTGCTTGGCGAACAAGCGTCTATCTTCTTGGTGATGCGCGTAGCTACCACCGTCTTGCAAGTATCTGGCGCGGGATCTTCTCCGGCGACCATTCATTACCTGAACCCGTACGTGTTTGGGAAAGCGCTCTAGCGGCTGATTTGGCTGTAAGCTGGGCCATGTGCGATACACCCGGCTCGCATGGGCCAGGGCATTATAAACATCCATTCGAGTTTCAAACACTGCTTACTTCAACTGAGCTATCGGCATATATTCACCTGCCGCAGTTGGAGACTAGTGGTTTCACGATTAATGCCGTTGCGGACTTCGACGCCAGCCCTCCACTCGTAAAGGGTGACAATTCGTTGCAACTAGGGCAGGTTATTCATCAAACACGCCTGACGCCCGCGAGTTATGCAGTCAGCACCAAAGCTTTGACCCGTCATACCTTCGTCGCCGGTGTAACAGGTGCAGGCAAAACCAACACAATCTTTCACATGCTCAAGCAAGCCACCGGTTTGGGCATACCTTTTCTGGTCATCGAACCTGCCAAGACCGAATACCGAGCCTTACTTCAAGACGAAGCGTTGAGCGGTAGATTACAGATCTTCACCCTCGGTAACGAAGCTGTCTCACCATTACGCTTGAATCCGTTTGAAGCGGTAATGGGAACGCCTGTTAGTGTGCATCTTGATCTGTTGCGTTCCGTTTTCAATGCCAGTTTTGGCTTATGGTCGGTGTTGCCAGCTGTGCTGGAACTGTGCCTTCATCAAATTTACAAAGATCGAGGTTGGAATACAGCCACAAACACCAACTCGCGATTGGATAAAGACTCAGATGTTGCAGCCGCCTTTCCTACTTTGTCCGATTTGGCGGCTAAGGTCGATGTAGTAACTCGCGCGTTGCACTACGACCCGGAGAGCGAGTCCAACATACGTGCAGCTCTTCTCACGCGCGTTAATAGTTTGCGTGGCGGAAGCAAAGGGCGGATGCTCGATGTGCAACGCTCGTTTCCTATGAGCTTACTCCTACAGCACCCCACGATCCTCGAGCTGGAAGGAATCGGGGACGACGATGATAAGGCGTTCCTGATGGGCCTGTTGTTTATTCGTCTAGTAGAGTTCCGACGCGCAAGCGGACAGGTTGCTGATCTACAACATCTGCTAGTCATTGAGGAAGCCCATCGGTTGCTGTCTTCGGTGGAGGCTCAGCGGGGCGAGCAAGAAGCTAACACGCGTGGTAAAGCAGTAGAGACTTTCGCTCACTTACTTTCAGAGATCCGAGCTTACGGTCAAGGTGTTTTTATTGCTGACCAGATTCCAAACAAATTGGCTCCCGATGTGCTCAAGAACACCAACCTCAAGATTGCGCATCGAGTAGTGTCCAGCGATGATCGAGCAACGCTGTCCGGAGCCATGGCTATGAATGAGCGGCAGGCCCACAGTCTGGCGACGCTAACTGTGGGCCAGGCCGCTGTGTTCAGCGATGGCGACGATGCTCCAATCCTGGTGCAAGTCCCGGCAATCAAGGACCAAGCGGTGCATTCTTGGCCAGACAACTCACGCGTGGCAGAGCATATGGCAGTTTCTCGAGCGTCTCTTAAAGATGAAACACTCCTCTTGTCTTTCCCTGCGTGCGATGTGTGCTTGAAGACAAGTACGGCGTGCCAGGTGGCCCGCGACATTGTTGAGGATCCCCAATTTCAACGAACCTTCTCCCACACAATTCTCTCGACCATCGAAGACTCGGATGCCCTCGATCGACTGTGGCCAGACTTGCTCTCAGTTGTGCAGGCTAAAACCCCTCCCAGGATCGACGAGCAAGACCTGCTGCGCTGCGTGTTAATGCATGCCTCACATTGGTTCTCTCATAAGCGCGGCGCTCAGGCCGAGTGGACCTATACGCAAACCGAGGAATTGGCGAGTAACTTGCGCCAGATGCTGCTCGCGAAATCTTCGAGTGAAAATTCGGAGTCGATTCGGACAAAGTTTCGCGACTACGTTTACACTCTTCATGCTCGCCCATTTTCTCCTTTTCCGGCGTGTGAACGAGTCTGCCAACAGCAACCGCCCGTGTGTTTGTATCGCTACGCTGTTGCCGACCTCGTCGCCGAAGGAAGGCGTGCGGCCGAATGGCATGCGGCCGAAGCGGCCGATGCCGCCGACGAGGGATATCCGCAGACGTGGGGTGTCTGTAGCTTAGCGGGATACGACCTCCTTGAATCGCCCGACGGGGACTCGGCCGATGCCATGCGACTTAGGGCGCAGGACGCGCTTCGACGCGTAGGTCTTTGCTTTGCTCAGCAGATGCTGGCCGGAGACGCCATGAAAGCACCACAAACTGTGAGATGGATCGTAGACAAGTTGCTGGCTGAAGCAGATGGGTAAGGGGTAGCTGGTAATTAAATGGGGAGTAAGACGATGCCTGATCCAAAGCCTGACGAAAATGACTTCATTACCAGCACCGTCAAGCCGTTCACGCAAGGCGTGCTGAACAACTTGTCTGATCGAGGTGAAGCGCTTGTTAAAGGTGCGCCGGCTGCTGCTGCATTACCGCTGGCTATTCCCACTGCTCCTGCAGTCTTTGTTGCTACGGCAATTGCCCACCCAGATGGGGTGAAAGGCGCGGCAAAGATCTTTGGCGATGCTATCGCGGGTGTAGTAAAGGGGCCACCAGAACTCGTCAAGAAGACCGGGGAAGCGATCGGAACTTTAGTGTTCGCTGCTGCGAATCCAACGGAAGTGGATCCTCAGGCCGTTGGTGAAGCCGCTGTTGATGCGCTCTTAGGTCTCGTTGATATTGGAACGATGGTAGCGCCCGGAAAAACAGGAGCGAAAGCACCAGAAGCAGCAGGAGCAGGCCCAAAAGCAACCACACCCAAAACACCTAAGCCTCCGGCGAAGGCACCCGACGCAACCGCCGCGGCCCCAAAGACAGCATCAGCTCAAACACCTAAGTCGGCAGCGAAACCGTCAGACGCCGCGGTGGCAAAGGCAGCCGGAAAACAACCGAAGAGCGCGGCACCAGCGACGACACCGCAGGAATCTACTCCCACACCAGAATCTACTCCCAAGCCAGATTCAACTCCCACACCAGATTCAACTCCAAAAACTCCAGAACAAAAACCTAAGCCGTCGACTCCTTACAGAGAACCAGGGGAGTGGAAAGCACCACCGGGTTACGAAGGATTTCCTCCACCCGAAGGGTGGCCTCCGGGCAAACAATGGCCGCCTCCGTCGGCGCCGACGAATGCCCCCGAGCCAGCCGGAGTTCCAAAACCAGCACCGTCCCCATCGGCTAAGCCTTCGGTGAAGCCGACGGATGCAGCAGCTAAGTCGGCAGCAAAACCATCAGACGCAGCGGCAGCTAAGTCGGCAGCGAAACCACAAGATACGGCTGCGGCTAAGTCGGCAGCGAAGCCATCGGACGCGGCAGCTAAGTCGGCAGGAAAGGGACAAGGGGCTGCAAGCCCACCCGCGGGTGCAACGCCACCAAAACCTCCGGCGCCAAGGTTCACACGTGGTGAAACAAAGCCTCCACCAAAAACTCTTACCGCAATACCGAAAGACTCAGTATCCATTAGAGATGCTGCCGTGCTCAGCGAGAGGGGAGTCAGTAGGCGTTCGGCCTACCCTGCAGACCCGTTGCATCACTTATTTCCCCAAGAAGGGACGTTGGCTGCTTGGTTCAAGAGTAAAGGAATTAATATTCATGACTATGCTTCGAAAATGTCTCAAGGCGAACACTCTGCAACTCACACTGGGGGGCGTCATCCGAAGAACATTAAAAAACCCCATGGGTGGAATAACGCTTGGAGGGATTATGTGAATGATCCCAAGAATCAGAAAGCCACACCAGCTGACATCTTCAAGCAGCTCGACAAGATGAGAAAAGACTTCAAGATCGATCATCACCCAATTGTCCCTTACAAGACAGGGGCTTCGCGCAAGCCTACACCGGGTACGTCACCGAGTGTAGCAAAAGGTACGGCAGCTCCGAAAAAAGGAGCATTAACAGCAACGGCTGCTGGCAAAGCATCAATGGCAAATACCGCGAAGTCAGCAGGTAAAGCGGTCAAGGCTGCCGGTAAAGATTCGGCGCCGTCCAACGCAGCAGGGAAAGGACCAAAGAAGGCCGGCAGTAACGCCGCGGGGGCATCCGCGGCAAGCGCAGCCGGCAAGACAGCTGCTGCAAAGGGAGCGGCGAAGAAACTTCCACCTCCGCTGCCGCCACCGCCACCACCACCCCCGCCGCCCGTAAAACCTAAAGGCTCAACGTGACGACAGTTGAAACTGATTTTTTGCCGAGACGATGATTCATAAACCCAGGGTCATGAGTTTCAAATCTCAGACTATATAGACTTTAAATGGACGGTAACGGCGATAGCGTGGTTGGTCGTAAGCGAACCCCTTCGACCGCCGCGCGTACAATACGCGTACATCGAAGACGCTAAAGCGGCCCAAACCGCCCTAGACTATCCCAAAAGGTTTTAGGCGAAAGCTCTTTAGCTTCAGTAATATCCGTTGATTTCAAACCACTTCGGCGATTCGGTAAGCGGCCCTGAAAAGGCCGGCGTCGGCGGTTCGATTCCGTCCCTGGCCAACAATATCCTCAACAACTTAGCGGCACCAAAAACGTGTAAAAATTTCGTCGCGCGAACAATACACGAACATCGGTTGCTTTAAATTTCACTTTTGGCGCCGCTCGTTTGAAAAACTTCTGACTGAAGACCGTCGACGAGCACATCTCTACCAAGTTGCGTATCGCGCGCGCGATACACTTCGCCCATTCCACTTCTAGAGGCGACTGATTTCATACCTTCCGAGTTCTGTGATCTCTGTTCCGGAACTAGGAGAGTTGTATTATCAGTACGAGGCGAAGAGCCGCTGACTGAGATCATTCACCAACTAAAATCACGGCGTGCTCACACCCTGATCGGCATTACAGTTAAATAGTTCGATCAGCGATTCCGTATCAGTCCTTCGTTTGGTAATTTTCTTACTCACGCGCGCGGGGATGAATGCCTTAGGCGACCAGTGCTTTACTTGCCAAGTCAGGATATGAGTATAGCCTGTATCAACATAGCGCAGGCATACTACAAAGAGATTCGAGCGTATAATCGAAACTCTTGACTCTACTTGTCTGCCAACGTTTTGTGGGCCTTGCTTTAACCGGCTGTTCTAAAGATGGCCCATTGCTAAACTGGACTGCAGATCTGAAGCGATGAGTTTTGTGCCAGGCGCTAAGGTCATTAATTAACCGACATAAGCTTAGCGAATGAACGTGAAACTGCAAACATCACAGTATTAGCCCAAGGGTTCTTCAGACCGCTAAAAAACTCATTCGGGTCTTTCATCAACCGGCGGCGTGTCGTTTGGAAGGCTCGCCGTGTGTCTCGCCACGATTTGCCAGTTCTCATTTCGTTTCATCCATACATTTGTGATGCATAGTTGCCTTTTGATCTCCATTCCCTCAAATGTCGCTTCGGCTGACATACGATAGCTGGAAACTGCAGTATCGCCATAAACGCGGATTTTTAGATCATTCTTATCGTATTTGTCGACGACCGCCTTCTCCGCCGCGGCGCGGATCTCTGTCATCACGGCGGGCTTGTCAACGCAAATGCCGATCGGTGCTGTAACCATGATGTCGTCAGCGTAAATTTGATCGAGTGCCTGAACATCAACGCGCATCTCCGTCTGCGTGAGTTCCTCCTCCAGGCGAAGTATTTCCGTTTCGATCGGGTTCATTGGTTTATCTCCTCTTTTCTCGGTTAGCATTTATCTCGCTGCAGGCTGTGGCTTATTGCTCCCCCACCGGCCTTTCAATAGAATCTCGGCGATTTTCCTGCATTGGCTCGACGACAATCGACTATACGTTCGGGCCAAGAGGAAAGTCCTTCCGGAGTTCGGAAAAGTTTCGGAAATGCTACAGACCCAGATCGGCACATATTCATGTTCTGGCAGGCCCAAACGTGCTACGAATTCGGTCTTTTTCGCGTAGATACGCGCGAACGTCAACTTTTGCTGCGCGGCCAAGTTGTGCCGCTCACACCTAAGGTTTTTGAGGTACTTCTGGCGCTACTCCAACACAGCGGACATATCCTCACAAAAAATGAGTTGATGAACCTTGTCTGGCCTAACACTGCCGTTGAAGAAGGAAACGTAGCCCGCAACATTTCCACTTTAAGGAATGCGCTCGGTGAGCAACCGCGACAACATCAGTACATCGAGACAATTCCCTGGCGCGGCTATCGCTTCGTCGCAACCGTGCGAGAGGTGCCCTGTAGTCAGTCCAGTCCGGCGATCGATTCACTGGCGGTACTGCCTTTCGTGGCTGTTAATGATGATCTGAAAGACGCGTATCTGGGCGATGGATTAGCCGAGACTCTAATTACCTTCTTAGCTAAGCTAACTAATCTGCGAGTGATATCACGTAACTCGTCGTTCAGATACAGAGGACGTGAGACCGATGTGCAAACTATAGGACGTGAACTAAAGGTGCAAGCTGTGCTAATGGGCCGAATCGCGCAGATGCACGATATGATCTCGATCAGCCTTGAGTTGGTGGATTGTCACGACGACCGCCATCTCTGGGGTGCGCAGTACATTCGCAAACCTTCGGAGCTTTTCTCGGCGCAGGAAACAATCGCGCGCGAGGTTGCTCAGACGCTGTCTCTGGAACTCACCAGTCAGGAAAAGCAGTTGCTGGTAAAGCGTCACACACGCAGTAACGAAGCCTATCTCTTCTACTTGAAGGGCCGCTATCATTTTAACAAGCTCACTCCGGACGGCGTACAAAAGGGAGCCAAATACTTTCACCGAGCCATCGAAAATGATTCCAATTATGCTTTGGCTTACGCTGGCCTTGCCGATTGCCACAGTTACCTGGCGCATCGTGATGAGGCGAAGGAAGCAATACTCAAAGCCCTTGAATTGGATGAGAATCTCGGCGAAGTGCACGCGTCTTTAGGTTTCTTTAAATTCCTTTATGATTGGGATTTTGCCGGCGCCCAGTGCGAGTTCGAACTCGCGCTCGCACTAAGCCCTCACTATGCGGAGGCTCATCATTGGTATGCCATCTACCTTGCTAATCTCGGGCGTCATAGACAAGCCGATAAAGAAGCAAAACGAGCAGTCGAACTGGATCCTCTTTCACTTTTGATGAACATGACGGCGGCGCTGAATTTGTATCTGGCGCGGGAACACGACGGGGCAATCGAACAGCTGCGAAAAATAATCGATATGGAACCTAACTTTCTTCCGGCTCGCAGCGTGATGGGAAGCGTCCTTGTGCAGAAGGGTTTGTACGAACAGGCGATGAGTGAATATCAAAAAGTCTCGGAGTTGATAAAGGGCGCCACGCCGGCCGTCGAGGCTTCAGTCAAAGTGATCATTGCACACGCTTATGGCAGGTGGGGCAAGCGACATGATGCAATGAAGTTAGTCGAAGAAGTCGTTACCTCCGGCGCAGGATCGCCGTATTTGATCGCCGGAGTCTACGCTGCATTGGGTGAGTGCCCGGAGTCTACGCTGCATTGGGTGAGTGCGATCTCGCATTCGAGTGGCTGAACAAGGCATTTGAACAGCATGATCTTCAGTTGGTTAGTTTGAAAGTAGATCCAAGTCTCGACGGGTTGCGCGACGATGCTCGATTCAACGAACTTACTCGGCGCGTAGGACTGCCGGGGGCAGTTTTCTGAAACTGCTTCTGGCGGCAGAGCATGCCCCCAGGGGGTATTTATTAACCCACAAACCGGAAATCTCTATTAATTCGTCGTCCTAAACGAGGGAGACTTACACCGCGGCAGACTAAGCTGATTGGCACGACCGTAATTGTTTGGTGTTGGCGCGAACAATACGCGAACATCGAACAGCCGAAAACAGCCCAAACTATCCTACTGGGTTCTAAATCATGTATGACGTAAGCCCCTGATCTTCAGTGATATCCGTCGATTTTCAAACCGTTTCCGCGATTCGGTAAGCGGCCCTGAAAAGGCCAGCGTCGGCGGTTCGATTCCGTCCCTGGCCACCAATACTTTCAATACCTTAGCGGTTCCGAAAAAGCGTGTAAGAATTTCTCGCGCGAACAATACGCGAACATCCGCTTTTTAAAATTTCACTTTTGGCGCCGCTCGTTCAAATAACTTCCACATTTCCCGCGTCGTTTTACTCATTCTGGCAATGTGTTGCCGCGCCAGCTTCGCATAGCGCTCCGTAATCTTGATGTTCAAGTGGTCCAAGATCTTTGCCAGTCCGTAAGGATCGCCGCTCTTCATCATTCGCGATTTCCGAAAAGCTGATCGAGAGTTTCGCTATCAGTCAGCATATGTCTCATCGCCGACGAACAATACCTTAACTTTCCTTCGGACTGCACAACTGGAAGTCGACTATTTGCCACAGTATCCTCAACAACTTAGCGCCAGCCAAAAAGCGTGTAAGAATTCCTCGCGCGTACATACACGTGCATCGGTTATCCAAATTAGCCTCGCAGGTTGATTCACATTCCCCGCCTGTACTGCGGGCTAGCCATGTGTTGCCGCGCCAGTTTTGCATAGCGCTCTGTCATCTTGATATTTGAGTGGCCTAAGATCTTTGCCACCTCATAGATCGCCACCGTTCATCATGCACCATAGATTCGCTCTGACGTGGAGATCTCTCCTTTCATGTTCGCTTGGGGTATGAAAACTTTGTTAAGCTATTCATGAAGGTCGTGTATTAACTCCCAGTCTCGGGCACCGTCATCACTTCGAGCAGATGGCCGTTCGGATCTTCGAAATAGAAGCCGCGCCCACCACGGCGGGTGTTAATTTGGCCGTCACTGTGGCTGAAGGGGCCGCTGCCGAAAGCGACTCCCTTGGACTTGACCCGACTGAAAACCGCATCGAACTCAGCCTCGCTGATATGGAAAGCATAATGATGACTCTGTCCTGCCTTAGGATCGAACCCGGGTCCGCCCCATAGCTCGGCTTGGTCCGCGAAGGCAAACGTCAGGCTTTCGTTGATTTGCACCTCCGCGAAATGACCGCGCTTAACCGTCAATCCGAAGATCTCTGCAAAGAATTCGGCCGCGGCGATTTTGTCTCTCGCTGGCACGATCGTGTGGTCTAAGCGAATTGTCATTGTTCACGTCTCCAATCTCGGCGCCCCAAAGAACATAAACGGCGCCCGCCCCGTACGTCGTCATTGCTCGTCGTGTCGACTCTGACGCCCTGGACGCCGCCATCCCCAGCTGTTGCAGTTTCTGTTTTGCTCATCGTTAATCTCCTTTGGGTTTATCGCCTCGGCGAGTGGTAACCATCACACCATCAAGGCGCTTGACCTCTTCGCTGGTCGATCGTCACGTGCGTAGGTCAGGCTGACCTTGCTCGATTTCAATTGCTTCACCCGTGCGAGTTTCAACGCGTGCCGCTCGTGCACATCTTTGAGCAGCGCCTTTCCTCCTCCCAAAACAATTGGGTTGACTAACAACTGGAGTTCGTCAATCAAACCTGAATTCATGAGGCTGGACACCAGCGTGGCGCCGCCGACAACGTGCATGTGCTTGCCCGGCTGTTGTTTCATTCTCCGGATTTCTTCTATGTCTCGAACAATTCGCGTTGTCTTCCACTCGACCTTGTCCAGAGTTGTAGAAAGAACGATGTGCGGCGTCTTGTCGACCAGACGGGCATATTTAATTTCGTTTTTCGTCGCCGCCGCGCCACTGAACGGCAGAGGACCATCGGGATTGGCCAACACTGAGAGCCAGTACTGTTCGTAAGCCGGATACATCACTCGGCCCAAAATAAAAATGTCCACGTCGGCGAGCGTCTCAAAGAGTTCTCGCCACGTTTCTTCATCATCAGCCATCGCCCAATCCAATTCGCCATTTTGTCCTTCAATGAAGCCATCCACGGACACCTGCAGCGCCGCAATTATTTTTCTCATATCATTACCTCTCCACCGCCCCGGATTCAGCTCGCAGGATCGAATGATGTAGAGAGTGGTTGGCCAGAATGCGATTGAGATTCTTGCTGCGAACTGCTCTGGCCCAATTCTCAACCAGGTCGCGGATCACCGTTTCATCTGTTGTTTTGGACTGGTTCGTGCTCATTTTGGCTCTCCAATTCTTGAACTTCTCAGCCGTGTCTGCCCCTACTATTGAGTCGAGCGGCGCATGCGAGAACTGACATCAAGGAACGGTCTTTTCATGGCGCTGTGGTTGTGGTTGCCTTGCAGCGCGTGCGTTTGAATTGATCTGCGGCACCTCCGTACCTTCGTGCTTCATCAATGATCTACCGCATAGTGCAGCTGAACGATCCCGTTACCGATATCCTTAAAATCCAGGAGTCGCACTTCCTTGTACTTGCCCTCTGGTAACAAAAGTTTCAGCCCTTTGCTCTCAAGCGCCGGGGTAACGTTAAAGACCAGTTCATCGACCAGGTCTTCAGCTAAGAAGGCATTGTGCAAGCTTTCGCCGCCGGCCAGCAGCGCAGTTTTATGCCCGTTCCGTTCGAGATAGCTCAAGGCTTCTTTAGGTGAGACGGCGCACGTTGCACCTGGAACCTCCGTGGCATTCCTTGAAAGCACAACGATGTCCGCTTCGCCGAAGGCCTTGTCGGCTCCGCTTACCTTGAAGCCTAGAAAGGTACGACGACCGACGATGAAGTTACCCGCCTTCTTAGCGTGTGCAGCAAAATCGCCGGGCGCTTTTTGTTTTGGCGGATGTTCGGGACTGGACTGCGCGTAGTTACCGTTGGCCGTCAAAGCTGCCCAGAGTATTGTTTTCATGTTTCCTCCTCAAGCGTTATGCGAAGAACGACAGCCGCCCCCATCAACAACAGCGGTGTGGTCATCTTCCAGTTATCTCCGTCCTTCAACTGCGCCGCGGACTGGTCCCGGTCGCGATTGAAGGCAAAGCTCGCCCGCAAGCCCCTCACTGCCGGGTAAGTACGGAAGTCAATATGCAATTCCAACAGTCTGCCTTATCGTTTCAGGTTTATTCAGCGACGTGAGCATGGCCTGCGCGACGTCGGCGCGCGAGATCGAAAAGCCACCCGGCAGGTTCTGTCCCAACGCCATCCTGTACTTGCCGCTGAGCAGCTTATTGTTCAGTCGTGGAGGCCGGAAGATCGTCCAGTCCAAATTGCTTTGACGCAGGAGGTCCTCCATCAGCGCGTGGTCCGCGTACACTTTGCGCAGAACGACCTTGATAATTGGACTCAGAAGGTAGCGCATTAAGAACCCGTCACCCGGATCGTGTTTGGGTGGATTTGGCCGGCCGGGCGACGCTACCGTAGAGACCGGCGCCGCGCTGACGACGATGATCCGTCGTGCACCGGTCGCTTGCATCGCATCGACGATTGCTCGTGTACCGCGCACCGCTATTCCAGCCTCGGCGTTCGAGCTCGCGCCGAGTCCGGAAAGGACCGCGTCCGCCTCCGCAACTGCGGCCTCAATCGCTTTCGGATCTGGATTCGCCATGTCCGCCGTGACGACGCGTAAGCCAGGCCGCTCTCTGGGTAGTTTCTTTGGATTTCGAACGACGGCGGTAACATAGTGATCCGCTCTCATGGCTTGCTCGAGGAGTTGGCTCCCGATACCTCCTGTCGCTGCGAAGATGGTCAGTTTCATACTTCCGCTTTTTGGGTCGCCATAGCGAGTGGTCACACCGCCCTTTGTTTTCCTTTGGCGGCTGGCTGATAAGTTCCCGGCGTAGTCCGGTAAGCGATATTCAGACGGTTCCAGCCGTTGATGGCCACCACGTTGAGCGTGAGATCGGCAAGCTCCTTGTCGCTGAACTGACGTTTCGCTTCGTCGAACACTTCGTCTGGCACATGAGTGTCGGCCACGCGTGTGACAGCTTCGGCCCATGCCAGGGCGGCGAGTTCTCGCTCGGTGTAGTACGGTGATTCGCGCCACGCATCCAAACCGTAAAGCCGCTGCTCAGTTTCGCCGGCGGCGCGCAGATCTTTCCAATGCATATCGAGACAGTAAGCGCAGCCATTGATCTGCGACACGCGCAGGTTGATCAAGTCGAGCAGTTTCTTATCAAGGCCACACTGGTAAAGATAGTTGCTCAGTCCGAGCATTGCCTGTAACGCGCCAGGGCTAACGGATGTAATGTTGATTCTTGGTTCCATGATTCCTTCCTTTCTTCTTCTTGAACTTGGATCACCACTTCGTTCATTTCATTGCTGATGACAACCGGTGCAGGAGAACTCTGAATTGATCATGATCTCGCTTTCGGTGTTTCGTTAGGAGCGTTAAATCGTCGCCTTCAACGCTCGATGTTTTGTCCGGAGACCTTTGCTTACTTCGTTCATCTCTTTTTTTTGCCTCACTCAATTGGTTCTTCATCCTGTACGCGCGCAAGACTACGCACAGGCAGTGAAGGCAAACGGTTGGCCGCGTGCTGCGACGGATCGTGCCTCATCTCGAGACGCAATCTCGAAGACAGAATCCAAGCGAGTTATCTCGAGGACTTGTCGCACGAGTCTCGTGACATTCGTCAAGCTGAACTCGATCCCCTTCGATTGGGTCCACGCGCGCAGCTCCAGCAACACGCCCAAAGCGCGCGCATCGATCCTGCTTACCCGCGCTAAATCGAGAACCACGGCGACACCATCTACAACTGAAAGCACGGCTTCACGCAGAGTCGCCGTTTCGCCGATTACTAGCTGGCCGTTAAGACACAGAACGATTGCGTCTCCCAATTTCTTCTTGTGAACCTTGAGCATAAAGTCTCCTTAAGCCTTGCAAAACCAAAACCTGGCTAATCAACCCGTGATTACGTGCGCCCTGCAGCGAATCAAAAGTTATGAAAACCCGTTCGCTTCATCTTGAGATTTTGTGTTTGAATTCGACACTAAGGCCTCCAAATAGTGGCGAAAATTTTCGGGGAAATTCTCTCTGGGGGATGTGAAACCGGTTCACCGGCTGTTTACTTTAGGCAGCGGCCCTCATCTCATTTCGCTGCGTCTGCAAAGCTGAAACCACGGCCTCGCTCGGCGCCTTCCAGTCACGCACTGGGTCGTACTTCTGGCGCCGCCATCGATACGGAAGATCGATGACAAGCCCAGGACGTGGCGCGCTGACGGCCATCGAAAGCATGTCATGGAGTACCGTTCGCTGCTGCACGACGTTGCCCGGTTCGCCGAGGGCATGACCGAAAGGCCAATGCAGATACAAGAAGCGGGGCGCACGCGCCGCAACCGCTACTTCTTTCACCAGACCTAAAGCCACTGTCGTCACACCCTTGCCCTCAATCTCTCTCGCGAGCAGTCCCACGGACCGCGTACAGATCGGTCAAGCTGGCGCCAGCAGAGCCAGGTCCGCACCAGACTCGCTGATGCGCCGCGCGACTTCCTTGATTGAGGGCATTAGTTTTTTCGCGCTTCCCATCAAACCGAAGCCGTAGTTATCTTTTGCTAGTCGTCCGATGACGTGTTCGGTCTCAAGCTCGCGCAAGCGCTCGATCGGAAATACCAGGTTGATGTCTCGTAGTGCGTCACTGCGATCATAGGCCTGGTGTGAAATCGCGAGGTCGCCGGGCTGTGCATCTTTCGGAATCACGCGGAACGTTGAATCGCTATTGAGATTGAATGGGAGGTCACTGCGCAGATGAACACCCCCAGTCGTGAGCAGCACCACTGTGCAGTCGGCAAGTGGTTTTCGTAACGGCGTCCAAGGAATTTCTCCGGTCGCCAGCCGCCTGAGTTGCGGCAACGAGATGATCCTACTGGCCAGGTGGCCGACTGCCGCACCCAGGCGACTGCCACTGAGCCAGCGAGCCCAGAGTTCATTCAAGCGGCCCGCTCGGGTTCGCACTGGACCGCCATGCTCGCTAATGACTTCACCTCCGGTGCTCGGAAGCGTGATCCAACTACCGAGGAGTTTGTAAAACCATCTCATTTGATTCTTCCTTTCTCCGTTCGAGCGTCTGTGATTTAGGAGACAGACTTACCTGGCCCGAGCTTTGATAGCCAGGTTGTGATCCACAGGGATAACGATCACAGTAAACGGTGTTCCGGCGTCGTCCGACACTTGTGGAAGTGCTTTACCGAACTCATTGCCGCCGAGCATCGAGTTCTGGTAGTACGGCGCGAAGACCATCATGTGCGGATGCCAGTGGCCGACTCCCGGCCCCAACTCCTGGTCCGCAGACCACATGTAAGCGAAGCTCACCGCGTCCCTCTTCGGCAACTCACCTTTGGCGTAGGCTGCCTGAATCCCTCCCGCGATCTGATCAGGCGTTTTGCCTTCCATCCCCAGCTTGCTTCGCAGTTCGTAGTACGGCATCACAGTGCGCGATGCCACTGTGTCGAAACAGATTGGTGCGCGGACACTTGCATCGTAAACGAGGTTGCGGAACTGTGCCGGCGTATACGTTGGCGCTGCCCATCCCCGCATTACCATGCACACGAAGCCGTTGTCGCCTTTGTGAGCAACTTCATATCCAGACTTGGTTAATACCTTGATCGTGGCCCGATCCGAGATGTTCGCCGGAGCGGCGCTTCTCGCCAACGCAATCTCGGCATCGCGCGGCATCAGGTATTCGCTGGGCGGCGGATATTGCGCGGCAATCGGTCCAGCCAATACCGTCGTGATCAGGATCATCCCAGCCGACAATCCAGGCAACCTTTGTCTGGGCAATCGTTGTAATTTGCTTGTCTTCATTCTTAGTTCCTTCTAAGTCCCTTCGTTCATGAACACCTCTGTCGTTGAAGAGTTGACCGCCTCGATAACGCTTCTCTTGGTCTTCCCTAGGACAAAGTCGGGTTGCTAGCTCATCTATACTTAATCTTCTATTTGGCATTTTGTTTCTTGTTCGGGAATGTCGTGTGCAATACCCTTGCCACTGCAATTTGACCTTGGAAAGCCAACGCAATTGCGCGAACCGCTGGGATTTGAGTCTCTTGAACGCTTGTTCTACAAGCGCCAGCAGGTTTGGTGACAATATCTGGTCAAGTGATGGCTTATGGTCAGAGAGTTTGCCATCAAAGAAAATCGTATTTCACGGATCTAATTCTGAAGGTCTCCGAGGAATGGAGCCTGTAGGGTCGTCCTGTGCTTGCCTGATCAAGGATCAAGTTGCGGGCAGGCCGCTACGACAATTCCGCTAGACACGCTTCTTCTCGAGCCACGCAGTGACTCCGGCAAATAGCGCATACGAGCCAAGGGCGGTGAGAGCTGCAGCCTTGTCCGATGTTAGTGGAGGGCCAAAGAAATGAAACCTTGTACTAGCAGCATGACAACCGCAAATATCGGCATGCCGTAACCGCCTGCACGGCTGAGTGGTCTAGTTTCGTGCACGTAGAAATAGAGCCCTGCCGAAAGAATCACTACTTCAAGGGCAAAGGCCAGTCTCGGAAAATTCCAAAGTCCGAAACCTACCTTCATGGTGTTATCGTAAAGCGGAAGGTCGGGACGATGTACCAACAGATCAAGTATCCAGTGAGAGAAAACAGCTGCGCCAACCAACGCGGCGGCTGACCACCCATTAGGTTTGAATACTTTGTAGAGAATACTTGCAATCACTGACCAACCGATCGCCGCCACCAGGCTGTGGGTATAAGGCATGTAATAAAGATCAAGCGGGTTAGTAGCGGTAATCCGGGCACTATGCGCACCTTCTCGATTCCTAATAGAACGAGGATCGACCAAAGAACATCGACCCATTGCACAGCGATGAAGAGAATCCAAAAGGGAATTGCGCTCTTCATCGCTTTTGCACCAAGCTTGGCCCATAATGTCCAACAAATATGATGTCGATCTCTCCGGGGAGTAACCGTTTGTCATCCATTCTTCGGAGACAGTTTCCAGCGCATGACCCGCAACTCTTATCAAGCCGTCACCTTTACGCGGACCATACTGCTGTCGATGGGTCGTCCTTAGAACATGGAGGAATTGTCGAAGCCATGCAACGCGCGCAGTCCAAGCTGGACCTGTCACGAGATTGCCATCCGTCACAGCCTCTTCAAATCCACGGTTTACGAAAATGCCGCCGGCATTGCTCACCGAACGCGTACAATATGCGTACATCGAGGAGGCAAAAACGGCCCAAACCATCCTACGCCATTCCAAATCGCCTACACGCATAAGTTCTTTACCCTCCGTGACATCCGTTGATTTCAAACCACTTCGGCGATTCGGTAAGCGGCCCTGAAAAGGCCGGCGTCGGAGGTTCGATTCCGTCCCTGGCCACCAATCCTCTCAATAACTTAGCGACAGCCAAAGAGCGTCTAAGAATTTCTCGCGCGAACAATACGCGTACCATCGGTTACCTTGAATTTCACTTTTGGCGTCGCACGTTCAAACAACTTCTCCATTTCACGAGCCGTGTTGCTGGTCCTACCAATGTGTTGCCGCGCCAACTTCGCATAGCGCTTTGTCATCTTGATATTCGAGTGGCCCAGGATCTTCGCCAGCTCGTTAAGATCGTCGCCGTTCATCATGTACCATGATGCAAAGGTGATGACGCAGATCATGGAAGCGGAAGTCTTTGATCCCGGCCCTATCGAGCAGATCTTCGAAACTTCCTTTCACACGCTGCCCGTCACTTTTAGCGCTCTGTTTTGGCGGAAAGATCCGATCATTGTCTTACGGGGCGATGAAGCGAACATTGTCACTCTTGGGCTTAGGCATGAACCGCCGCAACTCGCCGACAAGTTCGGGAGGCATCGGGACGTAACGTATCTTTCCACCCTTGAGCTTCGCCCTCACCGCCAATAGTCCCTCGTTGTACATCGCGTCAGACCACCTGAGGCCGAAGATTTCCGAAGCGCGCATGCAATTTGGGGCGAAAATACTTTCCTAGCAAAACGTGAGCTGTTTCCGCTATGCCCGCTTGACACAAAAACTCGTGGGCACGCGCGCAACTGAGCTGACTTGTTTTGAATAGATCAAGCCGGAGAAAAGATCATCTTGCCGAAAACCCTCGGAAGTTGTAGCTTTCGACGAATCAAAATAGATTTAAGCGCGCTCAAACCGGCGCTTGGGCATCCGGGAAATGTCGTGACTTTTCCTTTTATTCTGCCACGAATCTTTTCGCTGCTCGGAGGACAATCATGAAGAAATTGAGTTTTATTACTTGCTGCTTGCTTCTAGTCGTTCTCGCGAACTCGGCACTTGGACAGCGCATTCTCGGTGAGTTTACCGGGACCATAACTGACCCGAATGGTGGGAAAGTAGTTGGGGCCAAAGTGACCGCAGTTGATCCGGCCATAGGGCGCACCTGGACGGGGCAGACAAATGAAGATGGCGTCTACCGCCTGGTCAGTTTGCCTACGGGCACGAGGTATGACGTAAGCGTCGAGCATCAAGGTTTCAAGACAGCCAGGCAGGATCAGATTCCCCTCGATGTAGGCGAGGCAAGACGATTGGATTTTTCATTGGAGGTGGGCCAGGTCAGCGAAAGTGTGCTGGTTTCTACGGAAGCCAGTCAATTAAACCTCGAGCGCGGGGAAGTGTCGGCGGTCGTAACGGAACGAAAGATCGTGGATCTCCCTTTAAATGGACGCAACGTCTATCAGCTCGCGGAACTTCAGCCGGGCATCATCCGCGTCGCGGGTAGCGGGCTTCAGGAATCAGAAACAACCGACGCCCAGATCGGCGCCGGCGGGACGCGCTTTCGTGACAATCAAATATTGCTCGATGGTGTTACCAACAACAACGATCGACAAGGCGGCCGCACGACGCTGGCGCTGAGCCCGGATGCAGTGGAGCAATTCCGAGTCGTCACCAACAATCTATCGGCAGAGTTCGGACGGTCAGCCGGCGGTCTCCTGAGCGTCGTGACTCGTGGCGGCACGAACACATTTCATGGCTCAGCTTTCTGGTTCCATCGCAACGACAATCTCGACGCAGCCACAACGTTTGAAGCCCGCAACAACAACAAGGGTGAATTCAAACGAAATCACTTCGGGTTTACTCTGGGTGGGCCAATCATCAAAGATCGGACCTTCTTTTTCTTTTCCTACCAGGGTTTGAGACAGATACGCCCGGCACTCACCAATTTCTTAGTCGAGACGCCGGAGTTTCGCGCTTTCGTGTTGCAAACGCGGCCCAATTCTCTCGCCGCACGGTTTCTAAGAGACTACCCGCCCCTGATGAATCCCACAACTAACATTCGCGATATCGGTAGCCCGGCTTCAGGCGTGAATGTGTTTGGGCCAAACGACGGCATTCCGGATGTAGGAGAGGTGTTTATACAGGTCCCCGGATTCACTTTCGACAATCAATATTCGATTCGCGTGGACCACACTTTTAATAGAGGCAACGACGCTCTGAACGGACGCTATAGTATTAACAATCGCCGGGAGCAACGCCCGGGTGATAATAGCGCTCGTCTGTTCACGGTGGACTTTCTTGAAAAGGACCAGAACGTGTCGCTGAGTCACACCCATATCTTCTCACCGGAAGCTACGAATGAACTGCGTCTGGGCTACAACTACGATCCACAGATCAACCCTTCTGAGTTTCCGGAGGTGCCGCATGTTCAGTTCAACGCCGGTCGGGCCGGGCGTTCTGTCTCTCAGTTTAGCCAGGCTTCCGGTTTCGTCTTTCCGCTGGATTTCCGGCTACACACTTATCAGCTTTATGACGCGTTTGCGCTCACGCGCGGAAATCACGGTCTGAAGATCGGCGGCGAGCTGCGCCGTTTCCAGGAGAACAGCGATTTCCCAACCTTCCTCAAACCCCTGGTGACCTTTGCTGATATTTTGGATTTTGCCGACGATGAGGTGCTGACGATTCAAGCTCGTGTGGATCCGCGTACGGGGCAGTCCACCGGCACCTACCGACATTTCCGTGCTACGGAATTCGGTCTCTTTGTTCAGGATGATTGGAAAGTGACTCCGCGCCTAACTCTCAATATCGGCCTGCGCTACGACAACTTCGGCACGCTTAAGGAGAGAGACGGGTTGCTCTCCACGATAGTATTTTCGACCTCGTCACTGGCCGACGCACGGATTGTTGAGGTTGATGAACTATACCAGAGAGACAACAATAATTTTGCTCCTCGCTTTGGGTTCGCGTGGGATCCACGGGGCGACGGACTCTGGGCTCTTCGCGGCGGCGCCGGTCTTTTTTACAGCCGCATCTGGACAAACTTTAGCGGCAACTCGCGATTTAATCCGCCACACTCGCTGGCAGTAACGCTCAACGCGACCACGCCCGGCCAGAATCCGCGCGCGGTCTATCAATTCGGGTTTACGGGCGACCCAGCCTTCGCGCGCCCGCTCGATGCTAGGGGCGGCAGCACGGCTCTTCGTCCGACGGCACAAACTATTGATCAAAACCTGCGTGCGCCGTATGTGACAGAGTGGTTCCTGGGTGTGCAACGACAATTGCCCGGCAACTGGATGGCCGAAGTGAACTATCTCGGTTCTGCTGGAAGAAAGTTACTGCTACGCCAGGAGATCAATCGCTTTTCCGGAGATCTGGCGGACGGCGCATTGAATCGCGTGAATCAGAGCTTTGCTTCCATTACTCACGGCTCCAATGGTGTGAGCTCAATCTACAATGGTCTCGCCACGCAACTTCAGAAACGCTTCTCGGGCGGCTACACGGCCCAGATTGCCTATACTTTCAGTCGCTCGATTGATACAGACTCGGAACCCTTTGGCGGGGGCGCCGGCGAGTTGCAAGGCACGATGGACGTGGGCAACATCAGACTCGACCGCGGTCTCTCGGCTTTCGACGCAACCCACCGGCTCGCTGCCAATTTCATCTATGAGGTGCCTTTCCTCCGCGACCGCAAAGACCTCGCCGGCAGTCTTCTTGGAGGCTGGCAAATTGGTGGCATTCTCTCGATGCAGTCGGGTTTTCCATTCACCGTGACGACATCGCAGGACTACAACTTGGACGGAGTCGCTTTGGATCGTCCAAATCTCGTAGGATCGCTTGATCGCGTCGTCGGACACAGCCCGCGTGATTTTCTCAACGGGGCTTTTGGCGATCCCAGCCAGTTAGCCTCGCTGTTTCGTCCGGCACCGGCAGGAACAAATGGCACCCTGGGCAGAAACACTTTTCGTGGTCCCGGTTACGTGACCTTCGATCTTTCACTGATGAAGTCATTTGGCTTGCCCTGGTTCACAGCTGAGAAGAGCCGGCTGGAGTTCCGCTCCGAGTTTTTCAACCTCTTCAATCGTGTGAATCTGCGGGCTCCCAGTAACTCGCTTGGTACGTTTTCAACAACTACTGGTCTCTGGAGCAACAGGGCCAACTTTGGGCGATCGCTGAGCTCATTTGACGCGCGCCAAATTCAGTTTGGGTTGAAGTTTATTTTCTGAAGAGGAATTCTCTAAGCCAAACTGACGATCATAGTTCCGCATTTCAAATAAAGGGAGAACTCCATGGATCGCCGAGAGATGCTGAAAACACTCGGTGTTTCAGTGGCCGGACTGCCACTGGGCAAATTGCCAGAGCTAACTAGCTGGGCTCAGAGCCGATCTGTGCCAACGGCCGCGCCGAACATCATCTTCATCATGACTGACGATCAGCAGCAGAGCGCGATGAGTGCCTACGGCAATTCCATTCTTAAAACGCCCAATTTGGATCGCATTGGCTCTGAGGGAATCCGGTTCACTGAGATGTTCGTAACCAACTCGCTGTGCGCTCCCAGTCGCGCTTCTTTTCTTACCGGTCTTTATTCACATACTCATGGCATCACCACGAATGGAGCGTCCACCTCTATCTTTCGCGATCAACCCGGGCTAAAAGAGGAGCAGGAAACTTTTGTTCACTTGTTGCGGCGCGCCGGGTATCACACTGCCCTGATTGGAAAATGGCACCTTCGTTCTTTGCCCACCGGATTCGATCAGTGGATTATCCTGCCGGGCGGTGGCGGCCCCTACAACGATCCCGAGATGATTACCAATGGCATGAGAGTGAAGTTTCGTGGTCATGCCGACGACGTGGTATCCGATCAGGCTCTGACATTTCTCCAGGAAAGGCCTAAGGATCGCCCGTTCTGTTTGCTTTTCAATTTCAAGTCACCGCACCGCAACTGGGTGCCGGCGGCGCGTTTTGAGAAAGCGTTTGAGAACATCGAGATTCCTGTTCCTCGCTCCTTTAGCGACACTTTTGAAGGACGGCCGCAGGCGCTCCGCAAGACTGAGATGGCGGTTGCCAGCATGCCCGATTTTCGTAACCGAGGAGTACCCGAGGATCTTTCGCCCTCAGAACGCAAGCAGAAAAACTTTCAGCAACTGGCGAAGAATTACTATCGCACTATGCTCAGTGTGGATGAGAACGTCGGACGAGTACTCGCCTTTCTAGACAAGAACAATCTCGCGCAGGATACTCTGGTTGTTTTTTCCTCCGACAACGGCTTTTTTCTGGGAGACCATGGTCTCTTCGACAAAAGGTTGATGTACGAACCGTCCATACGAGTGCCGCTGCTGGTTCGGCTGCCGTCTCGGATCAAATCCGGTCAGGTGAATTCAAAGCACATGATTCTTAATGTGGATGTTGCTCCCACACTTCTCGAAATTGCCGGGTTAACGGTGCCCGGGTGGATGCATGGTCGAAGCTTCCTGCCGCTGCTCGATGGGCGCGAGACTGCGTGGCGCGATGCCTTCCTCTATGAGTACTACGAGTATCCGGCGGAACATTGCGTGCAAAAGAATCGTGGCATCAGAACCGAGCGGTGGAAATTGATCCACTTCTGGGAGCAACCGGAAGAATGGGAACTCTATGATCTGCAAAACGATCCAGATGAAGTAAAGAACCTCTACGGGCAACGGGATCAGCAAAAGCGTATCCGCGACCTGCGCTCGCGACTGGATGCACTAAGGCGCGAGACTGGTGATGTAGACCTGCCAGGATCCACCGGTTCGGTTCAGCCGTGTGTGAACGTAACTCAGGACTTGTGATTGTAAGTAATTGAAGGTTGGAGTGTTATTGGTGGAGCAGACGAGGATCGAACCCCTGACCTCCGCATTGCGAATTAGACTACCGGCCAAAACCTAAGTGTTAGCCTTTTCGAAAGTTGCAGCCACCGAACAAAAATTCAAGTTTTCCCGTTCTTTCCTATGCCTTACCATCGCATATACGTCGCGTTCGAGAGGTAAGGCCATTCTGTGGGTTCTTACACGTTCAACTACATTGGCCTATAGTCGCGCCAAGCGGGACGGAACCGGACTCGTCCGGGCGCGTACAATACGCGTACATCGAAGACCCTAAAACAGCCCAAACCATCCTAGGCAATCCTAAATCCGCCACGGCATAAGCCTTTCACCTTCAGTGATATCGGTTGTTTTTTAAACCACTTCGGCGATTCGGTAAGCGGCCCTGAAGAGGCCGGCGTCGGCGGTTCGATTCCGTCCCTGGCCACCAGTCTTTTGGGGGAAAAGGGTAAAAGGGTTACGGGGAAAGTGGCGCGATCATCTTTCCCCGTTCCCGTTTTTCCCCTCTTACCCAATCTTCAATGTCGCCAGTAGTTTTTAATTCGTTCTTCCAACAGTGGAAAGGGAACGTAGTCGGCGGTTCGACCACAGCGGCGCAGCTCTTCAACCATTCGCATGGCCCCGTCAGCGTTTCTTGTGTGGACGAGAATTGTAGAAGCGGCCTGAAGTTCGGGATGAGCAGCTAGCCAGGAAGCGATAGCGTAACCGGTGCGCTCATCGTCCCGGCTGGAAGTGTTGTAGTGTTCCGGATGAAGATCGTGGTCAAGAAAGATAGCGTCGTAACAATTTGCACTCAAGAGTTGTTGGGCCTGCTCGACATTATCAGCTACGTCGACAAAATCACCTTTGAAACGCGCCGAAAACCACCGATGCCTTCTCCTGTCATCGTCGAGGAGAAAAACTCGAATTGGATGGCGCTCGGCCTTTACTCTGCTGAGACCGAGTTTACTTAGCAATGAATGTAACAGTTGCATATCCGTCTCGATAAATCCTCCGCTATAACAATAGTCCACTAACAATAGTCCACCCGCGCCAAATTTGAAAACTGCGGTTATGAGCTACGTAAAAAATATCGCGGTTGTTTAGCGAATTAACGGTGCGAAAGAGCTTGCGGAAGGGCAGCCGGGTCAAACTCTGGAATGCCTTTGCTGGTAAGGTCGCACCCAGAAGCTTGACTCCAAACTTCGCGCGTATTAACAGGCTGGAACATTGCATTTCATTGCGCTCACTTTTTGCAATGCTATAATCCAAAACGATTTGGCTCAGTAAGGGATTTTTCTGGCTTCGTCCGTTACCACTTCTGGTTCCACAATGTCATCCGATAACTCTGATAAAAAGGTTGTACGAATGGTGAATAGCCTCCACGATGTCTCCGCGTCGAAAGCAAGCGATGATGAGGCGACGAGTCCTGAAAATGCGGTCTGCCAGTTCTGCTTTGGCACCGGCACGAGGCTCGAGCCAGATGAGGAAGGCACAAAGGGAGGCATTAAAGGAGCTGCCGTTTGCGATTGTCGTCGCTCAAATAGTGGAACCAGATTCCTCGACGCAGCGCGTATTCCACCACGCTTCCGCGAATGCTCCTTTCATAACTATTACGCTAAAAATGATTCACAGTATTTCGCGCATAGTTTCGCGTCCAGATTGGTTGATGAATATCCGGCAGTTGAAACGGGGTTGCTTTTTATGGGCACCGTCGGCGTAGGCAAAACGCATCTGGCTATCGCCGTGCTCAAAGAATTGATCGATAAGAAGGGTGTCGCCTGCCTGTTCTATGAATCAGGCTCGCTGCTCAAAGCGATCCAGGATTCTTACAATCCGGTATCGCAAACTTCTGAGATGCGGGTGCTCGCTCCAGTATATCAAGCTGACGTGCTCGTCCTGGACGAACTGGGCGCCACCGTGCCCACGAACTGGGTGCGCGATACGATGTACCAAATCATCAACACACGATACAACAACAAGAAACTTACCATTTTCACCACCAACTATTTGGATGAGGCCCGTGCGGACGCCGCGGGAGAGTCTGACACTCCCGACACCAAACGCAGAAGCAGAACCTTTGCCTTAGACCGTATTCAGGAAATGACCACACTCGAAGAGCGCATTGGCACACCACTACGCAGTCGTCTATATGAGATGTGCAAGAAGGTGATGATCGAAGGAGAAGACTACCGCAAACGTCTCGACCAGCGCCGGTTTGACGCTACTTCGACTCCCGTTTAGATCACTCACCATCAATATCTATGGAGCCGTGGCATTCAGCCGCTTGTCGATGAAGTCCTTCAATGTCTAACGTAAACTCGGATCTAGCTTGAATGCTTTTTCAAAGTCTTCAACGGCCGCAGCCTTTTTACCTTGTAACGTTTCTATCACTGCCCGGCTGGTATAAGCCTGGGCCAAATTTGGGTCGAGGCTGATCGCCCTGGAATAGTCAGCCAGCGCTCCGTTCAAATCCTGTTTGACTTGCCGCACTGTTCCAAGTGCATAGTACACTCCGGCGTCGGGCTTCAATTCAATTGCTTTGCTGTAGTCGGCTATAGCACCGTCGAAGTCTTGATGCGACTGCCGCACCTGTCCCCGATTGATGTAAACATCCATGAAATTCGGATCGGTTGCCAGGGCTGAGGTGTAGTCTCTGATTGCGGCCACGTCATCTTCCTTTGCGTGGTACGCGGCGCCACGATTGTAATAGGCTATTTTTAGCTTTGGGTTGAACTCGATGGCTTTTGTGTAATCGTTGATTGCCCCTTCAACATCGCCCTTAGACTTCCTTGCGTTCCCACGATTGTTGTAAGCCATGGCGAACTCTGGTACGAGTTGTTTTTGTAGTCCACGGTTGTAGTAGTCACTGGCCTTCTCGGATTTTTGCCCGAACGCGGGCACCAGAAAAAGACTGAAGACGCCAAACGTCAGAAGAAACCGCCTGACCAGGAACTTGACGAATTCTTGAAATCGCTGCCTGTTGGTTCTCATAAAGTGACGAAGGCGACCGTAGCAGTTTTAAGTGTTTGAGACCGCTATGTATAATGCTTCGACTCCACCTCGGTCAATTGTCAAAGCAGATTTGTTGTCTTCATGCCCAAACGCACTGATATCCACAAAATCTTAATCATCGGGTCTGGCCCAATCGTTATTGGACAAGCGTGCGAATTTGATTACTCCGGCACGCAAGCTTGTAAGGCGCTGCGCCAGGAAGGCTATGACGTCGTGCTGGTGAATTCTAATCCAGCCACGATCATGACCGATCCCGAAACCGCCGACGTCACCTACATCGAACCGCTGACTGTCGAAGCCATCAGCGCAATCATTCGAAGGGAACGGCCTGATGCCTTGCTGCCAACTGTCGGCGGCCAGACAGCGCTCAATCTTGCGATTGCGCTCGACGACTCGGGAGTTCTTGAAGAGTGTGGCGTCGAAATGATTGGCGCCAAGCGCGAAGCGATCCGCATCGCCGAAGACCGCA
>WNGF01001635.1_pt1 | contig 32779 bp, 29 predicted proteins | sample 5400641 | NCBI WGS metagenome assembly WNGF01 (sample SAMN13153371, study PRJNA577476) | soil metagenome | isolation source: 80 cm soil or saprolite under grassland replicate 2 | place: USA:California | collected 2016-06-15 | reverse complement strand
CGTGGCCTTCTTCTCCTTTGCGTCCTCGCGCCGGTAGCCCTTGATCTCGACGACCAGGTGCAGCAGGTCGTTGTCGCCGCGCCCATCGTCCACCAGCACGATGAAGTCGGGGAGGTAGCGGCGCATCTCGGAGCCGTAGCGGTACGGCACCTCGAGGCCGAGGTTGTGGTTCTTCACGTAGGCCTTCACCCGGGGGTGCGACTCGGCCACTCGGCAGAACTCGGCCTCCCAGTCGCTCTCCAGCACTACCGAGTTGACGTGGCAGCGCGCGGGGTCCTCTGCCAGCGGTGCGTCCGGGACGTGTTGAAGCGGACGTGCGCCGTGGAGCCCACCGGTTTGTACGCGTCGAGCACCGCCTTGATCGGGCGCTCGCCCGCGAACGCCGCCGTGATCCCCGCGGTGATCCGGTTACACGCCATGTCCGCCAGCTCCTGGTACATGAGCTGCGCCGGGTAGGTGCCTCCCTTGCACACCAGATGGTTGTCGAGCCACTCCCTGGTGACGCGCTTGAGCTGGCCGAACAGGTGCAGCTTGGGCGGCTCGCCCGCGTCGCGCCACTTGGTGTAGAGCAGGCGCTGGGTCAGGTGGAAGAGCAGGGTGGACGGCCGCATGTCGCCCAGGTGCTCCAGGCTCAGATCCACCGCCTCGCCGATGATGCCCTGGTTCCGCGTGATGGACGGGCGAGGTCGGGGGTGAGCTCGAGCGTCGAGTCGTCGTTGAACTTGGCCGTCAGCCGCTCCTCGGGGAGCTCCACGCGGTAGCCCGCGACGCGCGGGAAGCGGATCTCGAGCGCGTCGCGGTCCGGGCGCACGGCCTTCACCTTGACCGTCTCGCGCGGCGGCTGAGGCGGCGCGACGACCGGGTTCGCGGTGAAGTCGAAGGGGACGCCGAGCACGTCGGCGTACTTCACGTTGAACAGCCCGTCGTCGTTCAGGTCATACGACTGCCGGCGCAGCGCTCGCCCGATTACCTGCTCGCAGAGGAGCTGCGTGCCGAAGGCGCGCACACCGAGCACGTGGGTCACGGTGTTGGCGTCCCATCCCTCGGTGAGCATGGCCACGGAAACCACGCAGCGGATGGAGCCGCCCAGGCGGCCGTGGCGGCCGACGGTGTTCATCACCTCGCGGAGCAGTTCCTGGTCGGTCAAGCCCTCCGCCTCGCGGCGATCGCCCGTGCGCTCGACGATCTCGCGGCGGAAGCGGTCGATCTCGTCGGCCGCCATGCTGCGGAAGTCATCGTCGAGCGCCTCGCCGCTCTCGAGCTGCTCGCTGTCGATGAGCAGCGTGTTGGGGCGCGCGAGCGGGTTGCCGTGCTCGTCGAAGTTGCGGAAGAGGGCGAGGCGGCCGTTCTCCAGCGTGCTGGAGCCATCGTCGTTCTGTCGATGAAAGCCGGAGATGAAGTCGTAGAGGAGCTTGGATGTCGACGTGTTGTTGCAGACGACGATGAAGCAGGGGGGCACGGAGATCCGCGCCTCCTCCCACAGCTTGAAGGTCTTGTCGTAGTGGCCGTAGAGCGCCTGGAGGGCCGTCTGGAGCCGGGTGGGAAGGGCGAGGGGGTCGAGGCCCGCTGCCTTGCTGCGCCCCTTCCTCGGCATGTCCTTGCGAATGTTCTCCCACAGGTTGCGGAACATCGGCATGTCGTCGCCGGGGATGTTCTCCGCCACGGGGACGCGTGGCAGCTTCACGATACCGCACTCGATGGCGTCCATGAGCGAGAAGTCGCTCATCGTCCACGGGAAGAGGGTCCCCTCGGCATATCCCGACCCGCGCAGAAAGAAGGGGGTCGCGGAGAGGTCGATCACGCGCGCGAGCCCGAGCTTGCGGTTCACCGCCTCCAGGCCGGAGATCCAGAGGCGGGCGGCCTCGTTGTTTCGCTCGGCTTCCTTGCGCTCGTCGCCTTTCAGGTCGTCGTCCTCGTCCTCGTCGCGCGCCTTCTCGCGGTAGCAGTGGTGGGCCTCGTCGTTCAGGACGAGGATGCTCTTCAGTCCCATCAGCTCGGGCGTCACGCGCTGGAGCATCTGCCCCTCGGTCTCGACCGTGTCGAGACTGTCGCCGACGCGGCCCTGAAGCAGCGCGCGCCCGCCCTTCGAGAGCTCCACCCGCTCGCGGCGCTTGAAGGCGTGGTAGTTCGTGATGACGATCTTGGCCCGGTTGACGTCGTCCAGCATGTCGCCCGGCACCAGCTCGCGGCTCTCGTAGTAGCTGTCCGGGTCGTTCGGGTAGAGGACGCGCAGACGATCCTTGATCGTGATCCCCGGCGTGACGACTAGGAAGCCGCGAGTGAATCGCTTGCTCTGCGCCCGCCGAACGGCGTTGACGGTCTGCCAGGCGATGAGCATGGCCATGACGGTCGTCTTCCCTGCGCCCGTGGCGAGCTTGAGCGCCAGACGCATGAGCTCCGGGTTGGCGTCGCGATTCGCGTTTGCCAGGTGCTCGAGGAACCCTTTCCCCTGCCGGTCGTTCGGCGCCACTTCTGTGAGCCAGATCGCGGTCTCCACGGCCTCGATCTGGCAGAAGAAGGGGCGGACGCCGGTGAATTCGTGGTGTCGCCAGTGTTGAAGCAGCCGCGCGGTCTCCGGCGTCACCCCCCACGCGCTCGGGTTTCTGATACCACGCCACTGGTCCACCCGGTGGCGCAGCTCGTTGATGACCGGGGTCGGGTCGTACTGCTGCTTGGCGGTCGAGACGCCCGCCCCCTCGTCGAACACCAGCCGCTCCTGCCCCGCGCTTGTCTTGTGCTTCCTCGGCTTGGGAATGGGCGTGATGAACTGCGCCGTGCGACGCGCCTCGATGATCCGCCCGGTGGGCTGTCCCTGCGCGTCGATCTCCCAGTGGCGCCCGGGGTACGCGTAGGGGGAGTTGAGAATCGGCCGTTCGAAGAAGCCGTTGTCCACGCTAAGGAATATATGCTCTAACGATGCTGACTGTCACGAACCGTTTGGCGGGCTGGTGTTTCGATGAAGGACGGCGCTCGCTCCTGTGGCCACGGAAGCCCGCCCACCTCGAGATCGGGGTGCCCTTCAGAGTCAGGGGAGGAGCGGTAGTCGCGCGGCGCCAGAAACTGCGAGACGGCCTGGAGTTTCCGCGCGATCGAGCTACATGAAGAACCGGAACTGGTAGGGCGCGCTCCCCAAACCGCGCATGCGCTTGACCACTCGCGCAAGCACCTTCGCGTACCCGATGGTCACAGGCAGCGGGTCATACAGGGCGTCGTTGTTCCAGTCCATCTTTGAAGACGCCCCATCCTCCGCTGCGCGCCGGCGCCCTCAGGGACTCCTATCAAAAGACTGGCCCCGATCCGCCGAAGAAATCGCTTGACGGTCGGTCCTTCCATATCAACTAACGAGCTCGAGATCCTCGAGTTCGATCGCCATTGCTGTGACGGAAACGCCGAACATGTCGGCGAGAGGGCGAACATCGAGGCCGTCTATGCACGAGTTCGCAGCTATCCACCGTGACCGTTCACGAACTGGCGCAGACGCGAAGGTCTTCATATCGATGCGCCCCTTGTCGGGCACATGCAGATGGAAAATCACGTGCTCCTTCACGTTCGGCCCAGAAATCGGCACTTTGTACAGGTTCTCGAACGTGGTTCTGAGCTCGAGCGTCGGCATCAAGAGTGCGGCCGAGAACATGTCGGCTGCTCGTTCTAACGGGTTTCGTTTTGGTGCGTGTCGATCTCCGCCGTCGAGGGGCCGATCTCTGTGCAAGGTGCCCATCGTGTGACGAAAGACGTAATGTCCGATCTCGTGACCCAGCGTGAAACGTTGGACCACGAGGTCGAAACTTGTCGCGATGACGATCACCTTCTCCTCTGGATACCAGAGTCCCGCTGTGGGACAACCATCCACGTCTCCTGGAATCTCTGATACGCGTTCGATGTGTAGCCCGAGCAAACGCGTAGCCACCAGATCGAGGTCCAAGGGCAGGATATCCAGAACCACCCGAGGCGGGTCCGGCCAAAGCTCTTCCTTGCGCCGCCATAGCTGGATGTGAAGCTCGCGCGCCACTCGGTGTGCTGTTTCGAAGCTTGGCGTCGGCATCAAGACTCCAACATCTCAACTCTCGAGTGAGTCGAATGAGTGTCTTCGTCCTAGGCCTCTCTCCAAGAGGCTAATGGGCACGACCTATGGGCTGTTGTCACGAGCATCCCGTGGTCGTCCCGCAGGTGATGCACTTCAGGCACGCGCCGTTTCGCACCATCGTGAACTGGCCGCAGTCCCCGCAGGGATCGCCCTCGTAGCCCTTGAGCCGCGCCAGCTCTGGGGCCGAGAGCGCCTTGGCCTCGGCCACGTGACCGCTCCCACCGCTCAGGGGCGCGACGGCGCGCGCGGTAGTGGATGGCGCCGGCGGCCGCAGTGCCGACCCGCCTGCCTCGGACACCGCCACCGGCCCCTGGCCGATCTTGGTCCCGAGGGCGTCGCTCCGGAGGTCTTCGTCGGGCACATGGGAGAGATCCGTGCGCCCGAGATAGGTGATGGCCAGCTCGCGGAAGACATAGTCGATCACGGAGGTGGCCATCTTGATCCGGTCATTGCCTTTGACGAAGCCGTTGGGCTCGAAGCGGGTGAAGACGAAGGCGTCCACGAACTCCTCGAGCGGCACGCCGTGCTGGAGCCCGAGCGAGATGGCGATGGCGAAGCAGTTCATCAACGAGCGGAAGGCGGCGCCCTCCTTGTGCATGTCGAGGAAGATCTCGCCGAGGGTGCCGTCCTCGTACTCGCCCGTGCGGAGGTAGACCTTGTGGCCGCCCACCACCGCCTTCTGCGTGTAGCCCACGCGGCGATCGGGCAGGCGGTGGCGCTCGCGCAGGTACTTGGTCACCACGCGCTCGGTCAGTCGCTCGGCCGCCTTCTCCACGTCGGCGCCGGCCCCCTCCTCCTCCTCGTCGTCGGCCGTGGCGTTGAGCGGCTGGGAGAGCTTGGAGCCGTCGCGGTAGAGCGCCACCGCCTTGAGCATGCCGCGCCAGCTCGCGTGATAGGCGCGCTTGACGTCCTCGATGGTGGCGTCCGATGGCATGTTGATGGTCTTGCTGATGGCGCCCGAGATGAAGGGTTGCGCCGCCGCCATCATCTTGATGTGGGCCTCCACCGGGATGAAGCGCCTGCCCTTCTTCCCGCAGCGGTTGGCGCAGTCGAAGACGGCGAGGTGCTCGGCCTTGAGATGCGGGGCGCCCTCCACCGTCATGGTGCCGCAGCAGTAGTCGTTGGCCGCGTCGATCTCGGTCTGGGTGAAGCCAAGGGCGCGGAGCAGGTTGCCGTTCCACTCGGCGAGGCGCAGCTCGTTCATCGCGAGCCGGGAGGCGATGTAGCCCTCGCCGAGCGTCCAGCTATTGAAGGCGAAGGTGACGTCGAAGGAGGCGCCGAGCGCGAGCTCGATCCGGGTCAGACCATCCTCGTCGAAGCCCTTGGCCCGGAGCGTCTCGTGATTGATGAAGGGCGCGCCGCGCAGGGTGCCCCGACCCACGCAGTAGGCCACGACTTCGTCGATCTGGGGTTGGCCATAGCCGAGAGTCCGGAGCGCTACCGGGATGCTCTGGTTGATGATCTTGAAGTAGCCGCCGCCCGCCAGCTTCTTGAACTTCACGAGGGCGAAGTCGGGCTCGATGCCCGTCGTGTCGCAGTCCATCACGAGGCCGATGGTGCCGGTCGGCGCCAGGACGGTGACCTGGGCGTTGCGGTAGCCATTGGCTTCGCCGAGCGCCACCGCTCGGTCCCAGGTCTCCCGTGCCGCCTCGAGGAGCGGGGCCGGGCAATGCGTCGGGTCGATGCCGAACGGCGCGATGCTGAGGCCCTCGTACTCGGACGGCGCCGCATTGTAGGCGGCGCGGCGGTGGTTGCGCATCACCCGGAGCATGTGCGGGCGGTTCTTCGCATAGCCGGGGAAGGCGCCGAGGTCGCGTGCCAGCTCGGCGGAGGTCGCGTACGCCTCGCCGTTCATGATGGCGGTGATGGCGCCGCAGACGGCCACCGCTTCCGGCGAGTCGTAAGGGATGCCCTTGCGCATGAGCACCGTGCCCATGTTGGCGTAGCCGAGGCCCAGCGTACGGAAGTCCCAGCTCCTCTGGGCGATGCCGGGGCTCGGGTAAGCCGCCATCAGCACGCTGATCTCGAGCACCGCGGTCCATAGCCGGCAGGCGTGGCGGAAGCCCTCGATATCGAGGCTCCCGTCCTCGCGGAGGAACTTCGCCAGGTTGATGGAGGCGAGGTTGCATGCGGTGTCGTCCAGGAAGTCGTACTCGCCGCACGGGTTACTCGCGTTGATCCGCCCGTCCTCGGGGCAGGTGTGCCACTCATTGATGGTCGTGTCGTACTGCACCCCGGGGTCGGCGCAGGCCCAGGCGGCGTACGCGATCTCGTCCCAGATCCGGGTGGCCGGGATGCGCGTGGAGACGGCGCCGTCGGTGCGGCGCTTGAGCGCCCACTCGCCGCCCTTCTCCAGCACCTCGAAGAAGTGATTCGGCACGCGCACGCTGTTGTTGGAGTTCTGGCCGGAGACGGTGAGATAGGCCTCGCTGTCCCAGTCGGTGTCGAGCTCGGGGAAGTGGAAGTCCGCGACGCCCTGGGCCGCGAGCTGGAGCACCTTCTGGATATAGGCCTCGGGAACCATGGCCGCGCGCGCCTCGCGCAGCACCGAGCGGAGCGCGGGGTTGGTCTTGGAGCTGGCGTCGATCCGGGGCCTGCTCCCATTGCCGCTGGCGACCTGGCAGGCGGTCATCACTGCCTGGAGCCGGCGCTTGGCGAGCCGTGAGCCCGCCACCAGCGCCGCGACCTTCTGCTCTTCCACCACCTTCCAGCGGATGAAGGCCATGATGTCGGGATGATCCAGATCGAGGCAGACCATCTTGGCCGCTCGGCGCGTGGTACCGCCAGACTTGATGGCGCCGGCCGCGCGGTCGCCGATCCTCAAGAACGACATGAGGCCGGAAGACTTGCCGCCACCCGACAGCGGCTCGTTCTCCCCACGGAGGGCGGAGAAATTGGAGCCGCTGCCCGAGCCGTACTTGTAGATGCGCGCCTCGCGGGTCCAGAGGTCCATGATGCCGCCGTCGTTGACGAGGTCGTCCTGCACCGACTGGATGAAACACGCCGAGAGCTGCGGCCGCTCGTAGGCCGAGGTGGCCCGGCTGAGCACGCCCGTGTCGGGGTCTACATAGTGGTGCCCCTGGGCCGGGCCGGTGAGCCCGTAGGCCCAGCAGAGCCCCGCATTGAACCACTGGGGCGAATTCGGGGCGGCGACCTGGCCGGCCAGCATATGGCACAACTCGTCGTAGAAGGCGCTGGCGTCGGCGGCAGTGTCGAAGTAGCCGTATCGCTGCCCCCAGTGGGCCCAGCACCCCGCCAGCCGGTGAAAGACCTGCCGGGCATCCCGCTCGCCTCCCAGAACGGGTCGCCCCTCCTTGTCCAGGAGAGGCTTCCCATCCGGGCCGTGTTGCGGCACCCCGGACTTGCGGAAATATTTCTGAGCCAGGATGTCGCTAGCCACGGCCGACCAGGCCGCCGGCACCGCGATGCCCTCCTGGCGGAAGACCGTGGAGCCGTCCGGGTTCCTGATCTCCGAGGTGCGAAGCTCGAAGTCGATGCCCGCGTAGGGGCTCTGGCCTTCCTGGGTGAACCGCCGGGAGATTCTCATATGCACCTCCTGTCTGGGATCGACTGCTGCGGAAGGGTTCCCGACCCTCGGGGTTCCCCTTCGGCCCAGCCCGCTGGCCGGGGCAGGCGAAAGAAACGAAACGAACCACAAGATATTGGGGCTCCCGGCGCTTGTCAACCTTTATTTAGTGGTTCGGTGAGCCCAGCAATCTTGAGGAGATCGCGCTGCGTTATGATGGCGCCGTGCGCTGGCTGGTCGACGGCTACAACGTGATCCGCCACTCTCCCGAGCTCAGCTCGCGAGAGCGGGAGAGCCTCGAGGCGGGGCGTCAAGCTCTCTGCGGGCTCCTCGCCCAGGCGCCGCGGGCCCACAGCGATCAGTTCATCGTGGTCTTCGACGGCGCGGGTGGCGGAGGCTCGGCGGGGATGGCGGGCGTGCGCGTCATCTTCTCGAGCGCGCGCGAGACCGCGGACCGCGTGCTGGCCCGCATGGCCGCCCAGGGCGGCGCGGTGGTCTCCAACGATCGCGAGGTGCGGCGCGCCGCGACTCGCGCCGGCGCCATCGCGGTCACGGCCGACCAGTTCCTCGTGCGGCTCGAGGCACCGCGAGGCTTCGGGGCGGACGTCGGTGAGGGGGGCGACGTCGCCGGTAGGGACGAGCCCGAGGAGTGGGCCAGCGGACCCAAGAAGGGCAATCCACGCCGGCTCGGCAAGAAGGCACGGGCCGCCGCCCGCGCCCTCCGTCGCCTCGGCCCCCGGTCACCCCGATGAGCGCTTGCGTGAAGAGGCCCAACGATCGGCCGATGTCCTCCGAGGTGCCCGCTCGATCCGGAAGGCGCCCGGACCGGAGAGGCGGGCTCGGCCGCCTCGACGGCTCCGGGCTGCTGCGCCTCCTGGAGCCGGCGGCCCGCGCTACTGCGCGCCGTGGATGAGGTTGTAGCGCCTCTGGAGGTAGCCGTTCCGCACGGCGCTGTAGAGATCCACCGTGGTCTCCTCGAAGCCCTGGAACAGATCCAGGTTGAGCGAGCGGTCGTTGATCGTGTCGCCGATCTTCATCCCGAGCCGGTCCCAGATGAACGGCAGCACATAGCTCAGCGGATCCATGGCCCCATCCGCCGCGGAGCCGATGCCGTCGCGCACCGTGAGCGGTGGCATGAACGGCACGATCACGTACGGTCCCGGCCCCATCCCCCACTTGCCCAGCGTCTGGCCGAAGTCCACCTTGGTCTTGTCCAGACCAAACTCCTGCTTGGCGATGTCGAACAGCCCGCCGATGCCCAAGGTGCTGTTGATCACGAAGCGTCCGAGCTCGATGCCGAAGCCCTTCCAGTTCCACTGGAGGAGGTTGTTCGCGAGCTTCGGCACCACTTTGATATTGTCGAAGCCGTGACCGACCATCTGCTGGAACAGATCGGGCATGACGAAGTTGTAGCCCTTGGCCACCGGCTTGAGCAGGTACTTGTCCAAGTTGTAGTTGAAGCGGAACATCTTCTCGTTGAACGGCTCCCAGGGATCGTACTCCTCGATCGGGACATCGGGCACCGGCTCGACCGCGCCGCGCTGCTGGGCCAGCATGGGTGCCGGCTGGCTCTGGGGCGGTCCCGCGAAGGCGACCAGGTAAGACGACTGCCCGGGCCCGACGGGCTCCAGCGCGACGGGGACGAAGTCGGGCTTGGCCGGTTGCGTGATGAGCTCAGCCGTGCTCGGCTGTGCCACGCTGCCGGTGTCGCCGCGCGTCTCGGCCGGAAGGGCGACGGCCACCCGTTCCGTAGAGGGTGCGGCTGCGATCTGGTCGTCGGCCGTTGCGCCGACCGTCGAGAAGGACGGGCTCGCGAGGAGCTCGGACTGGCTCTTCATGCTGCCCGAGAGGGTGCCGCAACCGCTCACTGCCAACGCGAAGACGCCGAACAGCAGACTTGCCGGCCGGATGCCGAATCTCGAGCGCACCTGTCCCCCCCTTGGTCTTCAGTCCACTGCGTCCTGGCCGGGCGACCAGTGAGCGGCCGCCCGAGCGCGCACCGGACGAATCTAGCGTGAAAACCACGTTTCCGCCACCAGCCCCACCTACTGTGATGCCCCCAACGTCATGAGAGGCGCGCCGGTCTGGGCTCGGACACTCCAAACACTCCAGGACCTTCCACGCAAGTCTGGTGCCAGCGCCATGCGTCGCAGGATGGGGGCATAGGGCCCCGTCGTTCAAGCGTTCTCGTTTTTCCGTGGGGAAGTCGGTGCGCCCCCCCTTGAGGACCCGCGCTACGGATTTTGTCACCCTGGCCAGGACAGTTGCCCTAGTGTCCTGTCCCAGAAGCTTGTGGACAAAGCGCCGGGCGGGGCGGGGGGGCCCCCCCGCGGAACACGCTGAGTCGCAACCCCGCCCCGGGCACTCGTAAGGAGCCACGAGAGTGAGGCTTTCGCCTCCGGCAACGCGCAGAAGCCACGGTTCCGCGGAGGGCCCCCCGCCCCGCCCGGCGCCGCGAGTCAACGGATTTCTGGGACACCACACTAGCCGCGCATGGGAGCCCGGGCCGCATTGACAGGGCATTCTGCCGAGCATTAGATGGAGAGGGTCATGAAACCGTTCGTCGTCGACCGCCACGGCCTTGCAAGAGAGGGGCTCCACCATGGATGCGACCGGTATCGCCAAGCTCATCGCGTTGCTCTGTCTTGTCGCCCTCTTCATCGCGGCAGTGCTGGTTACGCCGCGGATCTGGGCCTCCAACCAGGGGGTGAAAGGAGCGGATCAGGGAGCGCAAGGAGCCGCTGACAAGCGGGGTGGCTCCTCGAGCTGAGCGGGACCTAAAACAGCGGCGGGCGGAGAGCCTACTCCGCCCGCACAGCCTGAATGGTTTGCGCAACTCCCGTTGCGCGTCCCGGCACGAGTCGGGATGTGTTACTGAGCCGGGTGCGTCACCGGGCTGCCGCTGTCAACCGGCCGCCGGTGACGCCGTGAGGTAGTCCGGTGGAGTGTCCATCGCTGGCCCTCCTCAAACGAGCAGTACCATTCGACCGCATCCGTGTCAATACGCATGATTACGCTGGTAGCTCGGCCGACGCAGACCACGCGGCGACGGCTCCAACGAATCGCCCCGATCCGAGCGAAGGTTCCGCGGTCGAGCAGCCGCCGTGCCGCGAGCAGCGCCAGGAACAGTGCGAGGTACGGATACCACTGTGAGAACAGGAGGCGGAGCCCGCGGTGGGCCTGATCCCCCTGGTGGACGGGCCCGCCGCTCAGGAACAGGGCGACGAGCCCGGCGAAGCCCGCGTTGATCAGCGCATCGGCGACCTTCATCGCCATCGCCGGTCGACTAGAACCAGCTCGATTTGTCCACTACGTTGCGAAGCGTCTCTCCGGCCAGGAACCGCCGGCAGTTGTCGAGCAGGATCTGGAAGCGTCGCTCGTCCAGATACGGACCGTAGCCAGCGGTGTGCGGCGTGAGGAGCACGCCGGGCATCGTCCAGGGCGGGTGGTCGGCCGGCAGTGGCTCCTGTTCGACAGTACCCCGATTCGCTCACGAACGCACGCGCCGGACGGTGCCGGGCCAGCGGAGACGTGGTGGAGTAGCGGAGTTGTCAGCGGCGGGCCGCCGCGTCCCCATCAATGGGAGGAGCGCATGCGGGGAGATTAGCGCGCACGGCATGCGGAAGCCAGGGAGCCACGCAGTGAGTCTCTCGCGAGCGGGCTCTCGCCGCCGCGCGCTTGCGGGCGAGGCCGAGCGGTACACTGAAGCGCATGAGACGGCTCAGGCTGGCCATGCTGACCGGAATACTGGCGGCGGGAACCGCATTCGGGTGTGCGATCACGCCGGCCGAGCGGGAGGCCGCGGTCCGCGCGTGGGCGGAACGGGATGCGGAGCGGGCGCGAGAATGCGCTCAGGCCCGCGGCCGGTGGGTGGCTGGCGGGTGTGTGTTCGGGGGTGGGATCTGATCGGGTTTCTCCGCTGACCTCATCAGCTTGACAGGTCGACATCGGGCGTCTGGACCCCACCCATGCTCCGGGCGCGCCAACCGCCTCGCTCGGGCTGACGCTCACCGAGCGAGTAAGCCTGAGAACGTGGGGAGTAGTTTATCGTCGTGCTCGCGTCCCGGTGACCGAGCAGTTCCTCGACAGTCCGGATGTCGTGGCGCAGCGCTCCCGCCGTGCTGGCGCGTTCGGACTTCATTACCCTGATTTTCGCGCTGCGACATGCACCCCTTCGCCCGTGCCGCTTGACAGGCAGCCACAAGAGTAATACTAAGTATTAACAGGAGCAAGCCGATGCGCACCACACGAATCCTCTCTCTGTCGCTCCCCCCGGAATTGATCCGTGAGGCCGAGCGAGTCGCCAAGCAGGAAGGCCGCACCAAGAGCGAGCTGTTCCGCGAGGCCCTTCGCCGCTACGTTGAAGAGCGTCGGTGGCGTGGTCTTCAGCGCTACGGTGAGAGTCGGGCGGGCAGACTCGGGATAACCGAGGCCGGGGTCGAGCGTGCCGTCCAGGAGTTCCGCCGCGGCCGCTGATGTGCCCCGGATCGTCGCCGACACCAACGTCTACATCTCTGCACTGAACTTCGCAGGCACGGCCGACGAGGTGCTTGCCCTGGGCCGGGCTGGGGTCATCGAAGTCTTCATCTCGCCGCCGATCCTCGAAGAGATCGAAGGCGTCTTGCTCCGGAAGTTCCGCTGGACGGCGCCGCGTGTCCGTGAAGCAGCGCGGGCCATTCGTAACTTTGCGGTCCTGGTCAACCCTGAGGAGTCCGTGAACGTTGTGGGCCAGGATGAGCCCGACAACCGGATTCTTGAATGCGCCCTCGCCGCCAGGGCCGACCTGATCGTCACCGGCGACCAACACCTCCTCAAGCTCAAGCGGTTTCGCGGCATTCTGATCACGCGTCCGCGCGAGTTCTTGGACGCTGAGACGCGACGATAGCACACCCGTGAAGCGCCGCGCAGAGGCGTGCCGACTCCGAGAACGCTGCGCCGCGCACGCCTGATCCATGGTCCCGGCGCATCGGACGGGGTACCGAGCATGCTGCCCTCTCCCGAAGTGCTCTGGTCATTCTTCGTCACCCAACCGACCGCTGCCCCTTCGGCGCCGTCGAGCTGCTCCTTGGCTAGCCGTTCATTCACGAACGTCCGATAATTCGCGTACCGGCGCCTTGCGCTCGCCCCGGCGGCTTCCTGGGGTTCGGGCGAGCGTGACGGCTTCCGCGTGCCGGCACCGCGGGGTCAGCGACGGATGCCATCATGACGCCCCAGGCTCGCGGCGGCGGTTTAGAATGCCGGAAGGAGCGTGCACGCCATGATTCGGCGCCATCCCCGGATGACTGCTCTCGTCGCGCTCAGCATCGCGGCGTCGACCGGAGTGCTGGCCGCCGTGGTCTCCCAGGTGGACCAGCCCTACCCGGGCTTCTTCTTCTCCGCCGACTACCGGGTCTTCCCGGTCTCGCCGGAGTCTCGCGCAGCGGGCCTGGCTCACGGTGACCGCATCGTCACCGTCGGCGGGCACTCTCCGCTGAGCCTCATGGCGCGCGTGGAGTCCTCCTCCGGGCCCTTGCGCTACGAGGTGGAGCGCGATGGGCGGCGCTTCACCGTCGATCTCGCGCCCCGGGCCTTCACGTGGTCCGATCTGATCAGCGACTTCGCCGGCTACTTCGCGGTCTCGGCTGTCATGCTGGCGGTCGGCCTCCTGGTCTTCGCCCAGAACCCGGCGGCCATCCCCAACCGCAATTTCCTCATCTATATGTGCCTCTGGGCGGTCTCCAACGTGGCGGTGCCGGAGGCCGTCCTGGGAACGCGGAAGCACGCGGCCATCCTCCTGAGCTTCGTCCCGCCGCTCCTGTGCGTGCACGGCTGGATCTTCTTCCTCACCTATCCCGTGAACCCGGCGCGCCAGGCATGGCTGGAACGCCATCGGGTGGGCCCGCGGCTCTACTGGGCGGCGCTCGCCGCCGGCGTCTTGATGTCGCTCGTGTTCGTGGTCGTCTATCTGGCCGCGCCGGGGCTGTTCGTGAATGGCTGGCTCTACCCCGCTTCGGTGGCCTTTCAGTTCACCCTCGCGGCCGTCTCGTTCCCCGTGAAGATCGTGGCGCTGCTCGACACGCGGCGCCGGGCGGCCTCGCCGCTCGTGAACCAGCAGATCACCGTGCTGATCCTGGGCATCGGGCTCGGACTGGGCTGCTGGCTCACGCTCATGCTGGGCCCGCTGATTCACTACTACCCGCCGCTGGTGGATCCTCAGGTCGGCTCGGCGCTGGTCTTGCTCTACCCGCTGGCCATCGCCTACGCCACGGTCCGCTACCGGCTCTTCGACGCCACCGTGGTGATCCGCCGCTCGCTGGTCTACACCATGCTGGCCGGCCTCATCACCGGCGCCTACGCCCTCCTGCTGGCCGCGGCCAACGCGCTCCTGGCGCGGGCGGACCTCACGCGCTCCCCCTGGTTCTCGGCCGGCTTCATGTTCGTGGTGGCGCTGGCCTTCAACCCGCTGCGGGAGTCGGTGAGGCGCGCGGTGGACCGGACCTTCTTCCGGGAGCGGTACGACTACGTGCGGACGATTCAAGCGTTGGCGCGCTCCATGAGAAGCCTGCTCGACCTCGACGAGATCGCGCGCCGGCTGGCTACCACGATCCAGTCGGCCATGCACGTGAGCGCGGTGAGGCTCTCGACCGAATCGCCGGCGCGCGCCATCCAGACGGTGCTGGATACCGCCCCCGGGGCGCTCTCGCGCTACCAGGTGGCGGCCGACCCGCGCTTCGCGCCGGTCAGCACGGAAGCCCTCGAAGCTTACGCGTCGCTCGGTGCCGAGGTGATCGTCCCGCTCCGATTCCAAGCGGCGCTTCAGGGGCTCCTGCTGCTCGGGCCCAAGCGCTCCGAGGCGGCCTATACCGCCGAGGACCTGGAATTGCTGGAGACGCTGGCCGACCAGGCGGCCGTGGCCGTGGCCAATGCCGAGGCGCACCGCCGGGTGCTCGACTACGCCCGGGAGCTCGAGCGGAGCCTCCTGATCCGCACCAACCTCGCCAAGTTCGTGCCCCAGCGGGTGCGCCAGCTCATCGAGGAGTCGCCCGAGGCGCCGTCGCTCGAGAAACGCGAGACCGAGGTGACCGTGCTCTTCGCGGACATCAGCGGCTACACGCGGCTCACCGCGCGGCTGTCGCCAGACGATTTGGACGCGCTCGTGGAGCGCTACTTCGGCGCCTTCTTCGACGAGATCGTCAAGCACGGCGGCGACGTGAACGAGACGGCGGGGGACGGCCTCATGGTGATCTTCCACGAGGGTGAGCACGCGCGCGCGGCGGTGGACGCCGCGCGGGCCATCCACCGGCGGGCGGCAGAGATCGGCGCCGAGCTCTCGGCGCGCTTCGAGCCGCTCGCCATGCACATCGGGGTCAACAGCGGCCCCGCGCTCCTGGGCGCGACCAAGATCGAGGGGCGCGCGGGGACGCGCTGGACCTACACCGCCTCGGGGATGACGACCAATATTGCGGCGCGGCTGGCGGCACAGGCCGATGGCGGCGAGATCGTGATCAGCGAGTCGACGCTCGCCCGCCTCGGCGCCTCACTGCCTGTCGAGGACCTGGGGGTGCGCGAGCTGAAAAACGTGGAGCGGCCCATGCGCCTCTTCCGCCTGAGCTAGCCCATGGGGAAGGGGGAGGGCTCAACGCGAGATCGTCAACCGTTCGCCGCCGTATCCGTCCGGGTCCACCCAGGGCTGGCCCTCGGCGAAGCGTGCGGAGCGGAAGGGTACCAGGTCCACGGTGCGCGGCTCGCCGTGGACGATCCATTCGGCCAGGCAGCGGCCGATGGCGGGAGAGGTCTTGAACGAGGTGCCGGAGTCGCCTAGCAGGACGTAGAGGCCGCTCACGGAAGGGATCTGGTCGATGATCGGCCGGCCGTCGGGGCTCATCATGATCATCCCCGCCCAGCCGCCGCGCATCGTCGCCTCGCCGAAGGCCGGCACACGCGCGGCCAGCTTCTCCCGGCACAGCGCCACGTAGTCCTCGTCCACGCCCTCTTCGAAGCGATCGGGATCCGCGTGTCCCACGCCCAGCTCGACGCCGATGAGCGTGCAGTTCGCTCCCTCGGGGCGGAACCAGGCCTGGTGGATCGCGTCGATGACGACCACATGGCGGTGGCTCCAGCCCAGCGGCCAGCGGAAGATGGAGACCTGGACGCGGTGCGGCTCGAGGGCGAAATCCAGGCCGAGCGGGTCGAGGAGCCGCTGGGCCCACGCGCCGGGGGCGAGGACCACCGCCGGCGTGTCGATGCGGCCCCGGCTCGTCTCGACGGCGATGACTCGCTCGCGCGCGGTGACGATCCGCGTGGCCTCGCACTGCGTCAGGATGGTCGCTCCGAGGCGCCGGGCCGCTTCGGCAAATGCGAACGTCGTCGCATTGGGATCGGCGAAGCCTGAGCCCGGCTCATAGGCCGCCGCCCCGATGTCGTCGATGAAGGCCTCGGGCAGGAGCCCCCGGATCTCGTCCCGGGGGACGACGCGAGTGTCGATGCCGATCCGCTGCTGGCGCTCGACATTGCGCCGAAGCGCGGCCTCATGGCCTCGCGGCACGATCTGGAGGAAGCCTGCCGGCTCGAACCCGCAGTCTCCCCCGACGATGACCTTGAAGTCGCGGAAGACCTTGAGGCTTTCCCAGGCCAGTCGCGACTCGGGTTCGTTGGTGTAGTGCATCCGGACCAGCGAGCCCGACTTGCCCGTGGCTCCTGCCGCCAGCTGCCTCCGCTCGACGAGGGTGATCTTCCTCACCCCGAGCGAGGCCAGGTGAAAGGCCGTGCTCGTCCCGTTCACCCCGCCGCCGATGATCACCGCGTCCGCGCTTGGCATAGGAGGATTGTGGCACGGTCGGGACCTTCAGAACAGAAGGGCGCCGCATCGGGCAGCAGCCACTCCGCGGGCGGCTCGCTCAGCTCACCGTCAGCGATCCGGCAAGGTTCGCCAGTCCGAGACGCGCAGTCGCGCGAGGATGCTGAACTTATCGTCGCCAAGCGGCTGGATCACCGCGAGCTCGCCTTCCTCGAGGTGGGGTGGCCCGGCGACAGCGCGGAAGGGGTTGCCGTGGCTCGAGATCACGAGGTTGGTGCCCTCGTCGACCTTGCTCGAAAGGAGCTTCCGGAGCGGCGCGTACCGCGTCTCGTCACCGGCACGCGCCAGCCCCCCCCGCACCGCGTCGGATTTTTCCGCCTTGCCGAACACGAGCAGCGCCGTTTCCACCGTGCGACAGAAAGGGCTCGCGAGCACCGTGCCGATCGGAACACCGAGGCGCTTGATCGCCGCGGCGATGGCGCGCGCTTCCTCGCGACCCTTGTCGGTCAGATTGCGCTGCGTCGCGCAATCCTCGAACGAGGTCATGTTCTCATCGTTCTGGCCGAAGTCGGTCGAGGTGTGCCGGATGTACAGGACATGGCCCCCTTTGCGCAGCTCCCTCACCAGGTCCGGGCCGGAAATCGGGTTCGCCGGCAACGCGGACGGCTCTCCCCCAGGGGGCTGCGGATAAACAGGCGCGCACGGGAGAGCGAGCAAGAGCGCGAGAACCGCGGGACGCAGGAGACGAGGCATTACCGCGCGACCCCGCCCGCCGCGTCACGCCAGGAGGCGAAGGTGCCGTCGGTCACGCCGACACCTCGCTCGTCGGCTGTCGGAGCGGGAACATCCACTGGATGAAGTCGTGGCGGTGCTCCATCAGGCGGTGGTCGAGCCCCTGCGGAGTAATAACGGACGATCCGTGAGTCCGACAAGTATCTCGACCTCCCCACCCCATCCCGTCAGGCCCCAACCACTCTTTCATGTAAGACCACTCTTGTCCAAACTAAAATCCACCACGCTTCGCTCCGAGATCTCCACCGGCAGCGCCTTCGCTATCGAGCGTCAGCATGTCATCAGGTCACTGGCACAACCCTATTCTCTTGGGCTCCGACGGAGCATGCCGGCCCAGCAAGGTGACACGGGCGCCCCGACGCTTGACAGGTCGGGGCGGACGCCCTATAAAGGACGCCACCGTGAGCCGGTGGCCGCGCGCGCGGTGCCCCCCCCCAACGTGATCCGCAAGTTGTCTCGAACAGGGAGGAACCGAAGATGAAGCTGACCCGACGCGAACTCCTCAAGGGCGCGGCGGCGCTGGGCGCCGCCGGGGCCGGCCCCGGCGCGCTGGCTCGACGTGCCCATGCCCAGACGACCCAGAAGCGGGAGCTGGTGGTGGCCCAGGGCGGCGATATCTCCAAGTTCGACCCGCACTTCAGCACCTCGTCCAATGACATCCGCGTGTCGTTCAACATCTTCGACAACCTGGTGAGCCGCCACCCGGACGGCAAGCTCCATGCGGGGCTCGCCACCGAGTGGAAGCTCCAGGGCCAGACGACCTGGGCCTTCAAGCTGCGTCAGGGCGTCAAGTGGCACAACGGCGACCCGTTCAGCGCGGCCGACGCCAAGTTCAGCATCGAGCGCACCTACGATCCCAATGCCAAGACCATGGTGGCCACCGCGCTGGCCACGATCGAGCGGATCGAGACGCCCGATCCGCACAGCCTGCTCGTTCACACGAAGAAGCCGGACCCATTGCTCCCGGCGCGGCTGGCCTTCTACGGCGGCCAGATCGTCCCGAAGAAGTACCTGGAATCGGCCGGCCCCGACGGGTTCAACGCCAAGCCCGTCGGCACCGGCCCCGTGCGCTTCCTCTCCTGGGTCAAGGACGACAAGCTCGTTCTCGAAGCCAACCCCGACTACTGGGGCGGCAAGCCCGACCTCGACCGCATGCTCGTCCGCTCCATCCCCGAGACGGCACCGCGCATCGCCGCGCTTCTGAAGGGCGAGGTGGACATCATCACCCAGCTCCCGCCGGACCAGGAGGAGCGCGTGATGGGCAATGCCTCCACCCGCGTGGTGGGCGCGCTGTACGCGGGGCTCTACGTGCTGGCGGTGAACAGCAAGCGGCCGCCGCTTGACAACCCGCTGGTCAAGCAGGCGCTGTCGCTGGCCATCGACCGCGAGGCGATCGTGAAGGAGCTGTGGCGCGGGCGCGGCATCGTGCCCAGCGGCCCGATCGCCAAGGGCGACAACCACTTCGACCCCTCGCTCCCGCCGCTCGCCCACAATCCCCGGGAGGCGCGCGAGCGGCTCCGGAAGGCCGGCTACAAGAGCGAGGAGGTCTACATCGAGACCACGGTCGCCTACGTGTCTCAGGACAAGGCGATGGCCGAGGCCATCGCGGCGATGTGGAAGGACGTGGGCGTCAACGTCAGGGTCGAGGTCATCGAGTACTCGGTGCGCGCCCAGAAGAACCGGGAGAAGAGCTTCAAGGGCGTGTTCTGGTCGGACCCGACCTCGACCCTCGGCGATCCCGACGGCATGATGTGGCGCCTACTCGGCCCGGGTGGTCCGCAGGACTACTGGCGCGAGGCCAAGTTCGACGAGCTGGGCAACGCCGCCCGCTTCTCGGTGGACGAGAAGTTCCGGGCCGACGCCTACAAGCAGATGACCAAGATCTTCCTCGAGAACTTCCCGTGGATTCCCGTGATCCAGCCCTACGAGGACTACGGGCTGCAGAAGCACGTGGAGTGGACGCCGAACCCGAACCAGCAGTTCGAGATCCGGCGCTTCAACTTCAAGTTCCGCCGCGCGTAGCGACCTCCCCTCCCCCTACCCGCTCCCCTGGGGGAGAGAGTGGGGGGTGGGGGCCTTCCCCATGCGCGGGCTCCTGCCCTTTCTCGGCCACCGGCTGTTCCGCGCGCTGGTCGCGCTGTGGCTCGTGTCCACCGTCGTCTTCGTGGTCATGCGGCTGTCCGGCGATCCCGTCCCGCTCCTCCTGCCGCCCGACGCCCCCACCAGCGAGATCTTGCGCGTCCGCCACGACCTCGGGCTCGACCAGGCGCTGCCCGTGCAGTACGGGGTTTTCCTCGGCAACATCCTGCGCGGCGACTTCGGCCGCTCCATCCACTTCCGCGAGCCCGCGCTGACAGTGGTCCGTGGCTACCTGCTGGCCACGCTCGAGCTCGGTCTCACCGCGTTCGTGCTCGCGGCGCTCGTGGCGCTGCCCGTCGGCCTCCTCTCCGCGATGAAGCGCAACTCGGTGCTCGACCACGCCGCGATGGGTGTCGCCCTCATCGGCCAGTCGGCGCCCACCTTCTTTCTCGGCATCCTGTTCATCCTGCTGCTCGCGCTCAAGGCCGACCTCTTCCCCACCTCGGGACGCGGCGACTGGCGCAACCTCGTGCTGCCGGCCCTCACCCTCGGCGCCTTCACCATGGCCTCGATCGCGCGGCTCACCCGGTCGGCCGTGCTCGAGGTGCTGGGGGCCGACTATATCCGCACCGCGCGCGCCAAGGGTGTGTCGGAGGCGTGGGTGGTGGCCAAGCACACGCTCAAGAACGCGGCCATCCCCATCGTGACCATCACGGGGCTGCAGTTCGGGACGCTCCTGGGCGGCGCCGTGGTCACGGAGACGGTGTTCTCCTGGCCCGGCATCGGCCGGCTCGCGGTGCAGTCCATCTACAACCGCGACTACCCCGTGGTGCAGTGCACGGTGTTCCTGGCGGCGGTGATGTTCATCGTGATCAACTTCATGATCGACCTGATCTATGGCGTCCTCGATCCCCGCATCCGTTCCCACTGAGGCGGTCGGGGCGGCCGCCTTCGCCTGGCCGCGCGTGGCGGGGCGGCGCGTGCCCCGGCTCACCGTGGTCGGCGTGGGCTTCGTCCTGCTGGTGGCGGTGGTGGCGATGGCGGCGCCGTGGCTGGCCCCGGAGGATCCGGTTCGCCAGTCGCTGCGCGGGCGGCTCCACGCGCCCACGCTCGAGGGCGCCGACGGCCGGGCGCACCTGCTCGGCACCGATCACCTGGGGCGCGACGTGCTGTCGCGCGTGATCTATGGCTCGCGCGTGTCGCTGGTGGTGGGGTTCTCCGCCGTCGTCGTGGGCGGTCTCCTGGGCTCGGTGCTCGGGATCCTGGCAGGATTCGTCGGCGGTCGGGTGGACGGCGTCATCATGACGGCGGCGGACGCCCAGCTCGCCTTTCCGTTCGTCCTGCTCGCCATCGGGATCATCGCCGTGCTCGGGCCGAGCTTCCCCACGCTGATCGTGGTCATCGGGCTGTCGGGCTGGGTCTCTTACGCCCGCATCCTGCGCTCGCAGGTGCTGGTGCTGCGCTCGCGGGAGTTCGTGGAGGCGATCCGCGCCCTGGGCGGCACGGTGCTGCGGATCGTGCTGCGGCACGTGCTGCCCAATGTGCTTTCCTCGATCGTGGTGGTCGCCACGCTGGAGCTGGCGCGCGCCATCGTGCTGGAGGCGACGCTGTCGTTCCTCGGCCTGGGGATCCAGCCCCCGACGCCCTCCTGGGGCGGCATGATCCACGACGGGCGCGATTATCTGGATTCAGCCTGGTGGATCGCGACGTGTCCCGGCATCGTCCTCATGCTCACGTCCATCGTCGTGAGCCGCACCGGCGACGGGCTCCGCGACCTGCTCGACCCGACGCTGCGCGGGGAATAGGAGGGCCCGGCCGGGGCCCGCCGGCGCGCTGACTCAACCCGTCGGCCCGGGGATCCCCGGCCCCCTCGACGGTCTTCTACGCGGAAACGGCGCGGGTCTGCAGAGGGCAAATCCCCGCGATGGACTCGAAGTCGCGGTCGTGGTGGGCCACGGTCAACCCGTGGCGCAGGGCGCATGCGGCGATCAGGCAGTCAACCCCGGAGCGGACGGTGAGGCCGGCTCGGCGCGCGGCTCGATAGAGGCGGACGGCCTCCTCGAAGACCTCGGACCGGAGAGGCGATTCGACGATCGGGAAGGCGAACATGGCTTCTCGGGCCACCCGGAAGGCCCGCTCGTCACGGAAACCCTGAAGCACCTCCTGCACGACCGGCAGGCAGGTCACCACCTCCTCGATGTCCACCACCGATGCGAGGGTGAGCCGGCTGGGCCTGCGAAACACCTCGACCCAGACGGATGTGTCAACGAGAACCACGCGTACGCGCTCGGGGGCGACGCACCGAGCGGTCGTCGCGCATCTCGGCGAGGTCGCCCTCCCAGAGCCCGGACCCGGCGAGCTCGAGGATGTGGTTCGCGCGCACGCGCCGCACGAAGTCCTTCAGTGCGCGGGCGACCGCCGCCGAGTACGTGCGCTCGCCGCTCAGCCTGACCGCTTCCTCCAGGAGGCGCTCATCAAGCACAAGATTTGTACGTTTCATGCGCACATCATAGACTCCGACCTTTGCGCGGTCAAGCCGGCCCATCGGGCGCGAGCCCCCGTCACCGCGCCAGCGCGACGCAGAGCACACCCGCCGCCACCACCGCCGCGCCCGCGAGCCGCCGGCCCACCGCGCCCTCACCCATCCAGAGGCTGCCGATGAGGGCGGAGAGCACGATGGACACCTCCCGCCCGGCGACCACGTAACCCGTCTTCGAGAACTGGAACGCGAACAGCACGAGGAGATAGCCGCCCGGACTCATCACCCCCGCCACCACGATCGTCCGCCAGTCGGCCCGCCACTCGTGACGGAGCGCGTTGCGGCGCGACAGCAGTGCGGGCATGAGCACGAGGCACGCGCCCGCCTCCATGAGCCCGACGTACGGAAGCGGATGCAGGCGCGCCACGCCGGCCTTGTCCACGAGGGAGTAGGCCGCGATGATGAGCCCGGTGGCGAGCGCCCAGCCGGTGCCGGGCGCGAGGAGACGGGCCGGGCTCCATCGCTCCCGCCGCTGCAGGGAGAGGATGCCGAGGACCACGAGCGCCACCCCGAGTGCGCCGACGGGCGAGAGGCGCTCGTCGAAGATCAGGAACGCGAGGATGGGCACGAGCGCCACCCCCAGCCCCCGAGCGACGGGGTAGATGAGGGAGAGGTCCCCCGAGCGGTAGGCGCGGCCGAGGGTGAAGAAGTAGGCCGAGTGCAGGATCACGGTGGCGACCACGAAGGGCAGCGCCGCCCACGGGAACCCCGTTTCCCGGAGGACGTAGAGGACACCCGGCAGGTAGAGCAGGGTCCCGACGCCCCCGGCGCACCAGAGGAAGGCGAGGGGATCGCCCGCCCGCTTGGCGAGCGCGTTCCAGCCGGCGTGGATCAGGGCCGCGGCCATCACCAGGCCGAGGGCGGTGGTGCTCACCGCGACAGAGTACGGGCTTCGCCGTCGCCGGACAAGAGCGTCGAGGGTCGGTAGCCTCGGTGTTGACAGGCTCGACCCCACCTCTTTACCTTGTCAGCCATGGACGATTTCGATGCCCGCCTGCACCGGGGCGATCTCGCGCTGAGCCAGGGCCGCAATCCCGAGGCCGAGACCGAGCTGCGCGCCGCCCTCGCGCTCCAGCCCCGGAGTGTCAAGGCGCACTTCAAGCTGGGCGTCGCGCTCGAGCGCCAGCGCAAGTGGTGCGAGGCCGAAGCGGCGTTCCGCGAGGCCATCCGGTACAAGCGTGATCACGCGCTGGCCTGGCTCCGCCTGGCGGCGGCCTGCCGCCGGCAGGGCAAGAACGCCGAGGAGGAAGAGGCCATCTGGGAGGCGGTGCGCCTGGCACCGACCAACACGGAGGCGCGGCACAACCTGGCGGTCACGCTCGCGCGTCTGGGCAAGCTCGACCAGGCGGTCGTGGCTTATCGCGAAGCAGTCGCCGTGGCGCCCAGGAATCCCGTCGTCCACGACGGTCTCGGACTCGTGCTCTTGACCCAGCGCCGGTACGAGGATGCGGTGGCGGCGTTTCGCGAGGCCATCCGCCTAGAGCCTCGGTCGCTGCGCGCGCGGGTGCATCTGGGCGATGCTCTGAGACGCCACCGCAAGTGGGCCGAGGCATCGAAGGCGTATCGCGAGGCGCTCGATCTGGCCCCCCGCGATGCGGACCTGCTCGGCAGTCTGGGGCGGATCCTCGAGCGGATGAGGCGGCTCGGCGAGGCGGCCGGCGCCTATTCGCGGGCGGTCCGCCTCGATCCGACCAATGGCTTCTGGCTCTGTCGCCTCGGCATGGTGCTGGAGCGCCAGGGAAAGTATCCGGAGGCCGAGACGGCGTTCGGCGAGGCGGCGACCTGTCGGCCGGATCTGGTGGACGCGTATCTTGGGCTCGCCGTCGCCTCCCGCCGCCAGGGCAAGTGGGGCGAGGAGGCCAAGGCCTATACCAACGCGATCCGGCTCCGGCCGGACGACGCGCATCTGCGCGCCGACCTCGGGCTGGCCCTCGAAGCCCAGGGGCTCCTGGCCGAGGCGGCGCAGGCTTTCCGCGAAGCCCTGGCGCTGGCCCCCGACAATCCCGATCTCCACGTCGAGCTGGGCATCGCGCTCGGGCGCCAGGGCCGCCATGCCGAGGCCGAGGCGGCCCTGCGCGAGGCGATCCGGCTCAACCCCATGGACGTCGCGGCCCACGCGAACCTGGCCGTGAGCGTGGGCCGCCAGGGGCGCCACGTGCAGTCGGAAGCCGCCTATCGCGAGGCGATCCGGGTCAAGCCCGGCGGCGCCGCACTCCACCGGGGACTGGGCATGGCACTCTACTTCCAGGGCAAGTACGCCGCGGCCGAGGCGTGCTTCCGCGAGGCGTTCCGCCTCAAGCCGACCTACGCGCGGGCGCGCGCCGATCTGGGCGATCTCCTGAGGGAGCAGGGGCGGCACGCCGAGGCGGCGGAGGCCTTCCGCGAGGCGATCCAGATCAAGCCCCGTCGCGCCTCGTCCCACCGCGGTCTCGGCGGCGCGCTGCTCTCCCAGGGACTCCTGGCCGAAGCCGAGGCGGCGTATCGCGAGGCGCTCCGGTTGAGGCCGGACGATGCTCAGAGCCATTTCAGTGTCTGGACGGTGCTCGAGAAGCAGGGCAAGCACACCGCGTGCGAGGCGGCGTACCGCGAGACCATCCGTCTCAAGCCCGACCATGCCGAGGCCCATGCGCGGCTCGGCCAAGCGCTCGCCAAGCAGGGGCGATGGGACGAGGCCGAGGCCGCGTGCCGCGAGGCCCTGCGCCTGAATCCCGACGACTCGCGGTTCCGGAACGCGCTCTCGGCGGTGCTGCGGAGACGCCTCTCGCTCAGCTAGCCTGACGGGTCGAAGCCAACCGACGATCCTTGCTGTCCCAAACCAATGCAATCAGAGCGGTAAAATAGCACCCAAAGCCTGCCCAGAATGATACGGATATGCTCGAGTTCAAGGCTATTGCAACTGCCAGCACCGATGCACACACTGAGGTCGCGCCATTAATGCCCCAAAGCCAAGGCGTTAGCGCCGTGGACCTCCTCGCCGCCGCCTTCATTCCAAGCGGGAAGGGCATTCCCATAAACAGCCCAAGCGGGAAAAGAATTGCTGTCGCCACCACAATACGGATCATTGTTGTCGATCCTTCGAACATGCGGCTGACGTACGGCGTGATGGCTCCAAAAACTCCCAAAACGCATAACAGCACGACGAGGCGACACGTTGCCGGCGCCGTCGAACCCGTGATCTCTACGTTCCGCGTGGAATAGCTTCCGAGCCCGCTGGATAGAAGCAGCGCGAAAAGAACGACGGAGAGTCCATAGGTGGGATGTCCCAAGAAGATGATCAGTCTCTGCATTTGGGACATTTCAACCAACATGAATCCAAATCCTATAGCTGCAAAGAACATGAAATACGGCCACGCCTTTTCCAATCTTGAATGGTTGCTGGTCGTCAGAACGAGCGGGACGATGATACACAATGAGGTGAGTAAGACCACCACAACAAGAAGAGCACTCAGGACAAAGACAGCTTTGAGGTTGAAGCTTTGCGAGCCCTGTTTCCACAGTTCTCGGTTGAACGCATCCGTGAGCCGCAGCATGTGGAAAAAGAACGGGTTGTCGTCGGTAGGAGGACTGATATCGAGCGGAAAGTCGGCGTAGAAGCCGCCGAGGTCCTTTTCGGAGGCAATGGTTGCGAACGTAGGGTTCAATGAGAACCTCGGGCTGAGGACGATGGTAAACTGCAGCTGTCTTGTTACCGCTTCAATCCTGTCAATATCACTTTCGGAAAATGGCTCCTTGCTCAGCAGCATCGTTCCGATCCCGTCGGGCTCCGCCTCTCTTCTTCCCCTCGAAAGATTAGTGGTAATGATAATATGATTGCGCGGGTTCCGAGCACCCAGTTCCTTCAACGAGGCTTGGGCCAAGGATGTCAGTCGATAGACCTCGGCAGGTCGATCGCGAAAGTACCATCGCGAAAATGTTAGAATACCTCGTGGACTGAGGTGTTCCAGGAAGATCTTCCACGCCTCCACGGTATAAAGAGAATTTTCGGTCAGGACGAACGCACCCGCTGCAGTTGCCGCCCACGTATCAATGAGAGAGACCTGAATGATGTCGAATCTCCGGCTTTGCCGTGCTATGTAACTTCGCGCTTCGTCATTGATGAAAACGACCTTCGGGTTTCTGTCCAGATGACCGGTGAAGCTCCCGAATCGCGTGTTCACGGCTTCAATGATGTTCTTATTGATCTCCACCCCGGTCACGGCATCCTGGTCAAAGGCCAGCGCGGAAAGGACATCTCTCCCGCCTCCTGTGCCGACGACGAGCACTGCTGAATGTGGCCTCAGATAATGGGCTAAGTTCGTGATGTCATACTTTAGGAACTCCACGTCATCCATGTTGCCATCGAAGCGGGTAAGGAAAGTACCAGCGCTCGCATCGATGTCCATGACGAGTTGGTGGACTTGGCGGTCAGGGGGATAAAGGGGACTGAGGCCCCAGCCCCACGGAGAGCTCGGCTTGTTGGGATCCCCGAACACGCGGACGTATGAGAACGAGTTCCACCTCTCATAAAGAGGAGGGGCCGTTGCGGCATTGCCCTTGAACCACACGATACGCAACAGGGGCGATTCCTGTAGGACAAGAGCGCCGTGACCCAACGCAAGCAATGCGAGTAACAGGCTGGTTACGAGAGCAACGCGCGTTAATCTCGGGGACGTCGATTCAGCGGCAAAAAGAAGGCTCCCGGCACTGGCGCAAAAGGCGACGACAATAACCGCGGTCGGGGCGTCCGTCGCGTTCAGGATGAAAATGAGCAATATGCAGCCGATTGCGGCACCCGCAAGGTCGGCGGCGTAGAGCTTACTCACGTGATTCGGGAAGTGAGTCAGGGCGATGCAGACACAGATCCCGCTGAGGATGAAGGGCACGGATATCACGGCATAGGTCAATCCGATGGAATAGAGGCCGACGATCGATGTATCCGGAACAAACGGGATACTCAGATGGGTTAGGAAGCTGAAAGGAATGGATACGGCAAAGAGGAGAGAACTAAGAGCGAGGAAATATTTCGACCGTTCTTGGATGAAAACGGTGGGGCGGAGGTAGACGAGGAGCGCGCCGACGGTCATTCCGAACATGGCGACCGAGACCGCAACGAAGGCGAAATGGTACCACATGGTCACGCTGAAAATGCGCGTCAAGAGGATTTCGTACATCAAGGTGGCGAGGGACACTGCAAATAAACCGGCGTACATGGTTTTGGCTGCCGTCATGTGGGACGTCAACGGCTCACCTCGTTTGAATGATGAGAAACCATGTCGGACATTTCAGAAGACGCTGGCGGCGTAACCAACTAGCCTCTCAGGTAGGCGTGGCGGACGACGTCGGAGACAGCAAGCTCCGCGGCGCTGCCGCGGCCGGTGATCTCGCCCTTCTGCAGGAGAAAGCCGTGATGGGCGATGCCGAGCGTTTTCCGCGCGTTCTGCTCGACGAGGAAGACCGTGGTACCGCTGCGGTTGATGGTCTGCACCATCTCGAAGATCTGCTCGACCAGGAGCGGGGAGAGGCCCAGGGAGGGCTCGTCCAGCAAGAGGAGCTTGGGCCGGCTCATGAGCGCGCGGCCCATGGCCAGCATGGCCTGCTCGCCGCCCGACATGGTCGCGGCCTTCTGGCCGCGCCGCTCGCCCAGGCGCGGGAAGAGCGAGAAGACGTGATCGCGCCGCGCCGCCAGGTCGCGCGCCGTCCACTCCGTGAAGGCGCCCATGCGCAGGTTCTCCTCGACGGTCATCCGCGGGAAGACCCTGCGCCCCTCTGGCACCACGGCGATGCCCAGCTCCACGATCTGATGGGTGCGGAGCGGGTCGATGCGCCGCCCCTCGAGCCAGATGGTGCCGGCGACGGGCCTGACGATGCCCAGGATGGTGCGGATCAGTGTCGTCTTGCCGGCGCCGTTGGGGCCGAGGAGGCAGGCGATCTGCCCCTCGGCCACCACCAGTGACACGCCCCGGAGCATGGTGATCGGCCCGTAGCGGGTCGACACGCCTCGCAGCTCAAGCACGCGCGGTCTCCTTGCCCAGGTAGGCTTCGCGCACAAGAACGTTGGCGGCGACGGCGGCGAAGGGTCCCTCGGCGATCTTGCGCCCGTAGTTGAACGCCACGACGCGCCGGCTCACGCCCGCGATCACGAACATGTCGTGCTCGATGATGATCACGGAGAGGCCCGGCATCTCCTCCCGGACGATCGCGAGGTCCTTCATCAGCTCCGCCGTCTCTTCCGGACTCATGCCCGCCGAGGGCTCATCCAGGAGCAAGAGGCGCGGCTCGGATGCCAGCGCGCGGCAGATCTCCACGCGCCTGCGGTCGATCTGGGGCAGCTGCCCCACCCGCTCGAAGCCGCGTCCCGGCAGCTCCCTGTTGAACAGGCCGAGCAGGTGCGAGGCACGCGCGATGGCCGGGGTCATCTCATCCAGGAAGCGACGGCGGCGGAACACGAAGTCCAGAAGGCCGCTCCGCCGCCGCGCATGCATGCCGATCAGCACGTTGTCGAAGACGGAGAGGTTGAGGCAGAGGCGGCTCGACTGGAAGGTGCGCGCGATGCCGAGGCGCGAGATGAGATGGGGCTCGAGGCCGGTGAGGCTCCGGCCCTCGAAGAGGATCTCTCCCGCGGCGGTCGCGTAGAGCCCGGTCAGGGCATTGAAGAAGGTGGTCTTCCCGGAGCCATTCGGCCCGATGACGCCCACGGTCTCGCCCGCGGTCACCTCGACGTCCACGCCGTCGAGAGCGACCAGGCCACCGAAGCGCACGGTGAGGGCACGCGTGGCGAGCAGGCTCACCGATAACGCCTGACGGCAGCGGGCCAGAGCCCCTGGGGGCGGGAGAGGAGCATGACGACGATCACGAGCCCGTAGAGCAGGAGCCGGTACTCGTGGAGGAAGCGGAAGCGCTCGGGCAGCGGCACGAGGAGGCAGGCTCCGAGGATGACGCCGGGGATGGAGTCGACGCCGCCGATGATGATGACCGAGAGCATGATGAGGGAATAGCCGAAGTCGAAGTCGGGCGGCGAAACGAAGCCCACCATCACGGCGTAGAAGGCGCCGCCCAGCCCGATGAAGAAGTTCCCGATCGCAAAGGCCATCAGCTTGCCGCGGGTGATCGAGACGCCGCAGCACTTGGCCGCGATCTCGTCGTCGCGGAGCGTGTTGAGCGCGAGCCCGAGCCAGGAGTCGTAGAGGCGTCGGATGATCCAGGTGGTGAGCGCCGCCATCAGGAGGGCGGCGTAGTAGAAGTTGGCGTGCGCGGGGAGGGGCACGCCCAGCAGGGCGGGCCGGGTGGTGAAGGCGTAGCCCCCGAGGCGCAGCGTCGGGATGTTCTTGATCCCCTGCGGGCCGCCGGTGAACTCGAGGTTGTTCATCAGGATGTTGAAGATGAAGACGAAGGCGATGGTGACCAGCGCGAGATAGTGCCCGCGCGTCTTGAGGACGGGAACGAAGAGCACCGCGCCGACTGCGACGGCGACCACGGGCCCTGCCAGGAGCGCGAGCCAGGAGGGCCACCCGGCGTTGACGGTGAGAAGCCCTGCCGTGTAACCGCCCAGACCGGCGAAGGCCGCGCCCGCCAGGTTGATGACGCCGGCCGCGCCGATTTGCAGATTCAGCCCCTGGCCGATCGTGATGTACAGGAGCGCCAGCGTGGCGACGAAGGTCCAGTAGGGGCTCGCGCTCAGGGCCAGGGGCAGGGCGAGGGTGCAAAGGGCGCCGCCCGCGAGCGCCGCGTGACGGTGACGAGAGAACGCCGTCCGGAGCGCCGAGCGGAGCGGCATGACGAAGCGGACGAGGGCGAAGGCCAGGACGATGGCGGCGCCCGTGATGGCCAGGGCCGCGGGGCGCTCGGCCAGGATTCCCGACACCGCGAGGGCAAACACCGCCGCCTCCGCCGCCCAGACGAGGATCATCCGCGGACGTGTGCCGCCCTACCGGTACTGCATCGCGTCGCGCAGAATCGAGTCCAGCTTCATTGCGACCTCCCGGTTTGTGCCGGTCGCGCCGGCGATCCACGGGCATTATAGGGCTTTGCGCCGGGCCGCGTCAGGCAGCGTCGAAGGCGCGGACCGTCGCGGGGAGGCTCGATGGCCCCTCGGAGCAGCGACGGTCCGGCTCTCCGACAGGCCATGAACCGCGCCCAACCAGCGACTCGAGCAGATCGGCACGAGATCCCATTCTGCCTGGCAGTTGACTGCCGATGATGATTCTGGCTATATCTTCAGCCATCCCATAATGACCAGCGCAAGCAAAGGAGGTCATCCCGGGCGCCTTGCTGATGGGCTAGCCGGGTGTGAGTGTGCGCATCGAGATCATCTGCACGGGTGACGAAGTGCTGACGGGAAAGATCGTCAACACCAACTTCAGCTACATGAGCCAGAAGCTCGAGGACGTCGGGCTCTCGGTCCGGTGGGAGACGACGGTCGGTGACGATCGGGAGAGCCTTCTGCGGGCGTTTCAGCTGGCCGGGGAACGCGCCGACGCGGTCATCGTCAACGGCGGCCTGGGTCCCACGGTCGACGATCTCTCCCAGGAAGTCGCGGCCCAGGCCGCGGGTGTCGGTCTCGTCCTCAATGAAGAGTGGCTGGGGCGGATGGGAGAGTTCTTCCGCCGGCGCAGCCGTGTGATGCCGCCCAACAACAAGAAGCAGGCCATGCTGCCCGTGAGCGCGGAGGTGATCGACAATCCCATCGGCACCGCCTGCGGCTTCGCTCTCGACATCGGCAAGGCCCGATTTTTCTTCACGCCCGGGGTGCCGCGTGAGCTCCGTCGCATGCTCGAGGAGCAGATCATTCCGCGACTCCTCGCGCGCAGCGGCATGCAGCCGGCAATCCACCTGAAGAGGTTTCACTCGTACGGCCTGGGCGAATCGCACGTCGACGCCCTGCTCACGGGGGTCGAAGAGCTCGCGCCTGATGGAAGCGTGAAGCTCGGCTTCCGGGCCCACTATCCGCAGCTCGAAACGAAGCTGACCGCGCGCGGCACCGACATGGAGGACATCCGGAGGAGGCTCGGGCCGGTCGAGCGGGAAGTGCGCAAACGGCTCGGCAACTTCATCCTGGCGGAAGACGATCAGACGCTGGAGGAGGTCGTCCTGGGAGAGCTCACGGGCCGTCAGGCCTCGCTGTCGATCGTGGAGACGTTCACGAGCGGACAGATTGCCGCGCGTTTCGCCCACCTCCCGGGGGCGGAGAAGGTCTTTCGCCGTGGCATCGTGGCCCGCGACCTGGGCCTGGTGTGCGCGGCCGTCGGCCTCGAGGGCGCTTCATCGACCGGCGCGCTGACACGCGAGATGGCCGAGGCGGTGGCGCGCGCCGCGCGATCTCAGACGGGCTGCACGCATGCGCTGGCGGTCCTGATCGATCTCGACGAAGGCGCAGACCGGATCGACATCGGGGGGACCATCTGTCTGGCGATCGCGACCGAGCAGGGGGTCGCCTCACGGCGCAGTCGCATCGTCGGCGGTCGGGAGTGGGTACGCCTGGGAGCGGTCGAGATGGGGCTGGACTGCCTCCGCCGCCATCTCCAGGGCTTGCCCGTGTACGAGCGGATCGACTTCGAGAAGGCGTGAACCCCTCACCCCGCGTCAGCGATAGGCCGTGAATCCGGCGCGGACGAAGTCCTCGTCGAACCCGAAGAACTGGCCGAGGCGCAGCTCTTCCATGACCGCAAAGCTCGGGCAGTCGACCCAGCCGACCCGGCGGTCTCGGTAACGAACGAACAGATCCCAGGCGCGCCGTCTTCGCTCCGGCGTGGACTCGACCAGGTAGCCGAGGCGGCCCGCTTGAATCGCGTCGCCGAGGGAAAGCGCCTGGTCGACCGCGCCCCGCGCCTTGAGGAGAGTGACGGCTTCCCCCAGGACCCACTCGGTCGTCACGAGGCCGATGCCGTCACCCCGAAGCCGGCGGAGCAGCGTGCGCGCCCGCCCGTGGTGTTGATCGCGCCCGTAACGCAGCGCCACCCAGGCCCCGGTGTCGACGAAGACCGCGCGGAGCGCGCTCACCGGCGCCGTCGAGACCGCCGCGCTGCTCCGTAGAGATAGTGATCGACGTTCGACGAAAGTTCAGGGTCTGGATCGGGGTCGTCGAAGGGCTCCGCGAGCAGGACCTCGTCGATGGCGTCCGTGGACGGCTGGACGCCTCCGGAGCGAGCGAGATATTCCCCCAGCGCCTCCCGAACGAGGTTCCCGAGGGACATCCGCCGTGCTTTCGCCGCCTCGGCGGCGCGCCGGTGAAGGTCGGAAGGAAGCAGGAGTTGGGTCCTGTGCATGTGTAACAGTCTACATCGCCAGCGATTTCGACCGCAAGCTGCCGAAGAGTCTTGTTCCGGCGAGATGGACAGTGGCCTCGCCTGCGAGGCTACGGAGGGGATCTGTCAGCCCCCCGCGAGCGCGCGGTCGATCTGGTCCAGGTGCTCGCGCCGGTGGAGGGACCGGCGGAGCCGCCAGGACTCTCCCCCGGCGATGATAGCGTCGACCACGCCCGCCCCGAGCGTCTCGACCTTCCGATCGGTAGCCTCCGCCGCCTCGACGGCGAGGCGGGCGGCAACCCGGGGCGCCAGCGCGCGCCACTCCGCCAGGAGCGCGCCGTTGAGCACCTCCACCCCATACGAGTCGGGCTCCCCGGGCGGCGGGGCCTGGCCGCGCTCCCATTGCTCGAGGAGGAGCAGACCCCGCCGGTCCCAGAAGGCGAGGTGGGCAAGGGCGACGGCGACCGTCCACCCGCCGCCCAGCGGGCGCTCGAGGTCGGCGTCGCTGAGCCGGCCGACCAGCGACGCGAGGCGCGTCCGCTCGGCCCGGTTCTCGGCAGCGATCGCGGGATCCATGGCTGCGTGCGTGTAGTCTACTCCGCAAACTGCCCCGCTCGCCAGCGCAGGGCTCCGCCGAGGTCGTCCTTCTCCCTGATCTCGTCGTCAAGGGCGCCGGCAGGCTACACCCGCTCGATGCTCTTCTCGCCCAAGATCCCGCTCGGCTTGAAGATCAAGAACAGCATCACGACGGCGAAGGCGACCA
>WNGF01002128.1_pt1 | contig 32784 bp, 27 predicted proteins | sample 5400641 | NCBI WGS metagenome assembly WNGF01 (sample SAMN13153371, study PRJNA577476) | soil metagenome | isolation source: 80 cm soil or saprolite under grassland replicate 2 | place: USA:California | collected 2016-06-15 | reverse complement strand
AGCCAACGTGCGATCGAGCGCCAGATGTTGCCAAGCGCGGTCGTGAACCCGGCATCGCCCGTGGCCAGGATCGACATGAACTCGCGGAGCGCGCTGGCGACGGCTGGCTGCTGATCAGCGGGCACCCCCGCATCCACCCAGCTAGCGACAACCTGCAGCGCGGCAAGGAGCTTCTCATTGTCGACCAGGCTGTCCACCCAGCCGAAGAGCAGGCGCATCAGACTCGGTAGCAACTCGTTGGCCGCCGGATCGTTGGCCAGCCCGCGTACCCACGTGGCGGCCTGCGTGACAAACGTTGCGAGCCGAGCATCGGCGGTGTCTGCGCCAGCCAAAAGCCAGTCTGCCAGCGCGTCGACCAGTACCGCCAGACGCTGGGCCGAGCTGACGTTCGCCTTGACCGAGAGAAGCCAGCGCCGCAGCCCATCAATGAACGCATCGAGAGGCGATTCGCCTTCACCTTCGGATTCGCGGTAGCGCAGCCCGGCCAGCAACTCGCGCAGCACGGTCAGAATGCTGTCGAGCGCCGCGGCCGACCCGAAATCGCCACCGCCGCCTTCGCCGTCGCCGAACAGCTGCGACCGCACCGCCTGCAGCTTTTCGGCCAGCGGACCACCCTGCGCGATCAGCCGGTCCATCGTCGCGGACAGGAACTGCCCCTCGTTCGCGCCTGGCGTGTCGCGCAACATGTTGACTTTTTCGACGGCCAGGAAAACGTCGCGTGGTTGTTCGGACACGGGCGTCAAGCCGACAACGCTGATCTCCGCGGCGCGCTCGATTAGTGAGGCGCCGTCGTAGTTCATGTTGCGGTAGATGCTGTCATTCAGAAAGTTGAGGTTGGCGCCCGAGAGCGTCACCAGCACGCACTGGTGGAAGCTCTTGCCGGCGCCCAGGTTCATCGTCGCCGGCAGCGCTATCGGATTTGTCGTCGGCACCGGGTCAGCCGCCGCTAGCGTAGGAATGACCATGCTGCTGTTGACCGGAGTGACCGCGGAGTTGCCGGGCACATAGTCCCACACGCCTGTGCCGAAGTCGATCTGGTGCGGATCGCCCGCCACCGAACCCCAGTTAGCAATGCGGAAAGTTGCGTTGATGGCGCCCGCGGGGATGTCGTTGCCGGCCGGCCGATAGTTGCGCGGGCGTGCGATGAACGTGTTGAGCGCATGGTTGGCGATCTCGGTCCCGGTGCCGTGCAGGACGTTCTGGACGAGTACGTCGTCCCAGTGCAGCGCCACGCCGCCGAAGCTCGCCGGGCCGGACGTGAGCAGAAACTGGTCCCACACCGAGGGCGCCGGGTAGTTGCCCGTGACTAGATCGAGGGGTGTCGTCGTGCCACTGGTGCGGTAGTCGGCCAGGATCACCGCGTCGCCGATCGAGGTGGCGCCCTCGATGGCATACCACATGATGAAGTCAGTGCCGAGGTTCGGTCCGGCGTTGTCGGTGATGTCGATTGCCGTCGTTACCGGAATCCGCAGTTGGACAGCCCAGCGATTGTTCGGATCTGCTGGGACATCGCCTGCGCTCTGCCGCCAGGCGCGGGCATTGGCAGCGATCCAGGTCGGGTTCATGCCTTGCACCGTCCACGATGTGCCGGTGCGTGTTGAGATCTGGACACTGTTGATGTTGAGCGGTGGATTGGCCGACGGTGGTCCGGCTGGCGTCGTCGTCGCATCGTGGGCCTGGATGCGGACGACCATGGCCTGCGCGCCGCCAGTTCGCTGGAGGCCGAGATACACCACGTCGAACCCATCGCTCAGCGATTGAACGAACGCGGCGCGGAACGACAGGAAGATGAATTGCTGTGTGCCAACCATGGCCTGAACTGCACGGAAGACCGCGCTCTGCGATGCGCCGCTGCCGAACGTGCGCCGCGTGGCGCCCCGCCAGCGAACCTCGTCCAGGTCATAGTTTCCAATGGGTGGTGCCGAGAGCCAATCGGGCGGACCGCTGATTCCTGGAACCCCACCAGCCTGTGGAATGTTTACTGGCACTGCATTGCTCCCTTCTTGACGCCGCGTCTACGTGTCATGTGAGTCGTTGGAGCGAGTACTCCTTGGTCTGGTCCGACGCCGCGCCCTGGCGCCTGACGCGAAAGACAATCGTGCCTGTCGCATCGGCCGTTGAGGTCGCGGTCGCGCCGAACATCACCATCCGTGTCTCGCCGGCCGCGACCGTTAGCGTGGGCGCGGTATTGACCAGTTGCAGGGTCCAACCCGTCAGGGTGCCCGACTTGGGCTGAATCGAGACTTCGTACACAAAGGGTGGTGTTCCCGTCGGTGTGAACCGCGCATTGAAGATGAGGATGAGCTGCCAGCCCGCGCGGAGCTTGATCGTCGTTCCTTCCAACAAAGCGTTGTTCGCGGGCGGGTCACTCGACCCTGAGGGCGCGACAGGAAACGTGCCCGTCTGCTGCAGGTCGATGGTCGGGTCACTCGGGGGCACTGGCGTGCCAACCGTGAAGCTGCGTGCGTCCGTACCGACGATCGTGCCCGCGGCCGCGGTGACGCGCAGCGTGAACGTCTGAGCACCGAACGCGCTCGGGAGCGTGGGAATGCGCAGGTTGATGTCGCGCACCTCCGCCTTGCCCATGTCGACGCGCTTGTTCGGAATCAGCACGTTGCCGTGGGTTCGATCGAGGAACTGGATGGAGTCCACGAGTCCGGCGGGCACCGGTACGCTCGCGTCGGTGATTGCGGCGCTGAGGTCGAACGCGGCGGGCAGGTTGGTCCCGGTCGTTACGCGATAGGCAAACTCGGCCGGTTGATTGACGACGAGTGGGTTTGGCGCTGGATTGGGCGTGACATCGGAGCGCCAGTTGACGAACACATCACCCTGCAGCGTGACGACTACGGGCGTGACGAAGACCGACCGCTGGTCCTGGGCGACGCCATTGTCCACGCGCAGCGCCGCGTTCGCGCCAGCCTGGGGCAATCCGGGCATCGCCGGCACGATCAGCAACAGCCGCGTGTCCGACGAACCGGTGAGCATGGCCGAACGTGGCACCACAAAGCTGCCAAACTCCGATTGGAACGTGACGCTTGACTGGCCCACTGAGTAGCCGAAGCTCTGGCCAGTGATCTGCAGCACGGTGCCAATGCGGATCGGCTCCGCCACGGTTCCGGCGGGTACGATGGAGGCGATCGTGAGCCCACTGGACTGGCCGGTCTGCAGCAGCTCGTTGACTGCGTCTACGATGAGATTCCACTTCTCATTGGTGATCAAGTCGCCGGGCGCCACACGCTTGAGAAGATCCGCCATAGCGATCCTCCGATTACTAGAAGTTTGCGAATTTCCAGTGATGTACGTCGTAGCGCGGCTCGCCGCGATATGGCGTGTGCCCACTGGCGAAGACGAGATACGACTGCGGCGGCTGAGTACCGCCGAGCGCAGCCTGCGCATTTTCGCGCACCAGGTACAACCAGACGACGACCGCGCTGGTGGTACCAATTGGTGGAAAGTCGAGAGCCTCCTGGACCAGCGACCGGACCTGTGCCCCTTCGATGAAGATTGGTTGGCGATACGTCATCTGGCTAAAGAATGTCGCGTAGTCGACGCCGCGCGTAAACGGACCCGACGCGATCGGCAGCAATCCAACTGGCGGCAGGAACACGAACCGGTCGCGGGCCATGATCGCCGATGGCTGAACCTCGGCGGCCATGATGTCCTCGATCTGCGCCTGGAATTGGGCAAGCATCGCCTCGCCTTCCGCCGCCCGCCGATCGCCGCTCAGCAACGGGAACCGACTGTCCGCGCCCGGTGCAATCAAGCGTCGGCGTGCCGACCACATGTCGACGAAGACCAGCCCATTGCTGGCGGTCAAGTACAACAGCGCGAGCGGGATTTCGCAGTTCTGCAATCGGCCAGGCCGGAGCTCGTCGATCAGTCCATAATCCCCGACGGGTGGCCCGAAAGGATTCGTCACCAGTCCGGCGAATGCGGGCGGATCGCCGATCAAGCAGCGGTACGCCAGTCGGTTGCGCAGCCGGTCTGGCGTGTTGAGGTCGCCTGGCTCCAGCTCGATCGGAACCAACCGAAACCGCACGCCAGGCACCAGGTATTTCGTGTTGCAGGCGACATCTATGTGGCCGAGGCCGCTGACCGGCGCGCGGCCCTGCTTGCCCTCCACGGCGCCAATCGTCAGCAGGTACACGCCCGCGCCGGCGACATAGATGTTGCCGTCCGACGGCTCGCACACGGAAAACGTGACGACGGGCGCATTGGCGCCGTTGCTGGCTGGCAGTTGCTTGAGTGCGATGTCGACCGGATCGGCAAGGTGCAACGAGTCGCCGCGGCGGCTGATTGCCAGGCCGGGCGTGATAGTGAGCACTGGCTGATTCACGCGATCCGCGCCAGGCGTCGGGCGCACTTCCAGGCCATACGCCACTCCCTCGCCGATTGCGCGGCCAAGACGACGACCACTCTCTTCATTGGCGAGCTGCTCCTGAGTGAGGTCCTCGCCGCTGAGTAGGCGGCCATTGAAAAAGCTCACCCTGCGGACATCGGAGTCGAAGATCGGCTCACTGAGTGTTTTGGCGGCCATCGCTCACCTCGGGTGGTACTTTCTAAGCCAGTTCAGGTCACCGCGCTCGGGGCGTGGCTCGTACCAGCCCTGGCGGCTGATGTCGGCGATCCTGGTGAAGAATTCCTCGAACATCCACTGCACGCGGTCGAGCGAGTAATTCGTGACCGCCCACGTGCGACAGTCGTCGGGGCGCAGGCGATCCACGTTCCGCGCGGCCCACACAAACTCTTCAAAGGTCCGACACCGATAGCCCGTCACGCCATGCACGACGGTCTCGCTGAATGCGCCCCAATCCGTGGTCAGGACCGGCGTACCGCACAATTGAGCTTCGACCGCCACACCGCCAAACGGCTCGATGTAGTACGTCGGCGCAAAGAGCATGCGGGCATTGCCCATCAGCTCGGCTCGGCGGTCCGGACCGACGCTGCCGACGAACTCGACGTGTGGCTCGGCGAGATCGAGCCCCTCAGTCGAGTTGCGCAGGCTGCCCTGGCCGGCCACGACCAAACGCATCCCCAGCGTGCGCGTGACCTGGACCGCGACATCCAGACCTTTGCGACGGACCAATCGACCGACGTACAGCGCGTACTCACCCTTTCGTTCGGCGAATGGAAAGTCCGCCGGATCGAAGTAGTTCGGGATGACCGCGTCATACCAGCTCCCATCGGCCTGGTGGGTGGCGCCATAGACATAGTGCATCCACGCGTAGCTCTCGAAGGCGCGAAAAGAGGAAAATACACCTTCGTAGCCGATGCCAGGCTCGACCACCCACGGTTGACTCGGATACTCGGCCTGCGCGATCGGTTTGTGATAGTTGCCCATCGTGCACAACAAGAAGTCACCTGCCTGGCAGCGCTCGCGGATCGCGGCGATGGCATTGCGGTTGAAGGTCTGGTGTGCGCTGTCCGCGGGGTCGTGGCGAAAGAACTCGGAATGCCAGTCATAGTCGCCGTACGCCGCGCGGCGGTCGTCCGCGGACACGACCTGCACGAACTCATTGGCGGGGACTTCGGAGTCTTCGCCGCCGTAGAACGTGACCTCATGTCCGAGCAGCTGGAGGATGCGTCCGAGCTTGATCACCTTCTGCGTATAGGCGCACGCGGACACCCGCGGATGCGTCGGTAGGTGCGCCAGGCCGAGGAGATGGAAGCGGAGTGACATATGACCGACGCCTTACGCCTGGATCGCAAACCAGCGAACGAGGAGGTTCTTGAATGTGGAATTTTGAGGCAGGCTGACGCCGACCCGGAAGTTTGCGCGGTCGGGCATGTAGTACACCGTAAGCGCGACCGCGAACTCCGTGTTGACGTTGGGCGGGGGGTTGTTGGGCAGGATCGGCGGCACCGTCAGATCCGGGTTGTTTTCGGGTACTTCGATGGCCAGAGTGATGGGCGGGTTGGGTCGATTCAGGGTGTGGGGGATGGGTCGCGAGAACTGGTTACTGCTGGGGATGAGGTCGGTGAAGCGGACGGTACCGGTGGCGGTGACGAGAGCGCCGCCGCCGCCTGGTCCGGTCGCTCCGACGGGCCCGGTCGCGCCCGCGGGGCCCGTTGCACCGACCGGGCCCGTTGCGCCTGGCGCGGCGGCTGGGCCGGTGGCGCCGACGGGGCCGGTGGCGCCGGCGGGGCCTGTCGCGCCCGCTGGGCCTGTCGCACCGGCTGGCCCAGTGGCGCCTCCCACGGCGGCTGGGCCTGTCGCGCCGACGGGGCCAGTGGCGCCCGCGGGCCCGGTCGCGCCGGCTGGGCCAGTGGCGCCTCCCACGGCGGCTGGGCCGGTTGCGCCCGCGGGCCCGGTCGCGCCGGCGGGGCCAGTTGCGCCGGCGGGGCCAGTTGCGCCAACGGAGCCTGTCGCGCCGGCTGGGCCGGTCGCGCCGACGGGGCCGGCGGAACCCGCGCCTGGCGGCGACGCAAGTAGCTCGTCGAGCGTCTGCAACCGGTGCAGCATCCACTCCTGGATGACCCGCGTCGACAGCAGGTACGGCCGCCGCTCCTGGTCAATCGTAACTGGCTCGGTGTCCGACACCTCGCCGCTCGGTGCCAGCGGCACGATCACCTGCCCGAGCAGGACACACTCCTCGCTCGGCGGATAACCAGCACAGTCCTGCTGTAGGTTCAGACACAGCGGCTTCAGCTCGGTTGTCCACAGCAGGAACGCTCGGCGCAAGTAGACGTCCACCGCGGAGCGTGGAATCTGCAGTGACTCTGGAGGCGAGCCAAGCACGAACTCCGGTGGCGAGCCCAACCCCGACTCGAGGCGCGGCGCCAGCCCGCGCACGGCCGCTTCGAATGCAGCCAGGTTGGCGTCAGTGTCGAAGATGTTGGCGATTTCGATCTGCGCCAACCAGCTGATGAAGTCGCGAATGGCATCTTCGTGACGCTGATCCGGCGGTTCCCAGCGCAATTCGAGCTGATAATCGTCGAGCAGGCGCGAGGGTGCTTGCGAATCATCCTCAGAGCGGCACGGCTCGCCAGGAATTGGGACCAGGTCGACCGGACACTCGCGGTAGCACAGCACCACGTACAAACGGATGACGTCGAGCGGTGAGCTGGTGTGCTGGATGACCTCCGCCTGGTGCGCGAGGAGCCAGGGATTGAGCTTTGCGCACTGCGTGGTCGGCACGCGGATGAGCTGCCCACGCGGGTTCACAGCTGCGCCGGACTCGACCGCGATCTGCCAGCCGTCGGGCATTCCCACTGGCTGCGCGCTCAATTGCAGGCCGCACACGGTGCCATACCCGTGGAGCTCGCGCGTTGCCCACTGGTCGCGATTCGACAGGAAAGCAAACTCCTGAGTGAAGTCGTCGACACCGAGGATCATGCCCAACGTGAAATTGACATGTTTGAACTGATCCGGTGCCACGACTCGAACAGCTTGCGGCGCAAAGGTGCTCATCGCTGATCTCCCGCAACATACGATCGACACGGAGGCGCCACGTTGGTGGTCGCCAGATAGCTCTCCACGAGGTGGCCCTGGCCCAGGATCATGGGTCGCATGAGCTCGGGCGACCGGCTGCCGCGCTCGACGAGCGTGTCGAGGCCCAGTCGGGCTTCGCCGACGCGAAACATCGCCCAGTAGAACCGGACGTCGAACGTCGTGTGCGACGGTTTTTCCAGTTCCACGACGCGGTTGGCCAGAGCCAGCCGGTCGTTGCGGTCGGCGTCATCGGCGAAGCCGCTCCTGGGCATGGGCAGCAGCACGACGAAACGATGTGCGGCGCGATGCATCGGCAGCACCACGGCCTGAAACTGATACCAGTCCTGCAAGGCAGGTCCGTCCGAGGGCAGGTTCACCGGCTGGGGAACCGTGGCGAAGCTCACGTAGCGCGCGGGGCCGGTGCGGCGATACTGGTCATTGAGCCGGTCGATCGACACATAACGCCGGCCGAGAAATGCCGCCCAGCGCTCCTGGTTGGTGGCGTCGGTAGAGGGCACAAATCCGAGCACATCGCGGCTGAACTGGGTCCACACAGCCAGTGCATCCGCGGTCGTAGGCGGCGTGACGTCGAACGCCGTGGCCAGGGTCATGCCCGTCGGTTGCGCGGCGGCGAATTCGTCGTAGCGCTGCTTGAGCTGGCCCACGCCCTCAGCCGGAGTCCAGCGCGCGACCCGCGAAACGACGCGTAGCCCGGCCAGATCGGTTGGGTCGCCCAAGACGACGCCCGGGGTCCGCCGGGTCCGGAACTGTTCGACGATGCGAATCGCGGTGATCGTGCCGCGTTGTGCCAGGGGCGTCGTGAACAGGCGTTCGTCGATGCAATCGCCCAGCGCGACCTGGAGCGCCATGTAGACGCCGTTGAGGGTGCCGCGTTGGCGGAAGAAGAGCAGTGCGTAGCGGATGAACAATCGGCGGCGCGGTTCGTCCCACGCCGGATCGAGGCTGACCGCGAACCAGGTCGCTAGCCAGTCGAGCGTCTCGGCCGGTGCTGTGCGCGGGTCGAACAGCGTCTGTGCGTCCGCGATACGATCCTCGATGGCAGTGAAGATGCCTTCGAAGTTGGCCAGGAAGCGGTCCATGAACGAGGCCGAAACCTCGTCTTCGCGATAGACCGCGGGCAAATAGTTCGTGAGATACGAAAAGCGCGGGTAGTACGCGCGAAGCGCTCGGATGTGTGGCGTTGTCTGGCCGTTGCCGACGAGCGTGAGCTTGAGCTGCAGATAGCGCCCGCGCGCACGTTGGAACAACAGCTCGAAGGTGTCATATGGTCCCTGGCGGTGCACGTACGGCAGTTCCGTTCCGTCGGACCTGATCCGGAGTGGCGGCTCCGCATGCCACGCGGCAAAGCGCAGACGTTGCCGGTCATTGGCAGTACGACTCTCGACGAGCACATCGCTGCCCGGCGGTAGGCACGCGTCGATTAGCAGGCGATGCCACGTGCAATCCGGTTCACGGCCGTCGAACGCGCATCCGTGCGGCGCGATCGGGGTGAACAACGTGGCATGCTCGCCGTGGCGGGCGCGAGGTTGCTCCACCAGTGGCAGCCAGCGATCGTCGAAGTCGTAGTACACGGTCGTCTCGCTGGCGACGATCGCCTTGCCGCCGAAAAGTCGCATGGGCAAGTAGCGCGGGATGGGGTCCAGCACCAGCGACCCACTGCGCTCGAGCAGATTGAAGGCGAACGCCTGGTTGCCTTCGCCGGAGGCGACGTACAGCTGGCCGAGTAGCCGGCCGGTGTCATCGGTTGACGTGGCGGCCGCGGATGTGCGGACGAACGCGAGGTCGTGCCCACGCAGCAGGCGGTCGCTGATTGCGCCTGGCTCGAGATACGCGGCCATCACTTCCGTATCGAGCGGGGGTCCCAGACGAGCGCTGAAGCGCATGTGCACAATCTGCGAGGAAGTCGCCGTTGGTGCGGCGTCGAGGATCAAGACGGAGTCGTCGGGCATGCTCTCGATGGCGATCGGATCCTCGAGGTCCAGTGGCGATGCGTCGTCGATCGCGATGCCGCGCGGCATCACGCGCGACGCGCGGCGGCGGACGGCATCTGGGTCGCCGGGATCTGCGACGAGTGGTTGGAAGTCTTCGAGCTGTGCCGGCTCCAACACAATCAATTCCTGTTCGCGCGGCACGACGTTCATGCCGGCATCGAACGCCCAGTAGCGCCGATTGGCGCGATCGAGGACCCAGACGCCGCCATGCGGGCGGGGCGCCATGTCGAACGGCGCGAATTCAATGCTGGACGGGAACACAATCTGGCGGGGAGGACCGCCCTGAAACAGGTCGAACGCGAGCAGGCCGGCCGGTTGGCGGACACCCACGACCAGGTACTGGTCGACGGTTACGGCGAGGCCCTGCAAATCCAATGGCCGCGCGGGCTCCGCTTGACCAACTGGTCCGAACTCGCCATAGCGCGCTCGGGGCGGGCAGTCGATCTCGTCCGCGGTTGACCAGAAGCGCGTGGTGCGGCCGCTGCCGGAGGAGTTGACCAGCACTTCCTGTCGGCCTGGTCCGATCCAGTACCAGTTGCCGTGACCGTCACGCCCTGCGCCACGGCGGTCATCGATGGCTGGTGGCAGCGCGCGCGGCGCCGCTGCGAAGCGGAACACGCGGCTATGCAGCGTCAGCTCGTTGAGCTGGTAGTGCCAATCCAGAACAGCCGCGGAACTGTTCTCCGGTCGCCAACTCTCGGCCAGACTGTGGGTGCCGTCCTCGTCGAGGACGCACGCGCCCCAATCCTGGCGTCCGAGCAAGAGGTGGTAGCGGGTGTCGTTTGCGTCCATTGCCTAGCGGCACTCCTCCGGGACGACTGGGACTGGCACGAACGTCGTCCCCGGCCGGGCTGGCCCGCTGGGGTTACCGAAACCGGGGATGTTGTCGGGCGGCGGTGGAGCGCCGATGCCAACAACGATGCCCGCCAGATAGGGCAGATCCAGGCCGTACATGGGGACTTGATCGCGCGTAACCCGTCCATCGTCGATCAGCGTCACGTCGTTGACAAGCAGGACGCCGTCGACGCGATTCGCAACTGCGGCGATCTCGAGCTTCAGGACTGGCTTCCGGAGCGGCCAGCCTTTGGCCGTATTCATTGGCGTCTCCGGCAGAAACAGGGCCGGCGCATCGAGCGGCAGGACCGTCCCGGGGACTGGCAACGGTGACAGGAACCGCTCGAGCGCCGCCTTCACCGCATCGCTGGCCTGCGCGACACTGGTCCGCGGCGCAACCTCGATGCCAATTGACACCCAGATGGGCCGATAGTGCGGTCCGCGGATGAAGACCTCCGTCGTAACGAGCCGCCGTGCGTCGAGATATGCGCACAATGCGTCCAGGAACAGCCGGTCCGGCGTCGGTGTGTTGGGATGGTCCGGGTCGTAGCGCGGCACGACCATCAGCGTGACCGAGCCCGGCGCGTCACCCGGCAAGCTGGAGCCAACTTCCGGGTTGTAGGCCGCAAGCACGTCGACTCGCCCAACCTCGATGCCCGGCGCGCGGTAGCTGATTGTCTCGAAGTCGGCGGCCGTGACCAGGCGGTCCTGATGCTGGAGCACGCGCGTAATCTGTTTTTCGCCTTGGGCCACGCTCTCCGGCTCCACTCCACCCCACGTTCGAACCGGGTTGTTAACCGTCAGGCCCGGCGGCAGCGCCGATCCCTGGTTGACGGCGCCGGCGGGAACATTGCCTTGCGCGCCCAGGCCGCGATCATAGGTCGCGCGCAGGGTCGCGCCGGCGGGCGGACGCGCGCCATGGGTGCCATCGCCGAAACGGAGTTGACCCGACTCAGGATCGAGCAAGTACACGTGTGTTGGACCGGATGGCGGTGGTGGCGTACCTGGCGGCAGCCGCGGATCGGGAACGAGCACCTCGGGCCCGGCCATGTACAGGTCCGCGATAGGATCCCACACCTCACTCGCGGCGTTGAGCGGCGTCACCCGCAGCTGCACCGAGCCGGGCACAACCGGCATCTGCGATAGAATCACGACCTGGTCCGGCTCACCAGTGCCGTCCGGCAGCACTTCGTTGGCAACGCGCGCGCGCTGATGGACCATGGTCGCGTTGCCGCCAACCCACAGGAGCCGTGCCTGCACTGAAGAGGGCGCGCTGACGCGCAGCCAGGTAATGAGTCGATCGCTCAGCGCCGTGTCGTCGAGGGCGGGAGGGAATTCTCCAACACCCGCTTCCAACGGATCGAGGTTGGTCCAGAGCCCGAGCTCCGGCGCGGACGGCAGGCGCAGTTGCACAATGCCTGGCTCCGCGAGCACGTCGCTGGCGGCCAGCTTTGGGACTGCCTTGTAGCGCGGGATGCGCTCGGACGGATTCGCTGGGAGCTCGCCATTCGCGGGCAGATCCGGAAGCTCAAAGCGGAGCTGCGAGCCGCCACGCGAGGACGAACCGCCGAGCGGATCGAGGTGTCGTCCGCGCGCATCGGGCAGGATCGGTAGGACGCCGAGATTGAGCGTGCGATTCGCAATCGCGCGCCTGGCAAGCTCGCGTTGATGGTCGTCGTACGGCCGATCCCCCGCGCGCAGGAGCAGCGCAATCCAGATGGCGCTACCGACGGCGTCGCCGAGGTTCACGCCGGCCGTTGTCGCGCTCTCCGCCGTGGTCCCAGAACCCGGCGCGGGCGTTGGAAATGGCACGGTCTCATAGAGCTGCGGCGACGCCGTGTCGACCGTCTGGCCGCCCAGGTAGGACAGGTACAGCTGCCGGTAATAGTCGCGTACATTCTGCGCCGGGTTCAAGATGATGCTCTTGTAGAACACCTGTATCTCGATAGGCAGTACATCCAGACCCATGTCCGTGCGAAATGGGACCTGGCCGGCGCGCACTTCGAGATCGTTATTGAGTGTGATCGTGTGCAGCGGCCCGTTGGCGTTGTTGATCGACACGAACCCCACCGCTGACGCGCCGGGCTGGAGCGGCGCGCCGAGCAGGTTCAGGAACTTCAGCCGGTTGCGTTCCGGAATGAGGTTGGCGCGGTAGATCAACGTTTCCGTCATGAATGCGAACAGGTCGACCAGTGTGACACCCGGATCGCTTTCGTTGAAGTTCGTCCATTCGGGCGAATGCACCGGGACGCGATCGAGCGCCGCCTGGCGCAGTTGTTCGTAGCGCCGGTTGTCCAGCGCGGGCAGGGTGAGCGGCATGCTAGCTACCCAGCGCCACAGTAACGCTCAGCCGTCCGACGGCCTGCACGGCCACCAGGTGGTAGGTGATCGTGGCGATCGCCACGAGCGGATCGTGCCCGTCCGGTGCCACTTCAACCGACTCCACGCGGATGCGCGGCTCCCACCGCCGCAGCGCCCGCTCGATCTCGGTTTCGATCAGATGGCGCGTGGTGACCGTGTTCGGCTCGAACAGGAAGGTGCCCAGATTGGCGCCGCACTCCGGCAGATTCACCCGCTCGCGCAGGCGCGTCATGAGGATGATGTGGATCGCTTCGCGGATGTTCGCCTCGCCCGTCGACCACGCGATCCGACCGTCCGTTTGGACGCGCGGTGGGAAGCTCATGCCTCGTCCGAAGACGCGGTCAGGGCCGAGTGCCGGGGTCGTGGGCATGTCACTCCTCCTTCGACGAGAAATGCGGTAGCGGGAAGCAGCTGATGAAGAACGGAATCCAATGGAAGATGATGTTCAGCAAGTTGACGATGATGATCAACAAGATGAACGCGCAGATGGTGATGATCGGGATCGACAAAGAACAGATCAGCCCCATCGTCACGCCCGGTGATTCCTCACACGGCCCGGAGTCCGGAACCGACAGGTCCTTGTGCAGCGGCCACGGCAGCACCGACAGCACGAGGTCGCCAAACGTGACCTTACCCATGCGTTTCATCTGGCCGCACAGGGCATCCGAGAGCATGAACGCGGTATTCCGATCGAACTTCCGCAAGCCCGCGGCGGATATATCCAGGGGCAGGTTGATACGAATCGGCCGTGCCGGCGCTTCCGGGTCGAAGAACGCCGCCATCTGGAACGACTCAGTCGGTTCGCTGAGGAGCGGCCCGGTGAGCGGAACGCACGCCGGTCGCTCGAAGACGCAGCGGATGGTGAACCACACCGGTTCGCGCCGGTCGAGTGTGGACGCGGCCGCGGCAAGGGGCAACGGCGGCACACGCTCTGGGCTGGGAGCGTGTTCGAGGGCAGCAACCGTCAAATCGTCCAGCGACGTACCGCCAGGCGGCGGAACCACAAGTGTGCGCAGTTGTGGCTCCGTGAGCGGGAACAGGAAGTTCGGAAAGATGCCCGCCGGCGACGGGTGGCCGTCGAGGATCGTGGGTACCGTCGAATATGGTGTGGTCGTGGATTCCAGCGCGGTACTGAACTGCAGGATGTCGAGCAGCGCCTGGGCGAGCGAGCGTGTTGCCCCGCCCGCGCTCAGCGTTGCGTTCCTCATCGCAGTGAACAGCGTGTGCGCCGGAGTTCCCGTTCCGAGGCTAACCTCGGTCGCGGTGCCGGTGATGACGTCCCATACCTTCGGCAGGTACTTGTGGAGGAATTCGCCAAGGTCGAGCAGGACGAGCCAGGACAGCAGGTTCGCCGAATCGCCCGACTCGATGCGCAGTCGAGTCACTTTCGGGATATCGTCGCCAGTTGCGGACGCGATCTGTGCCTGAGCCTTGTCGTACTGCTCGATTAACGAGCGCCACGGGTCGGTGACCTTGCGCAGCAGGACCGCTTTGCGCGGGTCGACATCGGGTGGCGGATTGGGATCGGGCAGGATACGCGCCACCGCCGCGCCGACGTACGTTTCGCGTTTGCCGACCGGGATCGTGCCGGCTAGAACGCGCCGCTTGCGGCCGTCACGCTCCAGGTAGGTCACGCCGAACATCGGCAAGACCTCCTCGCCTGGTTCGAGGCTGTCATATTCGGCGCGTTGCCAGCGATTGCCGTTGACAAACGCGTACTCGTCGCAGGTATCGGTGTTGAAGTGCGTCGGCAGCGCGGTTGCACCGGCTTTGGGGCGCAGTCGACGCACAACGTAGCCCACCCGTTCCGCGGCACCGAAATCGAGCGTGCGGTCCGGCAGACCTGGCAGGCGACACACGAGACACGCCGAGATCAGGTAGAACCGTTGATGGCCGGGCTGGTACAGCTTCAGTTTGTCCCCTGCTCCGACAGTTCCGCTCAACACCGGGGGCTGCGATGTCGTACCCGTAAGCGGCGCGGCACTCGCCAGGCGGAGTTGGTGAACCCGTTTGAGCAGCGGCGGCAGGGGCACAACCGGTAGCGGGTTAGACGCCGGACCTTCCCACGTCTCCGCCTGAACACGCCACTGGTGCAGGCGCTCCGGCTCGTTGGCCAGCGTGCCGATGAACTCGTCCATGAAACTGTCCGTGGCGAAACGCAGAATGTGCGGCCGTCGCAGGCGCGCGCGGTCCTGCGCCGCCGCTGCATGTGCGTAGCCCTCCCATAGCGCATGCGGCGCGACCCATTGCACCTGTGGTTCAATCATGCCGGCGCCTCACCAGATGTTTCCCGCACCGGGTGTGTACGACGCTGCAATGACACTCGGTGTCTGCACGGCCCCGGACGCCACGACCAATCCACTGAACGTTGAGGTTCCCGCGTTCGCGGTAATCGTGCCCGCGCTGATGGTCACCGTACTGGCGTTCAGCGTGAGCTGACTCGACGCGTTGATCGTGATGCCGCTTGGCTCCAGCTTGATGGAGTTGCCGTTGCTGTCGGCGATCTCGATCGTGCCCGGTCCATCCTTCAACGTCATTTTCTGACCGCCGGGCGTCTCGAGAATCAGTTGTTCCTGGCCGTCCTGGTCGTCGAGTGTGACTTTGACACCATTGCGCGAGCGGATCACTTTGAGGTTGTTGCGCCCTGCGCCATCCATGGAGGCCGGCCCGGCGTCGCGGCCATTCCAGAGCGCGCCGACGACATATGGCCGCACCGGATTGCCGCCTTCGAACGCCACGAGGACCTCATCGTCGACGTCTGGGATGAACCACGTCCCGCGATTGTTGCCGGCCATCAGTACCGCAAGCCGCGCCCAGACCTCATAGCGTTCGCTCGAGGTATCGGGCGACCACGGTAGTTTGACCTTGACACGGCCCTGACCGTCCGGATCGCTGATGTCGCTGACCAGCGCCGGATACACGCCATACCAGCGGCCGCCGAATCCAGTGGGCAGCCGTTCGTCGAACGTTGCCTGGTACGGAGAACGATCGACGATCATCCCCGCGGTTGTCCGATCCCGGCTCGTTCGCCGACGAACTCGGTCCGCAAGCCAGACCGATCGAAGATGTGCCGCACTTCGGTCACGTAGTACTTCCCGCTGAACAGATCGCCCAGCTCGCCGAGCTGAACGAAGCTGCCCGCGTGCAGTGTTGGCTGCACGTCAGCGACGCCTCGTCCGATGACGAAGCGCCGTGCGCCCATCTTGAAGAAGGCTTCCGCTTCGGTCTGCGCTTCCTGCGTGGTCAGTGGCACGGTGTGGCTGAGCTGCTCTTTCCGCGCGCCGAAGGCCTGTTGGAGGATGCTCACGCCGCTGACGTCGCCATTCACTTCGCCCTGGATCACGCTGTCGGTCGCCTCGTGCGTAATCGTCTGCTTGCCCGACACGTCCCAGCCGCTGACCGTGACGCTGGTGCGTTGCTCGGCGAGGTCGGCGAGGACCGCGAACTCGCGCAGATCACGTCGGTACACGAGCTCGAGCGCCTGCCCACCTCGAGCGCTGTGACTGGCGGCGTGCAGTCGCGTGCCCTCCATCCACACTTCGGCATCGACACTCCGCGCACGCTCGCGCACAAACGCGAGGTCGCTTTGATTCACCTGGGCCAGGACCTTGTGCTGCACTGAGTTGAGGTTCACGTCGCCGGTCAGTCCGTGATTGCTTGCGATCTGTCCAATGACGTCGGCGTCGCTGACGTCGGCGAAGGTGCGCGTGCGACGTGTCATGCGCAGGTCCTGGAAGCGGTCTTCGGCGAGCACCGTGATCGACCGCAAGCCGGTTTCCGGGAACAGCCCTTCGAGGGCCATGATGCGGCCCTCGAACAGCGGGTCGTCCTGATAGCTGACCTTGAATGCTTTGCCAAAGTCCAGAATTTGACGGTCGAAGTAGATCCAGCCGATGCGACCGCCTCCGGAACCAGTGCCGCCCCAGTTGCCGAACATCGCTTCACAGCGATAGAGCCCGGAGGTGTTCTCGAGAATCGTGAGTCCGAGCAGACCCTCGGAGAGCTCCTGGCGATCGGTGTTCGCCACATTGATCGTCGGCCGTGCCGAGCGAACGCTGCCGTTGGGGGTGGGCATTCCAGGTCAACCTCCCCGCGTGACGCCTCAGTGCGCCCAGATCCGTTCGAGCCGTTCGTACTGGTGGCGAACAACGCGCTCGATCTCGAGTACCGGCGACTGGGCAGGCGGATTGGCGGTTGACTGCCCTTCGTCCGGCTCGCCTTCGCCGGCAGGCGATTCGGGCGCGGTGACGAGCTCGAATTCGTTGATGATGACTGGGCTCATGCAGCGATGGTCCTTCCGTGCAAATCGCGCACTAGAGGCGCAAGGTTCGAACGTTCATATCGATGGGCTGGCCAATGGGTAATCGGCGGGGGTTTTCGATGCCGTTGGCTTCGGCGATGGCCTGCCAGTTGCCGGCTTTGCCGATCGACGCGGCCATGCCCGGCAGTGTGGCGCCGGCCGGTGCCGGAGTAACTGGACTCGTCCCGGCTGGCAGGCCACTCGGCATACGGGCGGCGCCGGGCGCGGCGCGCCGATTGTCCGCCGGGACCGGCTCGAACAGGTACTCCACGCTCTGCTGGGTCATGTTCAACGTGATACTCGCGCGGAGTGGCACGCCCTGCGGGGAGAAGTACTCGAGCGACTGATCGATGGACTCGATCATGCCATCGAATCTGAACGAACCCCACACGAAGCGCACCGCGGGTGGAACGGGTTGATCACCCTGCGCGGTTGCAGACTCGACACGGATGAGGTCGACGACTTTGTTCGTCAGCTTGCGCACATCGGTGCCTTCGTCCGGTGTCTTCACGAGCCCGGGCGGCAACTCCGCGTTCACGTCGAACCACAACACTACGGAGAACTTGGTCGCCCCCTTGCCAACGAACTGCGTCGCCGATGTGCCGCGACTGTTGTCTGAAGCAGTCTGCTGCTGCGGCGGCTGCATTTGATTGGTGAAGGTGACCTTGAGTGACTCCGGGTTGAACTGAACGTCGAACTTGTCCAGCTCCTCACCCTGCGGACTCAACTTGCGTAGCTGCGCTTTGGCCGTCTGCGTCGGCGTCGTCATCCGCCCCCCTGCCCTGGCTTGACCAGGCTCATCGTCTCGTACGCGAGTTGGAACTCCTCGATGGCGATGCCACCGGACGCGGCGCTGAGCGCCGGCGCCTTGAGCTTGACGGGGACGCAGCGCGTCAGAAGATAGCTGGCCATGACCGTATGGCCGTCGCCGCCGTACACGACGACCTCGGCGTCGGCTCGGAGCGATGGGTTGACAGCGACTTCGCGGAACCAGTCCCACAGGTGGAACGTGCCGGTCATGCCGCGCTTCAACGTCAGCTGGCCGTACGCGACTGGTCCCGTGAGGCGATGCTGACGTGTGTTGTTGCCGCCTTCGCGAATGGTCTTCACTTCCATCGTCATCTCGAGCCCATCGCAATCGGAGAAGGCAGCGTCGCACACCTTGTCAGACACACCGGGGAACTTCATTTCGACCGCGAAGTTGAATGTAGTGAACGGATTTGGCTCGGTGTTGGGCATCGTCAGCGCACCTCGGTGACCGCGGTGCGGCCGGCGACCTGGACCAATCTGACTGTCAGGAATGTCAGCGGCAGCGCGGGCGCGACGCGCAGATCGACGATGAAGCGGCCGGCGTCCACGTCCTCGGGCGTGCTGCGAAACACCACCTGGTATGACTGCTCCGGCGTCTCGCCGGCGAACGCGCCACGTTCGAACAAGCCTCCCAGCACTGACTCGACGTCACGTCGGACGCGACGCCGAAATGCATCGTCGTGCGGCTCGAACACGAATCCGGTGCCCAGTCGCAACGCCAGCCGGCGCAGCAACTGCAACAGCCTACGGACGTTGATCTGGAGCAGGTCGGGATCCGACGAGAGCGTGTCGGCGCTCAGGCTGACGAAGCCGTACGGCTCCTGCCGGACGACGTTGATCTGGGCAGTTTGCAAGTCGAGCCAGCGGCGTGGGTCGATGTGCGGAGTGAGCGCGACCGGGCTGTCGAGCCGTTCGTTGGCCGGCGCGATCCATGCGCCGCGCGCCAGTGCGCGGCGGGCCATGACCCCGCACTGTGCACCGTCCGGCGCCACGCGCGTCAGGTCGCCACTCTCTTCGGCCTGGATCAACCATGGATGAAACACAGCCCCGTAGCTGAGAGCGGAGCGCTCGCCGAAGCCGAGAGGCAATTCAAATCGCGGCGCGGTCGTGCGAAAGACCGGCGCGTCGGATGGTGGCAGCAGATCGACGTGCGCGATTGCATCATCCTCGCGATAGTGCTCCGGTAGGCTCAGCACGGCAAACATGTCGCCGCGCGCGGCGCACATGCGCAACACGTCGCGCTGGACGGTCAGCAGGTCGAACGCGGGCGTCTCGTCGTTAGCAAGCGGTGGGATGGCCCAGCCACCCTCGGGCGCGACGCGCGCCACGACACCGCTCGACCAGTCGCTGGTGTTCGGCCCGATGATCACCCGGACGTGGTAGTAATGGTCGCCAGGGCTGCGCCCGTAGACCGTCCGCTCAGTTGCCTCACCCTCGCTCAATACGTAGGCGTCGGCGAAGTCAGGCTGACCTGCTTCTTCGAGCACGTAGGTGGCCTGCGCCGCGCTCTCGGCATCGAGGCCAGGCGTCGTCCACTCGAGACGGATGGTACCCGCGGTGTCGACCAGCGGCTCGGCCATGACGGGTGGCGTAATAACGCGGATGGCACAGTCGAGAAAGTTGCCCCACTCCGGCTCGCGCGTACGTTTGATCTCCGGAGCACAGTCGAGAAAGTGCCACCACTCCGGGCGCGCCAATGGCTCCACGTCGCCGGCCGCGGGTGGCAGTGTCCGCGGCACCGGCTGCCAGGGGCGGTGGACGGCGTCTGGCGCGGCCACGAGCGTCACCTCGTCGAGCGCCAGCGCGGCATGGACGCCACGCAACGCCCGTGTCAGCGGCGCGAAGTAGCGGATGCCATCCGCGCGGTTCAGCACTTCGGCGGTCAACGTTCCAGCGAGCGCCTCGTCGAGAAACAGGTCGCTCGAGAAACGTGCCAGGCCATCGCGGTCCAGCGCGAGGCCATCGGGTGGCGCCATCCACGAAACCACGTCCGGCAAGCCCGTCACGGCCAGGGGAAACGTGAACACCGCAGCGCCGAGAAGTGGCGTCTCGGGCGCAATACGTGGATCGCGGCCGGCGATTGGAAACCGGGGACTGGCTGCCTCGCGCCACAAACTGGCGTGTGTCTCGCGTCGTTCGCGCTGCTCCGGCGTCGAATCTGGCGCAAACAGATCGGCGTCAGATGGAAGTGCGGTCCACGAGCGCGCCGCGCCCGGCACGAAGCCAAGATTGTCCAGGCGCAACACCGCCAGTCCGGGGCTCGCGGCGTGCGTGGTATCCACTGCAGAGGCGCGCAGACTGAGCAACAGCCGTTCACACACAGGCAGAGACGGTGGCAGGCTCGCCGGCGGCGGCAGCCAGCGCAGTGCTGGCCCGCGGACGAGCACGGTGTGGCTATCGGCGATGTCGGCGCCGGGATCCACGTCGACGGCAGTGAGCCAGACTGATTCTGACATCGTGCTTTCTGGCTCTGGGGCGAGATGGATAGTCGAGCCGCTCGTGGGCGCTTCGGCGAGCCCGGTCGGCAGTATGACGCTCAACGTTTGTGTGTCCGGCGCTTCGAGCCTCAGCGCGGACGCGGAATGCTCGCGTGGGCCAACCCACCACGTGGCGGTCCACGTAGGACCGGGCGGCGAGCTTTCAGTCGTCGGTACGCCATGTTCGGCAAACCACACGGCCCGTCCGCGATACGTGGGTGGCTGGCGCTCGAGCACGCTGGAGTCGAACCTCACCGGGCCGGTGCCACGTTCGGATGAGCCGAGGATGATCGACTCCACACCCACAAACGCGATCTGTCCCGAGTCGAGGAAGCGGAGGCGCAGGAGGTCACCCGGAGCGAGTAAGCCCGCGACACGCAGGTGCACCTCGCCACGTGCACCCACGAGCTCGATTGCCTGCACGGTCCGTGCATCGACAGTCAGCCCCGTGCTCAGCCACACGCTGTCAGCCCAACTACCCACGGAGCGAGCCCAGGCCGTGGCCTGCCGCGGAGTCAAGCTGCCGTCTGGCGCTTCGATGGCCTGCAAGATGCCCGGTGGGGCAACGGTGTCCGGCTGAGCCGTGGCGTCGTCCGCTACTCGGATGACCCAACAGCGTCGACCCCCATTGCGGAAGAACGCTCGCACGGCCGGGCCGAGCTGGGCACGCGCCCACTCCGCACGCTCTGAGTCCCAGGCGAGCATGGCATCCGCGCCGAAAATCGAGGCGAACTGGGCGGCGTCCTCGATTGGCACCGGCACGTGCAGGGGACCGGATGAAGCAAAGCCGACGAACGCCGCGATGTCCATGCGTGGCAGCACCTGCGCCACGTCAGGCGAGCGGACTTCGAAGGCAATTCCCGGCAGCCGTCGCGCCATGCTCAGCGTGCCTTCATCTCCAGCCGCTCGTACGCCAGGACCATCTCCTCCATGGCCGCGTCATTGCCCTTGGCATTGAGGGGGCCGTACGTGCACTTACTGATCCGCGCCCGCAGGAGCCGCCACTCGAGGACCGGCGTTCGGTCCTCGCTGAGCATGGTGATGGTGACGTCTTTGAACGCTTTCTGGTTGCCGTTGCGGATATCGTTCAGCCAGTCGTAGAGCGTGGTGGCGCCGATGACGCCGCGCTTGAGAGTGACGTCGGCCGCCTTGTTCAAGCCGGTGATCTTGCGTACGCCATTGTCTTTGTCATTGCCGTTGCGGTATTCGGTGACGGTGACTTCCATGCCGATCCCGCTGACTTCCTGGAAGCCGCCGCTGTACGACTGCGGGTCCATCCCGGGCCGATCAAGCTCGACCACGAAATTGAATTGAACGTAGGGACGATCTTCGCGAACAGGCATCTCGCGTTACTCCTTACCCACACCTCAGGTACTGACCGAACGCGCCGCTAGCGTTGCGCGTCGGCGGTCCACTGGCCGATGCGGAAGATCACGAACTCCGCCGGACGAAGCGGCGCCACGCCGATCAGGCACACCAGCCGGCCGTTGTCCAGGTCGTTCTGGGTCATTGTGGAGCGGTCACACCGCACGAAGTACGCCTTTTCAGGCTTGTCCCCGAGCAACGCGCCGTTCGTCCATTCATTCAGGAGGAAGTTCTCGATCGTGCGCGTAACGTTCGCCCACAGGTTGGGTCCATTGGGCTCAAAGACGGCCCACTGTGTGCCCAGATCGATCGACCGCTCCAGATACGCGAAGTAGCGCCGCAGGTTGACGTACTTCCACTCCGGATCGTCGGTGACCATGCGCGCGCCCCAAAGCAAGTAGCCCCGCCCCTCGAAGAAGCGGAAGCAGTTCACCGACTCTGGGTTGAGCACTTCTTGTTGCGCCTTGTTGATCAGCTTTTCGAAGCCGAGCGCCAGGTTCACGACCTCGTTGGCGGGCGCTTTGAACACAGCCCGCAACGTGTCGTTGCGGGCGTAGATGCCAGCCACGAATCCACTCGGCGGGAGCGAGATCTGGCGGCGCGTGATCGGGTCGAGGACACGCACCCACGGGTAGTACAGCGCCGCGTACTTCGAGTTGAGTTTGGCCCGCTGCTCGCGCACCTGGGCGATGGATTGTCCATCGCCACTGTCCAGGACCGCGATCCGATAGCGCATGTGGGAGGCGTGAATGATCAATTGATTGATGATCGCCTGCGCGTCGTCGTGGTAGCCGTTTTCGTAACCATAGGTCGAACCGGGCGCGGCGACGATCGAGATGTCTTCGAGGTCCTCGAGAATCTTCAATCCAGTCTTGCTATCGGTCAGCGGATCGACGCGTCCCTCGTACTCGGTTGCGCCTGGCCGCATGCCGTCGTTGCCGCCCTGGAGCACAACTTCGAGCGAGCGTTCGAGGTCGCTGCTGTCGCGCTGGAAGGGATCGGGCAAGACCGGCGAGAGCAGATGCGACAGGAGGTCGGCATCCGAATCGAGCATCGCCTGCAGCACGTCCAGGCCGTTGTCGAGGTTTTCGCCGCCAGTCACGACAATCGGCAGCGACAGCGCCTGGCTCTGGTTTGGTGGATACACCTGGAACAGGTCGAACAGCGAGTCGGCCGCGCCGTTGGACTCGTGCTGTGGGTCGAAGTCCACCGACCAGGTTTGCGGAATGACACCGTCTGAATCCGGGATCGTCGTGACAGTCAGATTGACGATGCGAATCCGCAGGACGTCCGGATCGAGGTCCTCGAGGTCGAGCGGCGTGGTCCCGCCGGTGAACGCCCAGCGATAGTCTTTGAGCGCGGCATCAAATGTCTGTTCGGCGCGGTAAAAGGCGCCTTGCGGTGGACTGCTGGGCGGGCTGGAGCTCGGGCCTTCGGTGTCGATCCACACGATGTCGAGGTGGCCAAGGTTGCCGACCGTGTTGCGGAACTGGGCCGGGGTGGTGTTCGGGACGCGCTCGCGGCTGAGGACGTTGGCCCCCAGGCGCAGCGTGAAACGGACGCGCATGTTGCCGAGTCGGCCGGGGAAGCGCGCGCGGACCGCGATCTGGTTGCCGGGTGCCGCGGTGGTGGGAAAACTCGTGTCGGCGTAGCCGTCGTTGGTCTCACTGACGGATCTAAAGACGCGACTGATGTAGAGTCGGCGTCCGCCTTCGGCGAAGAATGCCCGAACACCGTGCCACAGGTGGTTGGGCGTGGGGTCCAGGTCGTTGCCGGCGGCATCCTTAAAGACCAGCTGTTCGCCCGAGCCGTACGTCCGCTCGAACTCCTCGAGGCTGGTGACGATGTCCGGCACCAGGTCGAGCGGACCGTAGGCCGCTGGCCCGACGAAGCCCGTCGTGGTCGTGCTTACGCCCTCGATCGACTTGGAGCGGAAGGAAACCTCTTCGACGTAGACGCCGGGCGCGAGGTACTCAGGCATTGTCGATACCCTCCTCGGAGTTAGGGCGGCGAGCCACCGGATGTCACCAACAAATAGGACGGACTGAACGCGCCAGCGGCGGGTGGCGAAGCCGCCGCGGTGCGCAGGACCAGGTCCTCTCGCACGTGGAGCGTGGCCTGGTCGAGCGGAGTGGTCAGTGCGGCGTCCGCCCACGCCACAGCGGGCGGCGCGCTGAGCTGCGCCAAGGCAGCGTTCAGATCCGGGATGGGCGCCTCGGCGAGCTCGACGGCGCCAGGCGTGTATGCAATGCGGATGTCGACTGTCCACGTTCGCTCGAGCAGCGCGTCGAGGACGGGCGGTGATGGCGGGCCGTCGGGAGGCGAGTCGGGCAGGACGCCGCGCGGCGGTGGGTACGGAAAGAGAACGATCATCTGGCCGGCCCGGCTGGCCATCCCGCGGCCGAGCAGCCGCCCGTTGTAGCGGACCTCGACAATTGCCCATGCCGCGGGTCGTCGGGCAATCGGATCGAATAGATCAGCGCGCAGCGCCGCCAGGCCCTCGGGCGAGGGTCGCCACGCGGCTGAAAACAGCGGCGGATCACCGTACGGCTGGCCGTCCAGCGGCTCGAGCGGCGAGCCTAGACCGCTGTCCCAAACCGCCAGCCCGCGGCTGGGCACGTCGACCTGCACGCTGACAGTGATGAAGCGTTGCTGGGGATCGGCGACCGTCAGTCGATAGGTTCCAGGAGTGGGCCAGCCTGACCAGAAGTCCTCATCGGGTCCGAGGGCCGCGCGGGTCGCCTCGAAGTCGCGTACGGCCGACACGCCGCCGTGCAGCACGAACACCCCCGAGGGGTTGGCGTACAGGTGTAACGGGGCGGAGCGCGGTCGCTCGATCGGCCGCGCATCGACCACGAGATCGGCGATGTATCGTCGACTGGCCGGATCGAAGAAGCGAATCCCGAGCCGGGCAACGCGCACGAGCCGCTCGACGACGAGCGGCGGGAACAGGTCGGATCCGGCCAGGCTCATGCCGGCCCCTTCGCGTAGGCGAAGTCGCGGGCCTGAACCAATGCGCCCTCGACCGGCTGGCGAATGCTCTCCAGGTGTACGAGCCGCGCGACGTACGCCACCGACACGTGTGCGTTGGGCCGGAGCGACTCCCACAGGCTGGTCAGGTCCTGGAGCGGCAATGGCTCGGGCACGACGCTCACGGTCTCGCCGTCGACAAAAACCTGCTCGGGCCCGCCGAAGTGGTTGAGCTCGCTCGACGTGATGATCGTGTTGTCTTCGAGGGTGCGCATGAGCCAGCCGAGCAGGCGCTGCTGCATACCGGCGGTGCGTCCGAAGGGCGAAAGCAAGTAGTAGAGATCGACCGGCAACGAGGGCAGCTTGCGCCGTCCGTCCGCATCGGGTCGGCCGGACAGCGTGCGCGGCATCGCGCTCACGGCAACGCGGTACAACACGATCGCGACGCCCTCGTCGATGGGCCTGGCCTTCTGGAAGTCGGGCAACTGCAGACTCTCAATGCTTGCGCTGCTAAGCTCGGGCGGGCGCGCGCTGCTCAGCAGGCCCTGCAGCGCAGCAGTCACCGCGGCAATAGCGTAGTAGTTGGCCATTCGTCTCAGGGTGGCGAAGGCGTGCTTCGCCTGATGGACGTGCACCATGGCATGCACTCCGTCTCACGCGCCGTCTCACTGCGTCTCAACAATGTCGCGCCCGCTGGCCGAAACGGCGGTTCGGCTGTATTGTGCTCGTCGGGGAAAACGCGCAACACGGGGATCACAGCATGTCGACGCTGGGACAAGCGGTGTGCGCCCTTGAAGAGCAGCTCTTCGTAGGGCGAGAGTCAGAACTGGCGAGGTTTCGGGACTGGCTGAGCGGCCCCTCGGCCCAACCGGAAATTCTTAACGTGAGTGGTCCGGGAGGTGTAGGTAAGAGCGCCTTGCTCGGCGCGTTCCGGCGCGCCGCCGGCGATCTCGGGCGCCCAATCGTCAGTGCCGACGCGTCTAGTTTTCGAGCAACTCCACGTGGACTGCTGGATGCGCTGGGCGGGGGGCCGCTGCCTGCAGTCGTCGATCGGTTGAACCGGACAGCGCCCGTGCTGGTGCTGGACAGCTTCGATGAGATCGCCGGGGTGAGCGAGTACCTGCGCGAGCGCTTCTTGCCGCGGCTCGATGCCGACGTGCGCGTCGTGATCGCCGGCCGCAAACCGTTGGCTAGCCTCTGGCCGCGCGAGGACGTTTGGCAAAAGCTGGTACGGCCGATGGTCGTGCAAGCCTTGCCCCAGAACGATGCACGGACATACCTCGAGCGGCGCGGCCTGGCCGACCGGCCACAGCTTATGGATCAGATCCTTGTCGCGACTCGCGGTCATCCGCTCGGGCTGTCACTCGCGTGCGACATGGCGCTGCGGTTGCGGGCCGAGTCGCTCCTCGCCGCGCCCGAATGGCCGCTCGTCATGCGCTCGCTGGTCGAGCGACTACACGAGACCGAGGACCCTGACGTGCGCGACCTGCTCGAGTGCGGGGCGCTCGTGCGCCAGTTCGACGAGGCCACTCTGCAGGCGGTTGCCGGCTGCGCGCCCAATCCGACCGCCTTCGCGCGCATTTGCTCGCTGTCCGTCGTCCAGCCCACTACACATGGATTGGCCCTGCATGACGACGTGCGGAGTATCCTCGCGCAGGATCTGCGCTGGCGCGATCCAGAACGCTACCAGACGTTGACGCGGCGCGCGGTGGCGTACTACCAGGAGCGGGCGCGGCGCGCGCGGCCAGCGGACCGTGCATGGCTGGTATGCGATCGGTTGTTCCTGTCGGAGCATGCGCCTTTGCAGACGCTCCTGTTTGGCCATGACTGGCAGGGGCCGATCCGCGTGGACAGTGGTCGACCAGATGACAGGCGGGCGATCCGCGCCGCATGGGATGGTTGGCTGGTCGAGGTCGCGGGCGCGCACCCGGGGGAGGGTGCCGCCGACGCCACAGCCAGCGACCGGCTCATCGATCGAACCTTCCTGGACGGTCTCTTGCACTACCCAGGAACGCACCTGTGCGTCGCGCGCGATCGAAACGACCGCTTTGTTGGTTTCGCGGCGAGTGTCCCGGTCTCGAAAGCAGCACTGCCGCTGCTGTCGCAGCATCCTGCGCTCGCCAAGGTGGTGCAGACGTATCTCGGTGCGTCCCGCGATGACCTGCCGGCTGTGCCGGAAGTGAGCAACATTGTCTGTCACACGCACCTTGTCAGCGACGCCGCGTCGACCGAGCATAAGCCTGCGACTGCAGCGTTGCTGCGGCGATCGCTCGAAGTCATGGCCCACGGTGGCGTGCACCTGGCGCACAGCCCGATTCGCGAACACCAGGTGGCACTCGAGCTCCTCGGCTTCGAGCCTATCTCGGGTGCCACCAGCCATTGGTGGAGCCTCAACTCACCAACCCAGGGCTACGTGCTCGATCTCACCCGGACGGGTGTCGAGCCATGGACAGAGGCGCTGGCTGCTGGGCGTCGGCCGCCGAAACGCCTGGACGCGGCCGGGCTCGAGCAGGAGTTACACCTCGTGCTGCCACATTGGCACGACGATGTTCGCGTTGGCCAGTCCGCCCTGTGGGGCGCCGCGCGATGCGCCGAGACACCTCCTGAGGACCGCTCGCCAGCGGTGCTGCGCGAGACCGTGCGCGCTGTCCTGACCAGGTTGAACGCGGACGCGCGCGCCGAAGAACGATTCGCGTGCCGCGCGCTCGAGCTGGCATATCTCACTCCGCGGATCAATCACGAAGCGGCCGCCCAACGGATGGCGATTTCTCGCGCGACGCTGTATCGGTTGCTCAAACGTGGCATGCACTTGCTTGCCGAGGCGCTCAGTCAGCCGGACGAGGAGTGTCTCGCTCCGAGTGGCAGTCTGCGTTCAAAGTGACACTCCGTGAGATTGCCGATGAGACGGTCGAGGCCCCAGCATGAGCGCGCTCGTCGACCTGTGACGAGCTCCTTCTGTGGCCGAGCCGTCTTTTCCGATGCCCTGGTCGAACGTCCGGGGGTTTACTCGCGTGCTGTTGCACGGGTCGCCCGACACTCGGCGAGCGGTCGCCCAACAATTGCTTGCGACGGACGACGCCCTGTGGTGCCGCCTGCTCGCGGACACTGTGCGGTCGCATGAGCATTGGCTGCTGCGCGCACGGTGCCTCGAGACACTTGGTCTGATCGCCGGCACCAGCAGTCAGCAGACCGCCGAATCGATCCTTGCTGCGCTCCTGCAATGCCGCGACCCTGAGTAGTCGACCGGAAGCGCTGGCATGTGGTCACCGCCTCGGCGGTTGCATCACGGTCACCTGTCGCTGTAGCCGTCTGACGTGCACGTTAAATCGCACGTGAAATCGCACGTGATCGCGCCCGAGACGACGCCAATGCGCTGGCGCTGGCGCAGGCCCTTCTCGATCCCGTCTACCTGGTCGAGAAGGTCTGACGGCGCGATGAGGCTCGGGAGTTTGAGCGCCACAGCACGAGCCTCTTGGCGTTTATCGATCGAGGGCTGGACGGAAAGTCGAAAATGTCCAGCGTACTCAGGAGCGGTACATGGGTCCGACGTTCAACGATTCGTTAGGCGCGACACTTACGCTCCGCAGTAGGCGACCGGCGAGCGCGCGCCGCAGAAATTTCCAAAGGTGGCGCCGCCAAACTGCACGTTGATGGCATCCAGCGGGTCGAGCACGAATGACGCAGAAGTGCCCACAGGATATTCCGGGTCAGAGCTCGACAGAATACTTCCGACTGCTTCGGTTGGCGATGCGGAATTGAGCTGGACCGCGATATGCCCACCGACCGATACCTGGTTCGCGTTGACAGTGTCGCATGGTGGTGGCTCCTGGCCGCAGACGCGATACGTACGATATGAGATAAACGCGGCACCGTCACCGCCAATTTCGAGCACACGCCCATGTCCGGCCCAGAGACCTGCGAACGCCGAAAACCCGGCGCCGGCGGTTCCTGGTGCGGCGACTGGCGGATCAACTGTGCTACCTGTCCAGTACGTGATTCCCTGCTCGGTCAGAGCCCAGTGATCGAAGCCATTGGTGAACGTGGGTGTGTTGGTTGACTTGCGCCAGAAAGCCAGACCTGTAGTCGTATCTTGATGGACATCGCCGGTGCCCGCCGGATCGGCGTACTCACAGGTCGTCGGGGTACCCATCGCGGCCCCCAGCTGTTGGGATAAACTTCCGAAACCAGCGCGCAGTGTCGGCATTTGCCCTGGGGCGCAGCGGTCGGTCTGATCTGCGACTATGTGGCCTGGCGTGAGCGTCACTATTGCTAGCAGACATGCACACCCAATACGGCGGAGAATGCCGCGCGGCCATCCTTTAGATCGGCAAGCCAAAGGCGTGCACGATGGTTTTTAACCGAGGCAGACCGTCGTCTCCGCCTTGAACCAGACGGCGACACTCCGCCCAGTCGTGGCGGTCTGCTGCCGCTGCTGCCCCACTCTGCGCGAGGAATTCGGCAAGAACCTTGGCGGCGACTTCGGGGTCCATCGCCAACTCGGCATTGCCGATCAGGTCGACCTCCAACAACTTGCCATACTTTGTGTAATTCGTCTCCCACGTCAATTGGATGTAGCCGCGGCCATACCATGGGTAGTATCGAAGATTCGTCTTCCGCCAATCCTCATCTAACCAGAACGCCTCGCGTACTGGTTTAAACGTCGAGGCTGTCTCGATTGCAATCGTCGCAATCGCCGCGGCACACACGGCTTGGCTGGCAATTCCCCTGGCCTCCAGGGCGGCGTAGATGGCTGGCCATGCCGCGGAAATATCGTCCAGGGGGCATTGCGTGACGGTATGCATGGTGTCTGCTGTCCAGAAGTCCCAGCACGTGGGCGCTGGTGTCTTGGGGACCATCTGTTGTTGCAAGACTAATAGGCTGCTCATCCAGCACCCGTTTCGACCGCGATTCCCGCGGTTGGGTGCCAACTCACCACAGCATGAGTGAACGTCTGCACTACGTAGTCTCCGCCAACGTCTTTCGGGGCCGTAATCGGACTGCCCCAATCACGATAGGAATCGAGCCAAGCCTGAGTTATTGGGTCGTTGATGTCGAACCCGATCCGAGCTTGACCCGTCGATACAAGGTACGCCTGCCACAATGGCTCGAACATCTCCTCACGTGGAGTCATGGATCCCCCTACCCTCAGTCGACCGACGTCCCTCTGAGCAGCTGTCAACCCCCGCCGACGGCGCCGGATATAGTGAGGCACGGGCCGACGTTTGTCAACCGATTCCCGAAGCCAAGTTCAGTGGTTCAACAGCGACGAACCTAGACGAACCTATAGGTAAGGTGGAACGTCGAGTGGCCCTCGCGCAGCCTCATTCTTGCCAGCCTTGACAGCGGCGATTGCCTCTCCTACGCTCGTCCGTGGTCCCTTGGGGGGGAGCGAGAGAGAGTCCTTAGTCGGGAGGCGCAACTGACGATGGGCATCACCGTCGGTCAAGGTATGCAGGAGCTCATGGATAGCCTGCAGGACCATCCTGTCTATGGCCATGAGCAGGGCTTCAATGAAGACGGAAGTCAATACGAGAGATGCTGGGGTACGAAAGGGCTCTACATTAGCTCCAACGCCTCTGGGAATTGGGAGAACCTGGGCCCTTTTGGAGGCGACGTCTAGACGATCATTGGGCGCCGATCGATCTTCGTGGGCAACTACCGACATACGACGGCGCTGATCGTCAGACGTATCATTCAAGACCGTTCGCCGATATCATTGGTGTCGATGTGCACTACACTGCTGGGGCAGCGAACCAAACCGTCCGGCAAGTAGCGCAATATCAAGTGTCAGAGGACGCGCGTGAACAGACCAAAGCCGGTGTGCCTTTTCCAACGCTCGCCTATCACCTGTTCGTGGAGGAAAGCGGCGCAGTCTATTACGCGAATGATATAGGGCTGCGGACCTGGCACAACGCCGGCGCCAACCACAACGCGACACACATTAGCGTCTGCTACGCTGGCGACGATCAACCGACGCGAGCCCAGATCGAAGGAATCGGGCGCGCAATCGCGTGGTGTCAGCGACAGCTCGGGCGTGAGCTGTCTATCAGCGGGCACAAGGATGCGCCGTACGACACCCGCTGCCCTGGCGATCCGTGGCCCGGCTGGCGGCAGGAGTTGCTCGATACGGTAGCGCGGATGTAGGCGCCGGCTGTACATGTCGCATGGTTCCTCGTGGAGGGCTACCGCGCGCTTGCATCGCCAACCGCTGCGCTGCCGCCAGGATAATCGTGAGTGGCCTGGTGACTGTGGACGGCTCGCCGATCGCCAGTGCCAGAGTCCAGCTGTTCGACGTCCGGACATCAACGACGTCTCCGTGAACAATGGCGCCCTGGTCCTGCCGGGCGTCACCAGGGGTGCTCAGAGGCTGGCCGCTATTCCACCGGACACCAGCTGGCGAGATGAGCGCGCCATGCAAGCTGCCGACAAGAGTCCGACGGGCGACGCTATTCGAGGCGCCGCCAAGCTGGTCGAGCACGAGGACGTTCAGCAACTCGTCTCGGTTAAGTGCTCGCCTGGCGTGGAGATGCCATCGGGCCGCTTTTCGCCGCAGCATAGCTGCCGGTGTTGGCAGCCGTCGTTAGGTGGTTTGTAGTCATACCTGGTCGGATTAATTCGGCCTGGTTGGCACGGATAATGATACGATTTGTTCGGACGGTTGGTGATTGGAGGCAACGCCACCGTCGCCATGGAAAAGATCGAGATTCGACACAATCAGGTCTACCGTCTGGCGCTTCGCCATCGCCGACGACCGAAGCGGTTGGCCGCGCTGCTGCGGCGGCTGTTGCACAAGCGCTCGTAACAGGGCGCATCCAGCTACATCGAGGCTCGTGTGTCTCGAAAGGCGCCAGACCGCGCCGCGAGATCAGGGCTGAATTGCTGACGTGGATACCAGGGTCTGGAGCGAGTCGAGTGCGCCATTCCACGCGGCTTCGGCGTCCGCTCGCTCCGAGGGGGCGATCGGCTCTTCCCGTACGTGAAGCTCGGTGCGATCCCGGTCGCGTTCGACGAGATCTACGGTCACCAGTGTCTCGCTGCTCGGCTCGATGTCATCGCGCGCCTGGTGCTTCCAGGTCATGACCAGCCGCCGTTCCGGGACGAACTCGCGATACTCGCCACTCACCACGTGTACCCCGTCGGCGCTGCGCGTCTCCTGACGAAATGAGCCGCCAGCCCGCGGATCAACGGAGGCGGCGTCAACTGCCCAGCGTTGCATCAGGGGCGGCTGCGTCCATGCAGCGAACACCGTCCGCCGCGATGCGTTGAGGTTCCGCACCACGGTAACGCATGCTCCCGGCTTTTCCATGTTGTGCGTGCGCTTGCCGTCCACTTGCATACGTGCTGACTCGCCGCAAACCGCGTACCAGCCGATCCGCGATCACATCCGCAGCTCTACCAGTGCAGCAGCAGACTGTTATCAGGCTGCATTTTGACTTCGGTGCCGAATGGTGCGCAGACCCGGTTCAGAAGATCGCATAGCCAGCTCGCGTCCGCGTCTGAGGCGCGCTCTAACCTCATGCGGCTGACCTGCAGAGAAACCAGCCGCGCCTCAACGAGCTGGCCGTGCTTAGGATCGACCTCGAGTGTAACAGCCAGCCTCAACTCGTCCCGAAACTCCTCGTACCCACGGATGCCTTCGTAGTCGTCCACGAAGTCGCCGCACCCGTACAAGATCAGGTGGTCCCGATAGACCTCGAGCGACTTCGGATGATGCGAGGAGTGCCCGTGAACGAGGTCAACCCCTTCGTCGATCAGACCGCGTGCGAAGTGGATCTGCTCGGCGGGTACCGCGTAGCCCCAGTTGCCACCCCAATGAACCGAAGCGACGACGACATCGCCTGGGCGCTTCGCCTCACGGACCTGACCGCCGATCCGCCGGACACTCTGTTCGGAGAAGTCGTCGAGCAAGTGGACGCCTGGGCGATCGCACGTGGCGCCCCACGCATGCGGAATGCCGCTAGTGGTCGAGCCGATAGAGAACACCAGCACGCGTCCCTTTCCAGGGATGTCCAGCACAGCGGGAGCCGCGGCTCGAGCCGCGTTCACGCCGGCGCCGGCGTGAGGGATGCCCGCCCGATCGAGGCTGTCGATTGTCTCGCTTAGGCCGGCGTACCCCCAGTCGAGCACGTGATTGTTCGCCAGACAACAGCAGTCGATGCGGGCTGTCGTGAGGCAGTCGATGTTGCGCGGCGACATGCGGTAGAGGACTTCTTTGGCCGGCCA
>WNGF01001634.1_pt1 | contig 32784 bp, 35 predicted proteins | sample 5400641 | NCBI WGS metagenome assembly WNGF01 (sample SAMN13153371, study PRJNA577476) | soil metagenome | isolation source: 80 cm soil or saprolite under grassland replicate 2 | place: USA:California | collected 2016-06-15 | reverse complement strand
TGCTCGTCCTCCGTCCTGGCGGAGACTGCTATCACCGCAGGTCAGAGGCCCTAAGCGACGGGACGTGGCGCAGTTTGGCAGCGCACCTGCTTTGGGAGCAGGGGGTCGCGGGTTCAAATCCCGCCGTCCCGACCAGGAGTAGCATAACCGCAGGTCAGAAGGCATGAACGCCCCTCTTGCGAGGGGCGTTCACTTGTTCTCAAGGCTTGCACAACGCTCACTGACACCCTAACTTATCGATATGGCTGCGCCACCTGATCCTGGATTAGACCTCCGGACGCTCAACGACAGCTTTCGGCTGGCTCTGCATGGCGAGAACAAGAGCGAGCGCACCGTGGAGGCATACACGGACGCAGTTCGCTTCTTCGCCGACTTCCTGGAGGCGAACGGTCACCCCCTAACTGTGACCGCGATCACGCGAGACCACATCAGGGGCTTCATCGCCGACCAGCTCAAGCGCTGGAAGCCGGCCACGGCGCACAACCGCTACCGCGGGTTGCACTCCTTCTTCACGTGGGCAGTAGAGGAGCTTGACGAGCTGCCCGGCCATCCCATGAACGGCATGAAGCCACCCCAGCTCCCCGAGGAGCCGGTTCCCGTCCTCACCGATGACCAGCTCCGACGCCTGCTCAAAGCATGCGAAGGCAAAGACTTCACCGCCCGGCGGGACACGGCCATCATCCGCCTGTTGATGGACACGGGCCTTCGGCGAAGCGAGTGCGTCGGCATCATGCTCGACGACCTCGACCTGAAGGAACAAGTCGTCGTGGTCCTCGGCAAGGGCCGGCGGCCTCGCGTCGTCCCCTTCGGCCGCAAGACGGCGCTCGCCCTGGATCGCTACATCCGTGTTCGCGCCAAGCACCGCCATGGACATCTGCCAAACCTGTGGATCGGCCAGCACGGACCTATGACAGCATCGGGAGTCTTCCAGGTGGTCGCCGATCGGGGCGCCTCGGTCGGCCTACCCGGCTTGCACCCCCACCAGCTTCGCCACTCATTCGCTCATGCCTGGCTTGATGCCGAGGGGAGCGAGGGCGATCTGATGCGCCTCGCCGGATGGAAGTCTCGGGCCATGGTCGACCGCTACGCGAAGGCGACCGCTGAGAAGCGTGCCCGAGCCGCACACGCCAGGCTGGGCCTCGGGGATCGGATCTGATCACGGCGGACAGCCTTGGACGCGATTATCCCCTGTCTACAGGGCACCAGTAGACGCCCGCAGAGTTACGATCCCGGGCATGGCAAGAGTACAGTACGACTCCAAGGAGAACGCCGGCCATAAGTTCTGGGTAGCCCGGTACGGTCGCTATGCGATCCGGATCGACGCCAACCGGCCTGGCGTCTACCCGTGGCTCGTCACTCTGGAGGGCCGCTCGGTCCGCAAGGGCGTCGCTCCCGGCCGTGACGAGGCGGCCGACGCGGTGAGCGAGGCACTGGACGAGCTTCCCCGCTAATTACAGAGGCTCGCGCTTCCGGGTGACAGCACTGAGGGCGTGCAGCCCAATTAATTATAGGGGCACCGTCTGTTCCTTCACTGGTCGCCGGAACGGGCGATCCTCTGTAGGATGCACCGATGGCTTACAGGGTGTGAGTCACGTTGGCGAACGGAGAGTCAACCTTGCTGAAGGGCCGAGTCACCGTCTTTCTGTCCTGCTCGGAGAAGTTCAAGGAGCAGGTCGCAATTCCCATACGGCGGGCTCTATCTGATCGCGATATCTTCGGTGTGATCCTCAGTGAGGAGCCGATGCTACCTCACACCTCCGGGGACCCCGAGAGCAAGGTCGAATCCTACTTGGATGCATCGGATATGTTGGTTGCGCTGTGCACGCCCGACGATCAGCTTCAGGATGGATCGGTCCAATGTCGGCAGAACATCATCGACGAGTTGCAACGGGCCAGTCAGAAGCCTCACCTCCGCTCCCGAACCCTGGTTTTCAAGGACCCGTCGGTACGGCTTCCAAGCAATATCAACCCGACCTATGAGCGCCTGGATGTCAACGACGTGTCGGCCGTCGCGCCCCTGATTGTCCGACAGCTTGCCTCCTGGGGCGTCCTTGCTGGTGAACCACATCCTGCGCCGACTGCTTTGACGAAGGCTCCGGAGGTCATCGTCGAGCTGATCACAGGGCTAGGACTTGGAGAACACGAGAAAGCAACGCGACGGGCTTACGAATTTCTCACCACTGAGACCAGGGCAGCGCAGCAGGCCACCGTTGCACAGATTCGGCAATTCCTGGAGGCAACCGACGGTAGGGAAGATAACGAGCAGGTACTGTTGGTTGGCTCCGTCTTAGAGGCGATCAACCGACTGGACCCGAGGCTAATCGACATCGATCTCATAGAGGAACTGGCCTGCTCTGACGACTTTTCAAAGCGATCTAGCTCTGCTGTATTGCTATGGGATCGCGCGACGGTGGACCCTGGGGCTGTTCCGGTCGGGCTCCTTGGACGACTTGCCCGTCCAGCAGCCGAGGATTGGTACGTCCAGGCGCCTGCAATGGCGGCCACTAAGCAACTCTTGTTGCGGCGACGCGAGGCTCGCGTCATCTTCGATCGTCTGGCTTGCAGCTCTAATCCAGAAGATCGTTACGCGGTGGCGATCGCTCTCCTGGATGTTGCACAGTTCGACGTGTGGGCGGTTCCTCGCGATCTAGCAACCCGGCTTTCACGGGACGAGGATGAACTCGTGGCCGGCAAGGGGCGGGAGCTTCTCCAGGCAGTCGGCAATCGTTCAGAGGACGATCGGGATCCGCTCAGCCCGTTCGGACTCTAAATTAGGTTGAGTGAGACCCGGGGCGCTCCGATCATGATCTGGTGACAACAACGGTTCCAGGATGTGGGGTAAGAATGGGGAACGGCCCATACCCAGGCAAGGTCGATTGGCTGGCTCTGGCCGATGCCGCTCGTCGGAATGCCGCCGGGCTCCTACAAGATGCTCGGCTGCTACACGAGCACGGCCGCCACGCCCGCGCCCATGCCTTGGGCGTGCTGGGCCTGGAAGAACTAGGCAAGTACAACATCTGCCTGCGTGCGGCCTCGGGGCTCGAAGACGTGCAGCAGCATTGGAAGAACCTGGGCCACCACACTGCGAAGCTGGAGCACGCCGCGTTCGCCGCCGTGTTGTTCTCGGCCAGCGCCCCATCGAGCAACGTGGTTTCGCGGGTAGAACAGGCCGTCGCGCAGGAGTCGGCGGCAAAGTTGCAAGGCCTGTACGTGGATTGGACGAGCGGCCGGGTCGCGACGCCCGAAGAGGTGCTGGAGAGCGCGGCCACGGAGATCCTCGACCTGCTTGCCGAGCTCGTCGCGTTCACCCAGTCGCACGATCTCAGCCTGCTAGACCCGCGTGCGAGGGAAGTCGACCTCGGCGCCGTATACAACGCATCGATGGAGGACCTGCAGAAGCTCGCTGACTACGCCAAGACGCTGGAGCCGGAACAGGGCGATGCTCTGATGCGTACGGCAGTCGATGATGTGGTCAGGAGACTGCGCGAACTTTTCAAGGAAGGGAATGAGGCCCCGCAATCGGTGGAGGACAAGCCGATATACCGGCTGGAGTAGTGTCCCGTCGCTGCTTATCCGCCACAGGCGGGTCGGAATGGTCGGCGCGGCTGCCCGTACGCGCCCACACTGCTTGAGGGTGGCAGCGGCGGCACTCTTTCAAACGTTACCTGATACGGCGGGGCGTCCAATGTCGGCAGGCCGCCGTACAGGACGGAGGGCGGCCACATCACGCCGGGCCCGATCACCCAGGGTGTATAAGCGGCCTTTCTGTCCAGGTCAGCATCTGGGTTCGGGAGGAAGCACACGCGAAATGGTCCCTGCCGCCCCATGAGAATCGACATGCAATCTTTTCCCACTGCGTCGTTGTTCTCAGCGACGGCGCGGACGCATTTCACGAGCAGTGCCTCGTATTCGTCTTCGTTCAGAAAGCCGGCTTGATCGACCTCCCCAAGCAGTCGGGTTCTGGCTGGTCCTGGATCGGCGCCGACCGTGCACAAGCCTACTTGTCGCGGCCAATCCCAGTAACGAGGTAGCTGCTCCATCTCGAGGGTGGAACGCGGTCGTCCGCGGTGGCGAAGCCTCAGCATAAAGGGCCGAGGCTGTCTGCTGATGCTGTGCCGGCGCCTTTTGATCCATCCCGCGATAATGACATCCATGCCGTTCCTTCGGTAGCGATGTGGCTGCGTCGCAAAGTCAGTCTCAATGGCGGCGCGCACTCGCAACAGAGCTGGTCCAATGCGGGGCATTAGGGTGGTGCTGAACAGCGGCGCGAGCCCGCCCCGCACGCCCGGTATGGTCTGCCGGCCACATGCTGCTTCCGCCAGCCACTGATCTGTCGGTTTGCTACCTATGTATGCCAGGCCGCTATATGAGATGCACATGTAGCCGTCGCTAGCCAATACGAGCACGCTCTTGTTTGTCAGTGGGTCCCACGGCTCACGGCGGCCCTTCTCTTGCTGCGTGACGAGCCGATCGCCGACGTGAAAAGCCAAGGGAGCATGGATGAGGGTCATTACCAACGTCATCGCGGTCTCCAAGGGTCAGTGTGAGCGCCTGGGCGGGCCGCGGCCTGATGGTGTCCGGTTGCACTGTTGGTCTCAATAGAGCCCGGTCGCCAGCAGAATGCCGTACAGCACGAGCATGCAGGCGATGACGGCGGCTACGTAGAGCAGGAACAGGCCGAACCAGGCGACCCTGCCCCAGGCGACCATGCCGAGGAGTGGTCCTCTGTCCCAACCAACGCTTCATCCAGAAGGCGCCACGAGGCGGTAGGTCACGGTTCCTCCTCCGAGGGTGAGTCGCTGCGCAGCAGTGCCAGGACCCGGAGACCAAATTTAATGGGTGAGAGACGGCCACCGCACGGTGATCACGACCGAGTCCTCCTCGGCATGCCATGAGTGGTCGACGCCCGGGCCCCACATGGCGTAGTCGCCCTGCTCCCTAAGGATGAAGGTCCCGCTCGATAGCTCGATGCGGAACTGGCCCTGGACGAGAACGATGACAGTCGTGCGTTGCTCGTCGGTCTGCCAGTCGTGGCGTGCCTCGCCGGCCGGGTGGATGCCCCATTTGATCTCGACCGCCTCCGAGGCGCGCACGCCGTCGGCGTCGGTTAGGAAGTGGCCGATGAGCCAGCCACGATGGTCCTTGCTGTCGATGGCCGCATTGCCGACGTACCAGTTGTCCGCCATCACGCCCCCACTTCGATCTCTGGTAGAGCAACCCGCGATACGGTATCGAGTTCAGCCAGGCGCCGCAGGCCCTCCAGGAACGCGAAGAGCCCCTCGTTGCTCCACCTTGGATCGGCGGCTAGGGCTTGGAGGCCGGTGGTGTCGCGTGAGGAGTAGCGGCGGACTCGGGCCATCTCCCAGTTGGCCTCGATCTGGCCGCTGTAGCGCTGCCACCACTCTTCGTCGTCAATCAAGATCAGGCATGGGAACTCGTAGTTGCCGGTCACCAGGTTGATACCGAAGCCGACGCACTCCACGCGATAGGCGTCGGTCTGCCGTCGCTGGACCAGCCAGCGCATCGGCTCTGAGAGCTGGTCGGTGTGGAACGGGTCAATACGTCGGAACGAGCGCTCCGACACCTGCTCGAGGTCTTCGCGTCCGAGCAGCTCTTCCTCGAGTTCGCGCTCCAGCGAGGCCGACAGGTGGGCTTCCTCGGCGGCCTCGGTGGTGGGGCCGTGGAAGGCCTTGGGGACCACCGCGAGCCTGCCGGTGACGTTGAGCACGCGGGCGGAGCGTTCCTGGACGAGCAAGACGTAGTCCGGCTCGGGCTGACCGTGGCGTGTGCCTGGTCGGGCGGCGGCCAGCAGGGCGACCGGGCCCCCGACGCAGAGGCGATCCTTGAAGGCCAAGGCTGAGGCCACGTTGGGGAGGTAAACATCGCGTAGTGGCAAGTCGGCCGCCGCTCCCCGACCGTCGCCGTCCCCCCGGGCCGCCGCCAGTGTGTCCACCAGCTCCGTCTCGAGCAGGTCCATGGTCAGGGCATAGTCCGCGAAGTCGCTCAGGGCGACGGTGGCCTCCAGCCGTTGCCGCGAGAGGTCGACGCCCCGGAGCCGGTATAGCGGGTTATTGACCATGACCGTCGCCGAGGTCTCGGCCGCCGCCAGCCGGCGCAACGCCGCTTCGAGCGCCGGTCCCTCGGGGAGACGGACCGCTGCGCCCACATCGGGAGCGGCGAGCTGGAACCGCTCTTGGTCGGTGCTCAACCTGATGGCTTCGCCGAGCCAGTCCGGCTGGATGAGGATGCTCAGGGCCAGTGGCACGCCACCGACCCGAGCGCTGTAGAACCTCGCGCCGACCTTGTGCGGCGAAGGGTCCTGGTAGTAGGTGACCAGCGCCCGGGCGAGCTGCTCCCTGGTGATCTGAGCGCGCCGGTGAGCCGCCGCGTAGCGATCGGCGGGGCCTCGCGCCGCGAGCTGCTCGACACCATCGACCACCGCGCCGTATGCCTCCTGGAAGCTGAGGCGGGAGTGGTCGGCGACCCAGGCCACGAACGGGCTGACCTTGAGGTCACGCTGGCGCTCGCCGGCAATCGGTTCGAGGCGACCCACCGAGCGCGGTGAATTTCGGGCGTTCCCGATCCTCGCTGTCTCGTACGCCTCCCACCGCGCCCAGAGCGCGCCGGCGGTGTCGAGTACGGCCTCGGCGCGGCGAGTGAAGTCCTCGGTCGGAGGCAGGGTGCCGCTCTCCACGTGGCTGACATAGGAGCGGTCGTACGTCATCAGCGTGGCGAGCTTGAACTTGGAGAGCTTCCGCTGTTGGCGCCAACGGCCCAGCTCTTCCGTGTACTGCCTGGCGGCCTCGGCCACGACGTCGGCCGCGTGCTGTTGCTGCATGCCCGTTCCTGGCCTGTGGGCGTGAGTGAATCGTGAGTGAGTCCGACTCACTCTCGACGTCTTGATCGCACCTCAGTTTCCCTTATGCCATGGATGCATGGCCAGCGAAGTTCACGAGGATGGCAGCGTCAGAGGTCGAGGTCCGGCCCGGCGAGGTCCTGGTCGTCGCGCTCGATCTGCCGAGGTTCCCTGCCCCTCTGGTCGACCAGCGTGCGGTAGAGGGACAGAAGGATCTCCCGCTCGCGACTCCCCAGCCTCGGGTCCTTAGCAACCGCCTCCGGAACCCCGACCGGCCTGCCTTCCGGGTCCACGACCACGTAGCCGAGCGGGATCAGCAGGGAACCAGGATCTCGGCCAAGTTCGCGCTCGAGGCGAACGGCCATCCCTGGGCGCGGAACTGTCTGGCCGTGAAGCCACTGCGATACCGACGCCTGGGACACCCCCAGCCGGCGGGCAAGCTCTCGCTGGGAGATGCCTGCATCGGCGATGGCTTTCTGGAGCGCCTCGGCGAACTTGAGGCGCTCGATGGGGTTCGGGGGCGGCTCGCGCATGGGTGTTCTCCGCCGACAAGCATGCCTGAACGGGTGGAACGGTGTCGAGCCAATCCGCCTTCAGTGACACTTGTCAGGATGATAGTTTCTACTTAAGCTCAGTGGTGACCGCAGAGATGCTGAAACGGACCCTGCTGGTCGGAGGAGATGGCGAGGTAGCGATGCCACGGTACGAGTCGATAAGTCCGGCTGAACGAAGCCTCCGGGCGCGGCTGGCTGCTCATGCGCTGCACGGCAAGCGCGACCGGCGGGAGACCACCGCGAAGGCCAGAGCCGCGTTCCTCGCCAAGTTCGACCGCGAGGCGGACCCAGAAGGGGTCCTGCCGCCCGAGGAGCGCCAGCGCCGCGCCGAGTCGCTCAGGCGTGCGCACTTTGCCCGCTTGGCGCTCGCTTCGGCGAAGGCACGGAGGAAGGCGAAGGGAGGCGATGAGCCGGACGAGCCGAACCGGCGAAGGCAATCGCCATAGGCGACCTGGGCGCGGCGGCATCCGCGCCCAGGTCCTGCACCTCATAAGGAGACCTCCCAGAGATGCGCGACCAGCGTAGCAACGTGGGCGCGCCCAGCAACGGCGCGCAGTGCAAGCGATGCTCGCGGTGCCGGAAGACGAAGCCGACCACCGCCTTCTACCGCAATCCCAACTCCATCTGTAAGGACTGCCAGAACCGGGCCTCCCGCTTTACCAATCAGATTCGCCGTGCGGCAGTAGCGCACCTGATCGCCACCCACCAAGGCGAGTACCGCGCTCGCATGCAGGCCGAGCGTGCCAAGCGAGCCGCCGCGGAGTTTGGGGGTGGCTCGGATGCGGCCTGAGCGTGTCCAGACCCCCAAGCCCCAGGGCTCAGAGTCCGCGGTTGACAGCCTGCTGTGGCTGGCGGTCGGCGCGGTGCTGGCCGCGACGGTGTTGGTGTGGGTGGTCGGCCAGGTCGCCGCGGTGCTGTTCGGCGCGCATCACTGGCTGCCGGTCAGCCTCGCCGAGGTCGCCCAGGTGCCGTTCCACCTGGCCAAGCATCCGGGCGACCCTCGCCTCGCCTGGCCCGCAAGCGTCCGTGGGATGCTGCCCGGCCCGGTCGGCATATACGCCGCCCTCGTCCTGGTCCTGATCGTCCCGATCGGACTGGCCAGCGCCATGTTGGGCCAGCGGTTCCGCTGGGATCGGCGGCTGCGGGAGCACGGCGCGCAGTGGGCCAGTCGCTGGCGGCTGCGCCGCCTGATCGTCCTCAGCCCCAGGCCGGGGCGGATCACCCTTGGCCGCCGGGGCGGCTGGTGGGGTCGGCTCCTCCTCGCGGTTGAGAGCTGTCATTCGGTGTTGTGCTTCGGCCCGGCCGGCTCGTTCAAGACCGCCGGGCTGGTCATCCCCGCCGTCCTCGAATGGCAGGGGCCGGTGATCACCACCTCCATCAAACCCGACGTCCTCCGCGCGACCCTGCGCCGGCGGCTGGCGCTGGGCGAGGTGTGGGTCTACGACCCCCTCGGCCTCAGCGGGGTGCCCGCGGCGCAGTGGACCCCGCTGGCCCACTGCGGCACCTACACCGCCGCCCGCAAGGTCGCCCGCACCTTGGCCGAGGCCGCCGACGTCTCCGGGCTGCGGGAGCAGGACGCCAACTACTGGACCCTGCTGGGCGCCAAGTTGCTCGGCGTCCTGCTGTTCGCCGCCGCCCGCTCTGATCGGACGATGGCCGACGTGGCCCGCTGGGTCGACGTCCAGGACCGCGACGAGGTCACCGAGGCGCTGGAGCAGACGGGCGACGCGATGGCGCTGGATGCGTGGTCGGCCTGCACCGCCCGCCCCGACAACACCCTCGGCAGCGTGTATGGCACCGCCGAGACGCTGCTGGACGTGTTCGCCGACCCCATCATCGCCGCCAGCGCGGAGGGCTGCGACCTGGACGTCGACGCCCTCCTGCACGGCCCCAACACCTTGTACCTGTACGCGCCGGCCAACGAGCAAGGCCGCCTCCGGCCGCTGTTCGAGCTGCTCATCAGCACGATCATCACCCGGGCGGAGGAGCTGGCCGCCCACCAACCGGACGGCATGCTGTGGCCGCGGCTGCTGGTGTGCTTGGACGAGGCCGGCAACTGCGCCGCGCTGGCCAAGCTCCCAGAGCTGGCCACCACCGCCAGAGGCCAGGGCATCCAGCTGGTCACCATCTGGCACGACCTGGGGCAGCTCCAGCACCGCTACGGCAGCCGCGCCACCACCGTGCTCAACGGCCACCGCGCCAAGCTGTTCCTGTCCGGCCAGGCCGACGTCGACTCCCTGGAGCTTGCCTCCAAGCTGATCGGCGATCAGGCCGTCACCCACACCTCCCACACGGCCGCCGCGGACGGACGGGCCTCCACCACCGCCTCGGTGAGCTGGCGGCGGATGGTGCCGATGGAGGTGCTGCGTCAGCTCCGCCCCCGCGAGGGCGTGCTGCTGTATGGGCACCTGCCGCCGGCGCGGGTGCGGCTGCGCGCCTGGTTCCGCAACCCCCGCCTGCGCCGCCTTGCCCTGCGGGCCGCGCCGGCCTACCCGGCGGTTCCGCAGCACGCCCACACCGGCCACCCCACCCTCGAGCCCGAGGGTATGCCGGTGCCGGCCTCTGAGGCCGACACGCGGGAGGTGGCCTAGATGACCACCACCCCTCCCAGCTCCGACGTCACCTCCGCGGCGGATCGGATGCTCTTCTGCGCCGCGTCGTGTGACCTGAACCATGCGGCCGTCCCGCATCCGCCGTGGGACTGCAACGCCCCCGACGACGCGCCCACCCTGACCGCCGCCCAGCGCGCCGCCGTCCCGGATGGCGAGCTGCCATGGGTGCAGCACGCGACCCCGTTGGTGCTCAGCGCCGGCGAGGTCGACCGGCTGCGCCACCCGATCAGCAGCGCCATGCACGCCCTGGAGGTCGACGAGATCGACCAGGGCGTCACCGAGGGCGAGCGGTTCAGCCCGCGGCTGGAGGCGGTCGACCATCGGCTGATCCGCGCCAAGCTCAACGCCGAGCGCGCCTCCACCCGCCTGGACGTGCCGGCCCGCTTCTCCTGCGCCGACGCCAACCAGCTCCGCCAGGTCATGGACGAAGCGGCCGGGCGGCTGCATGACCTCATCCGCCGCCGCGACGCTGCCACCCCCGGCTACCTGGTCGGCAGCAAGTTCTTCGGCAAGACCACGGACGAGCTGCTCGACTGGTCGTTCGCCACGCTGGAACGCCAGCAGCACCGCCCCACCGCCCGCACCGAGCCGGCCATCAGCGCCAGCCTCCAGCTCACCGACCGCGACCGAGCACATCTGCGGGAAGAGGCCGCCCACCGCCGCCAGACCATCACCCAGGCCGTGCGGCAGTGGCCGACCGGGCGGGGCGGTCCCGGTGAGCGCTGAGCCCCTTGCCCCCACCCCTGGCGGGATCCCGTCCAGCTCGCCGACGCCCGAGAGCCAGACGCCGGCGACCAACGGGCAGGCTCCGCGGGGGACGGTGTACCTGCTGCACTTCGACCAGCGCTACCAGCACGCTGGCCACTACACCGGCTGGGCCGATGACCTCGACCAGCGGCTGGCGGCCCATCAGCGCGGCGCCGGCGCCCGCTTGGTGGAGGTGATTACCCAGGCCGGCATCGGCTTCCGCCTAGCGCGGATCTGGCCAGGTGCCTCCCGGGCGCGCGAGCGGTCGTTGAAGAACAGCGGCGGTGCCAGCCGCTACTGCCCGATCTGCCAAGACGAGCGCAAGGCCCGCGGCGAGTTCCGCCGCCCGGGCCGCGAACCTGCTGACCGCCACCCGAACCGGGACCACGAGGCTGCGACCCGTGCCCTGGAGCGCCACCAGCGGCGACAGCCAACGTCTGAGGCGGTGCCGACTCGTGGCGTGCGGCCTAGCCAGGCACGCCAGTTCATGGCGCTCAACCCCAGCTTCGCCCGGCCGGTCAGCGCCTCCCTGGCCGAAAAGTGGGGCAGGGTCCGCGGCCGAGAAGAGATCGAGGCGCTTGGCCCTCGGGTGACCGGCGCCCGCTTCGAGGAGAACCAGCAGCTCTCCCAGCAGCGCACGGCCGCGATCACCCGCCGGGCCGTCCAGGCCCGCGTGCAGGCCCGCCAGCGCCGGCTCGCCGACCAGGCCGAGCAGACCCGCGCCCGCGCGGTGGCCGCCCGCGCCCATCAGCGCCTCGCCAACGGCGAGCGCGAGCGCGCTGGCGGAAGGCCCGCCCTGCGTGGGCGCACCCAGCCAACCAGCAACCCAAGGGAGGGCGGCCATGAGCGCTGACCACCACCAGCACGACACCCCCAACCCCCAGCCCGACACCGGGCAGCAGCGGCAGGAGCCGCCAACGCACCCGTTCACTGCGGCGCTGGAGACCTGGGATGCCTGGTCGATGGCCAACACCATGCGCCTCGCGCTCCAGCACGCCCGCGAGCAAGGCGACCAGGAAGCCCTCGCGACGTTCGAGCGCTACCCCGAGTGGACCCAGGGGCCAGGACCCCTGGAGGCCCTGGCGGCCAACCGCGAGCTGGTGGACGACCTGACCGGCTGGCGGTGGCAGGCGATCCGCGATGCCCGCCAACAGGGCCACGGCTGGGATGAGATCGGCAGCACGCTATGGCAGTCCGGGGAGCAGGCCAGGGCGTTCTACCTGGACAAGGTCCGCGGGCAGCGCCGGCTCGCCCAGGAGATCCCCCAGCTTGGCTACGACCCCGGATGGCTGGAGCTGGCCGAACCCAACGACGCCGACCGCGCCGCCGACCGCCCTCCGCTCCAACCGGGAAGGGAGGACGGCCACGAGCGCTGAGCATTTCCGCCCCGTCGCCACTCGCACTCCGCCACCCGCTGCACCCGCATCTGACAAGGGAGGAACCACCATTGCTGCAACCAATAGACAGCCGCCAGTCTCGCCCGCCGGTCGAGATCCACTACCTCCACGAGCCTGAGCCGGCCCGCCTGCCGGCGTCGGTGCTGGCGCTGGAGACGCTGGGCCGGATGCACCCGGCCACCGCCATCACCATGGTGTTGACCATCGCCGGCATGACCGCCGGCACGGTCGTTGCGATCGTCGCGCTGGTCGCCACCGTGCTGGCCACCGTGGCCGCGATCGTCGGCACGGTCGCCATCGCTGGGCTGGGCCTGGCCATCGCCGCCATCGTGCTCGGCGGCCGTGCCCCCTCCAGCCGCTGATCCAAGGGAGCGCCAACCGATGCATAGCCGCAACGCTGCCGCGCCGCCAGCGGCCCAACCCAACCCAAGCCCGCCGATCAGCACCCCGCCCGGGATGCCAAGCATCGGAGACCCCAGCGTGCAGGCCGCGGACGAGTGGCTGCGCCGCTTCCAAGCCGCGCTGGTCACCATCATGGCCGCCGCCGCGGTCGGAGTCGGCGCGGTGGCGTTCTTCACCAGCTTCGAGGCCATCCGCTCCTACGCCACCACCTCCGGCGGGATCACCCCCCAGCATGCTTGGGCGATCCCGCTGCTGGTCGACTCCTTCATCGTCATCGCCACCGGCGCCGAGCTGTGGTTGGGTGTCCACCAGGCCAAGCGGGCCTGGTGGGAGCTGGCCTGGCCCCGCGCGCTGCTGGCCGGCGCCGCCATGGTGAGCTTTGTGCTCAACGTCGCCCACGCCAAGGCCGGCGACTGGCCAGCCCGCGGGGTGGCCGCGATCCCACCCGCCGCGCTGTTGCTCAGCGTAGAGCTGCTGGTGATGATCGCCCGCCGCGCCGCCATCGCCCGCACCCACCGCCTCACCAGCGCCAGGCAATCCAGCGTCGAGGAGGCGACCGTGGTCGTCCGCAGCGACCAGGCCACCACCAGCATGGTCGCCGCATCCGGCGACCGGCCGGCGCTGGAGGCGACCAGCACTGGCCACCGTCCGACCACCGCGGCGAGCGACCACCCCGACGCGACCAGCGGCGCCGGCGACCACTCGGGGGCGACCAGCGGCGCCGGCGACCACTCGGGGGCGACCAGCGGCGCCGGCGACCACCAGGCCATCCAGACCGGCGACCAGCCCTCGCGCGCCTCGGCGGTCAAGGCGACCTCGGGCAAGGTGAACAGTGGGGCGGCCTACCAGCGGGTCCGCGACCTGTACCTGGGCGGCATGACCGTGGCCGCCGAGATCGCCCGCGAGCTGGGCGTTAGCGCCAGCTACGCCCAGCGCACCCTGCGGCGCGTCAAAGCCGACCTCGCCCGCCAGCAGGACCCGCCGACCACCAGGCTGGGCCGTGCGATCACCCCGGACCGGATCGACCAGGCGTCCAGCGACCAGCAGCGCGACCAGGAGGAGACCGCGGCAAAGTCGCACGACCACCTGACCCTCACCGACCCGGAGCGCGGCGACCAGACAACCAGCCGGCCAGAGGCGACCAGGAACGGTGATGGTCGCACAACCACCAGCAACCCGGATCGGCACCTGTCGCTGGTCGCACCACACCGCGACCACAGGGAGGTCGAGCGGTGAGCGGCGCGTCCCGGATCGAGTGGACCAACACGACCTGGAACCCGGTTACCGGCTGCGACCGGATCTCCCCGGGATGCGATCACTGCTACGCCCTGGTGCTGGCCGGCCGGCTCAAGGCCATGGGGCAGCCCAAGTACCAGACCGACGGCCGGCCGCCCACCAGCGGGCCGGGCTTCGGTGTCGCGCTGCACCCCGACACGCTGGCGGCGCCGCTGGGGTGGCGACGGCCGCGGCTGGTGTTCGTCAACTCCATGTCGGACCTGTTCCACGCCCGCGTGCCCGACACCTTCATCGCCAGCGTGTTCGCGGTCATGCACGAGGCCGACCAGCACACCTTCCAGGTGCTCACCAAGCGCCCCACCCGCATGGCCCGGTTGCTGGGCTCCGAACGGTTCGAGGGCCAGGTGGTCGCCGAGGTCATGGGCTGGCGGCAGCAACACGACGGCCTGGCGCTGTCGTGGCCGGCCCGCAACGTGTGGCTGGGCACCTCCATTGAGAGCGACCGGTACACCTGGCGCGCCGACCAGCTCCGCGGCACCCCTGCGGCGGTCCGGTTCCTGTCCCTGGAGCCACTGCTTGGCCCGCTCCCCTCGCTGGACCTTGAGGGAATCGATTGGGTGATCGTCGGCGGCGAGTCAGGCCCCGACCATCGGCCGGTCGACCCTGGCTGGGTGCGGGAGCTGCGCGACCGCTGCCTGGCGGCTGGGGTGGCGTTCTTCTTCAAGCAGTGGGGCGGGCGCACCCCCAAGGCCGGCGGGCGGCTGCTGGACGGCCGCACCTGGGACCAGGTGCCAGGCCAGGTGATGCGGGCATGACAGCGCCCTGGTCGCCTGACCTGCCTGAGCGGGCTCTGGAGTATGCCGAGCGGGGCATCCCGGTGCTGCCTTTGTCAGGCAAGCTGCCTCGCATCCCCGCCGCCCACAGTCCTGGTGATCCGCTGTACGGGCTGTGCAAGGGCGGATGCGGCCGGGAAGGGCACGGCGTCCACGACGCCACCACCGATCCCGACCAGGTCCGAGCGTTGTGGCGGCGCTGGTCGCACGCCAACATCGGGCTGCGCACCGGCGTGGCGTTCGACGTGATCGACGTCGACGGTGAACGGGGCCGCCAAAGCCTCCAACGATTCCTCACCGACCATGCCGGCGGCTTGCCGATCGGTGGTCCGAGGGTGCGGACCGGCTCGGGGGCGGGCTGGCACCTGTACGTCCAACCGACCGGGCTGCCCGACCGGATCGGCGTGCTGGAGGGCGTGGACTATCGCGCCGCCGACCGCTACGTCGTGGCGCCACCCTCTCGACACAGCCACACCGGCCGGCCCTACGTGTGGTACGCCGGCCGCGGGCTGGACACGCCGCTGGGCGAGGTCCCGGCGGCGTTGCGCGAGCGGCTGACCCCCCGTCCGACCGAGCGGCAGCAGGCGTCGGCGCCGATGCGGCCGGCCGAGCCGGGCCACCCCTACGGCCGCGCGGTCCTGGTGGCCGAGAGCGCGCGGATCGCGGGCGCGCGCGGGCCGGGCCAGGGCAGGGGTGGGGAGCGCAATCAGGTGCTGTGGGAGGCCGCCCGCAACCTCTACAACCTGGTCGCCGGCGGCGTCCTGGACGAGGCCACCGTCGCCGGCGAGCTGGAGCGCGCCGCCGGCACGTGCGGGCTGCTGCGCGATGAGCTCCGCCAGACTCGACGGACTCTGGCGTCGGCGCGGCAGGTCGGCATGGCCCACCCCCGGGGCGTGCCCGAGCGGCCCGCACGCGGTGGCGCACGCGACCAGCACCGCCCTCAAACAGATGCTTCGCACCATCCGCCGTTCCGCCCCCGCGACCGCGAGCACCCGCCGGAGCGGTGAGGACCCGGAGGCTGGAAAGGAGGTGATGCCCTAGCAGCACATCCAGGCAGGCGGGGCGGTGGCGCCCAATCCCGCCAGGAACCGCGCCACCGCCCCCGACCCCACAGCCCTCACCACCCTCGTAGAGGAGGCAGACCGTGGGACCAACCCCAACCCTACCGCCCAACCAGCAGCCCACCGCGAGCAACCGCGACCGCCGCAGCCGGCTGCCCGACCTGCCCGGCGACCAGGACCTGGTCCTCGGCGTCGGCGTCGACGTCGACCAGCCACCCACCCACGCGGCGTCGGCGGCCGAGCTCGAGCGCGACGGCGACCAGGCGCTGGAGGAGGCCGCCGTGCGGCTGCATCACGAGCTGGCCGAAGCCCAGCCCACCATCCGCCCCGCGGCGGAGCCCGAGCCGCTGGGCCGGTGGCTGCCTGAGCCGCTGGATGCCGCTCGTGAGGGGGTGGAGCGGTGACCAGCCAGCAGGAGCTGCGCGACTTCCTGGCGCTCAACCCCGACTTTGGCGAGGGGCGTGACCCGGAGACCAGCGTGCGCGAGTGGGAGGTGCTGCGGTCGCAGGGCCGCCGGGTGTTCTTCGACCTGTTGGACGAAAACGATGAGCATCCAGCGCAGTCCCAGGCGCGCATCGCCCGTCGTGCCGAGCTGGCCCGGCAGGGTGGTGAGGCTCGTGAGGCGCGGCTGGAGGAGCGGTTCGCCGGGCTCAACCCACAGTTCGGCGTGCTGCCAAGCCGCACCAACCCTGACCAGCACCGCTTCGCGCAGGGCCGTGAGCGCGCCCTGGCGCTGGGCAGCCGGGTCCACCTGGCCGAGGCGCGCGAGAACAGCGGCAGCCCCGAGCTGGCCGCCTGGATGATCCGCGAACGTGCGCTGCGCGCTCTGCGGCTGGCCCAACCCGAGCGGTCCGTCCAGCCACGCACCGTCGAGCGGGCGCGGGCAGCCGCGGAACGCTGACCATGGCCAAGACCACCGCAGCGAAACATCGTCGGGGAGCTGGTCGGCGGGTGCCGGTGGACCGGCGCCGGCTCCCGGCCGGGCCGCTGCTGGAGGCCGTCAGCGCCTATGCGGAGCGGTGCCGGCGGCCGGTCGAGGAGCTGCTGGGCGACACTCTCCTACGGGTGCTCCGCGACGCCGCCCGCTCGGGGACCGTGACCGTGGGCTCGGGGGAGCGCTGCTGCGACGCGCTGGGCTGGCATCCCCGCATGGTCTGGGGTGAGGTCTACGACCAGGCGATCGCCGACGACACCCCCCACACCGTCGCCGCGCCGGCGGGCACAGCGACTGCGTGGCGGCAGGGGTGCCGCTGTCTGGACTGCCGCGATGCCAACACCCGCCGCCGCGCCGCGGCCCGGCGTGGCCGTGGCCACCAGCGCGACCCGCCCCACTGAGCCCCCCACCCTCGATCCGTGGCAAGGCAGGACTGGAGGAATACACCGATGGCAAGCGACAACTTCACCGTCCAGGTGGGCAACCTGACTGATGATCCCGAGCTGCGCTTCACCCAAAACGGCACCGCGGTGACCAACTTCCGCCTGGCCGTCAACCAGCGCATCCGCGAGGCCGACGGCACCTGGCGGGACGGCGAGGCCTCGTTCTTCCGGGTCAACGCCTGGCGCGACCAGGCCGAGAACGTCGCCGAATCCCTCTCAAAGGGCAACCGCGCCGTGGTCCTGGGCCGGCTGCGGACCCGCTCGTGGGAGACCCCCGAGGGCGACAAGCGGACCTCGACCGAGATCGACGCCGACGAGGTCGCACCGTCCCTTAAGTGGGCGACCGCGCGGCCGGAGCGGGTCGAGCGCAGCCGCAACGGCGACCGTGGTGCCGAGCGGGGCCAGTTCAACGACCCCCGCCCTTTTGAGCAACCTTTGCCCTAGCCAGCGCCCCCGGCTCCCCGGGGGCGTTGGCTTGTCGGCACACCGGAGCATCAAACCCACGCGCGCGAGTGCACCGCGAGCTTGGGGAGCAACGGAGGCCGAGCATCCACAGCTCAGGGGATATCAAAGTGCGCGTGACTGGGGGCTACTCAGTGGAGGACAGCCGGAGCAAGGGCACGACGGGCACGGATGGGCTCGTGCCGGCCGGGCAAAGCCTCAAGCATCGTGATCCCCTGGCCGCCCGGGACTTCGCTGTGGGTGCGGTGGGCTCTGTACGGCAGATGAAGGGCCGGATGGTTTCTGGAACTCCCACCCCGTGTCGTTGGAAAGCGGCCTGCCGGTGGCACAGCAGCCACGCCGTTACTGAACTATAGATCGGAATTGCCGGAAACCTCTGGCGCCGAGCCAGTTCGCCGTTTCCTCCGCGAGCCGCCTTGCGTCGGGATCTCCTGCCCGGTAAGTGGCTCGCAGGACCTTCTCGATCTGTTCGTGCCGGGCATCGACAGTCCAAGGCTCGCTTCGCTGGAGCCACAGGCGGAGGATCCGTGCCACAGCAAGCGGGTGCTGCTCGGCGAGGCTGGCGAGCACGTCGGCGATGAGGAACTCAGCCTCCGGCCGGACCTCTTCCTGAAGCAGCTCGGTCATCTGCTGAAACCGCCATTCGGCTGGAAGACCACTGGCGGCGAACCACCAAACGAAACCGGCGAGTTCGCCCGCCGCTTCTCCTGGTCGGGTGTGCGTAGTTGCCCAGGCCCAGAACGCCAGCAGCCGGTTTTGGACATCGTCGGTGAGTGCGGTGGCTTCGCGTGCCGATCTGCCCAAGAACTCGACCGTGTGAGCACGCGCCGCGACGGTAGCGTGGCGCCAGTAGGTGGTGAGCAGCTCGTCGTCAAGCGTGATGATGCCGCGCCAGTAGAAGGTGGCGACGTGCTCGCCGAGCTTGGCGGCGGGATCGGCGTTCATCCAGTCGACGCGTCTGCGGTCGGACCCTGCCAGTTCCGCGGAGCGCAGGTAGACCGGGCGCAGTACATCCAGCACGTTGTTGTATGGCGGCGTGTAGATCACGTAGGAGCCCCACGCTGCTTCCCGTAACGCTGAGTCATCTGCCGGGAAGATCGATGCTGCGTTTGCGGTGGCCCAGGTGCGGTCGAGCGCGAACAGGTTGGCGAAGAATCGTCCGAAGACGGCCCGAACGGCGACCGAGGGATCTCGTGCTGGGTCGAGGTGGGCCTCCAGGAGCGCGGGCACCTCAGGTGCCTGCTCGAAGAACGCAGCCGAAGGCTCTTGATCCCCTCGGGTCAGTGCGTTGTAGAGCCACAAGGCGTAGGCGACGGCTGCCTGGAGTCCCTGCGGGCGAGTCGTGTTGAGCGACAGCGTCACTGGATCCATGTTGTGGCCGCCGTATCGCTCTTCGTGTTCTGGTGTCGGATCGGGGTCCTGGCTGACTGCTGCGATCGCCTGCCATAAGCGCCGGCGCTCCTGTAATGGCATGGCGCAGGCTCCACGATCGTTCAGCCCCCGCTGGAGCAGCGCTGCGATCTCCCGCCTTGTCCAGACCCAGCCGGGGTCGCTGTCGCCGTAGTCGCCCCCGCGGCCGCCGACGATCTCGCGCGGCTGGCCAGCCACCCACGTGAGTAGGTCAAGCAGCGAAGACCAGTCGAAGCTGCGCCCTTCGCGGATGGCCTCCTGAAGTCCGTGGAGGAGCCACTGCAGGTACACCGGTTGCAGGTCACGCAGCTGCGGTGCGAGCCGGCTGATCCGCAGCGGATCCCGTTGCGCTACCACTGCCAGTGCTTGTGCGAGTCCCTCGACCGACGGCCCATCCCACTGTTTCTCCGGCTCCCAGCGGTGCAGGTAGGCCAGCAGTTCCTCATCCGACTTGTCCGCCAGCTCCTCCGCGGACAGTGGGCTTGTCGGTCCCCAGGACAGGTGCACCTCCCAGCTGAGGGGAATCTCGGCCTCGCCGTGCTCGGCGACCAGTCTCTGGTAGTCGGCGAGCGCGTCGCCGGTGAGTGCGTCCTTCAGCAAGCGCAGGCGTCCGATCCGCCAGAACGCAACGTAGGACGCCACCTCCTCGTCGGTTGGTGGCCGCTCCCTGGAGCTTGTGGCTCGCTCGCGATAGCGGTCAACATCCGGCCCTCGCTCGATCGCTTCGACGAGCATGCCGAGCTGTGTGCTGCTCAGCCGGGTTGACGTGGCCGTAAGGAGTTCTCTGAACTCCGGGCTCGGCTCCGCGCTGGTCAGCTCGTCAAGGTCGAGCGCGTACGGGAGCACGAGCTCCAGGTTGGGCTCGGGTGGTTGCCGCAGCGCGTGCATGGTGATACGCCGGATCAGTTGCTCTGGCCTAGCTGTCAGCAAGCGCACCAGATCCTCGTCGGCGAGCAACTGGGATTCTCGGGTGGCAACGGCCGCGTCGCGCACGGCCGACGTGAGTGCGTCCTCGATCCGGCTGCTCCGATCGTCGTCGTCCGTGACGCGTACGCGCCAGATGCGTGAGGCGTCATCGCGCGACCCACCCGACTCGTCCCTGTTCAGTAGGCTCAGCGCGTCAGTGAGCAGCCCAAGCAGCGCGGCAAGGAACTCGGCCGGTGCCTGGGGTAGGGCGTCCTGGACGACCCTGCGCAGCAGCTGGTCGTACTCCCAAGCCGAGATCCGCGCCCGCAGGCTCGTAGGCCACCCGTGCTCGCGCGGATCGGGCTGAGGCGCGAAGAGCGCGCCGAGAAGGTCGGTGGCCTCATCAACTGCGCCGTCGGCAGTGAGTCGGCAGATCAGGTCGACCGTCTTCCGTGGCAGCAGGTAGTACAGGTGGTCACGCTCGGCGAGCCATGCCGTCAGCAGCTGGGCGACCCGCCGTGCCTGCGTGACCGGCATCGCCAGCGCGGCGTCCACGAAGTCCTCTTGGACGCGTTCGTTGTTAGCATGGATCGAGACGATCACCTCGAACACTAGCTCTGGGGCCGCCTCCGCGACGCGCGCCAGGTACCGCGAGGCGGACCATCCGGGCACGTGAACGTAGCCTTGCTCATCGACATACTGCTGGGGAGGCTCCGAGAAAAGGCGTCGCTCTCGCAGAGGCTCGATCCACTGGGGGGAGGCGAGCCGGTCGAAGAAGTAGTCGAGGTTTTCAGCTCGCTTCCTCGCCTCGGCGACCGCGCGCTCGACCAGTTTGGGGTCAAGTGTCACGCTCGGCCTCCGCAATCAGCTGATCGAGCGTTGCTTGCTCAGCGTAGGTGCGGGGCTTCAGCCGTTCCAGGACAAAGCTCTCCAACTCCTGGAGGGCCGCACTGAACTCGTCATCGTCGGTCTCGCGGTCGTGGTGGCAGACCTTGACGAAGTAGTCGCGCAGCTTTTCCCACAGCAGGACGTGGGTGTCCTCGATCCAGGAGGGGAGAGGGCGACGCGACACGTCCAGCGCACGGATGGTCACCCGGTACGCCTCCTTGCGTTTTGGACGGTTCTGGCGGTGCCACTCGATCGCCTCGTCCACGGCGGTGAACCCGCGTCGTGCCGCGTCGTCGATCTCGCCGGTCCACACTCCCTCGGTGTAGCACTTGCTCCGCTGCTTCGCCTTTTCCCATCTGGCTGTCATGGCGTAGAAGCGATCGCCGAGATTGCCACCTTCCGACTTGGCCGGAAACCCCAGGATCGGGAGCAGCTTGTCCATCAGCTCACGTAGGCTGTGGGCTGCCTGTTGGAGCCGTTCAGGGTTCTTCCTGTTCGAGAGGGTGATCCGCGCACCCATGTACCAGCGGGCGACACGGCCGTCCTGCTCGGCCAGCGCCTGAAAGAACCTGAGCTGTTGACCGCTGAGGCCACCTTCGTCGACCAGGTCGGCCGGCGGGGCTGGCTCGGCCAGCTCCGGGACCCCAGGCGGGGCAGCCGGGGCCGGTGCGCGCTGCTCGCTCGGTTCCATACGGCAAGTGTAGGTGCTAGCGAGATCCACACGGGGCCACAGGGACCCTCGAGGAGTGCGAGCAACCCACCCTGGCAGCTGGCCGGGTGTTCGACGTGGTCTCGATCAGTGCTGGCCGGATCCCCAGCCATCGGGCCGCCCACAGGCCAGGGCAGACGGTGCGCTCTGGGAACAAGCCGTCAGCGGCAGCCCTCAAGCCTGACCTTGGCCGGTCTTGGACGAGCGTGCAGCTACCCAAGGCACGCCACGAGGTCACGGTACAGGGCGTCCACTTCGGCCGGGCAGTTGAGATGTTGGGCGAAGAACCGTCCGCGTCGTACCTTGCTCCGTTGACCGACCCGCTTGGCGTCCGCCCACACCGTAGGGTCGAACCGCTCCAACGCCGGCTCGATCTCCTCGTCGAACGACTCGGCCAGGGTGAACACCCCGTGCCGTTTGGCGAGGTCCAAGCAGGCTTGGAACTCGGCGTCGTCGCCGCCGTGCGAGCTCCTGCCCGCGTTGAGGGCCGTGGCGAGCTCGGCGCTCTGCACCCCAGCATCGGCCAGTTGCGCGAACACCGACCCTTGCCGGTCCAGCCGAAGCGCCGGGCCGTCGCAGACAATCACCCAGGAAATGTCGAAGGCCCGCAGGTAGTCCACGTAGGCTTCAAAGCCGCAGTCACCGTCGACCGACAGCAGCACCAGGTTCCGCGCGTCGGGGGTACCGGCCTCCTGGGCGGTGGGGCACTGCTGGAACCACTGCTCAAAGGCGCCCAGCTCGGTGTCGCCTTCCACCAGCACCACGCCCTTGGCGAACACCATCGCCCTGGCGTCAGCGGAGCCGGCCAGGATCTGCAGCCAACGAGACCGCCGCTGGTCTCTTTCAGGGACACCCGTGGCGGGCAGGCGGCGCAACTTCGTGCGGCCCTCTCGGAGCTGGAACCGGGTGAGCCGGCGCAGGTCCTCGGGGCTTTGGGCGGGGACCAGCAGCGGGGAGTGGGTGATCAGCAGAACCTGCCCGTCGATCTGGCGCATGCGGGCAAGGAGCTTGCGTTGCACGGTCACGTCGACGTTGGCGGCGGGCTCGTCGAGCACCACGATTCGCCCTGCCGCCTCGACGATCGCTGCGCTGAGGCCGACCGCCTCCCAGCGGCCCGCGCCCGCCAGGCCGATGGGGACCTCCCGGTCGCGGTCGCTTACCCACAGCTCCACTCGGCGCGTGTCGGTGCCTGGGATCACGCGGAGCCGCACGTCGAGGTCCAGCCCGGTGAACTCCCGGAATACTGCTTGTAGGCGTTGGTAGCGCTTCCGCTCGGCGCGGTCGCCCGCCTTGAGGCGAAACAGTTCCAAGGGGAGCTGACTTGGATCGGTGAGGGTCGGTTGGGTTCCAAGCGCTACCGGGTCGTAGTCTTGGAGGGGTGGCAGCCGTTGGTCGCTCCGCAAAACTAGGGCGCCGTGCAGGATCGGCCGCAGCACCCGCGCAAGGGTGTAGTAGCGGCGCTGCGTCACATCCACATCGGCGAGCGTGGCGAACTCCCGCAGGCTGGGCGTAAGACCTCTCAGGTCCAGAAGGCCGACGGTGAGGGTGAGCGTGCCGCCGTCCTCTCCGGGCAGCAGGCTGGCCACGTCGAAGACGAGTTGCTCGCTGCCGTCCTGCAAGCCGAGCCGGTCGGATAGCCGCGGACCGCCCGGTGCCGGAGGATGGCTGGGAGTCAGCGGGCCTGGCACGATCTGCCCGGCCGAAGGCCGTCCCAGCAGCATGTAGCAGTACCACCGGTCGTTGTAGGAGAACTCGTAGCCGACGCTCCAACCACCGCCCGGCCGCGCGTCGAAGGTGACCGCCAGCTTCCCCCGAAACAGCTCAAGGAGGTGCCGCTCGTCAATCCCGTCGCGGACCTGATCGTCGTAGCCCGGGTCGGCATCGACATCGGAGAGCCCAGACATGACCGCGGCTCGAACGAAGCTCACGATGGCCTGCCGCTCCGACGGCTGATCCAGCTCAACCCCGACACGAACGCAGAACCCCGGCGCGGTCGCATCGTGACGCTGCGCCGAGGCGTACTCCTCTAGCAGGCGCGCGTCGCCGGTCTCCGTCGAATCCAACGCCCTTACCACTAGGTCAACGGCCCGCACGAGGGTGGACTTGCCAGAACCCCCAGGGCCGACGACCACGTTCAAACCTGGCTCCAGGGTGAAAGTTCACGTCGTCGAAGGAGAGGAAGTCGGTCGCTTCGATCCCGGTCAAGCGCACGGCTTGGCTACATCCTCGTGATCATTGATCCGATAGATTCAATGCTTCCCCGCATCTCTGGGCCGGAGCTTACCGCGCATTTCGACCGGTGAGCCCTCATCGTGGCCCGGTGAGCGCAGTGGCGCATATCCTCCCGGCCATGAACGCGGCCCAGGTGAACACGCTCGGCGGGGTGTGTGAGCTGCTCGGCGTCGTCGCGGTCGTGTGGGGCCTCGTCGACGTCGCTGCTTACCGGGGGGTTCCTGCCCGCATCCGAGCCTGGCTGGGCGCGGGGAGAGCAGCGATCGTCGCCGAGGTGCGGAGGGTGCTGCACCGCCCACGTCAGGTGGCGCTTCTCGACGTCGGCACGGCAACTATGCACATGACCGCGAACCAGGCGGCTGTGCTCACACGGGAACCGTTCACCTCGCGACCCGGCCAGTCCCTCGAGGATCAGATCGCGGAGCTGGGAGCGCTCGTGAACCGGCTCCAGGCAGACCTGCTCGCACAGGATCAGAAGCACGACCAGGCGATCGACACGCTCCGGCAGCAGACGGACGAGAAGCTCCAGGCCGAGCACCAGCGCGCCGACGCCGCGCTCAAGGTGGTCCGCGAGGAGCTGGAGAGGCTCCGAGAGGCCACCACAGGCGGGCTTCATTTGGAGATCGACGGCGTGCTGGGCGTCCTCGTTGGGGTGATCTTCACGACCTGGCCGGACGCGGTCGCCTCGTGGCTCCTGGGCTGGGTACCGCCGTTCCGCGCCCTGATAACCGGCTTTTGGGGGTATCCACTTGAGCGGACCTGTCCAGGTCGGAGACCTCGCAGGGCTGGCACCCGATGGGCGCATTTGCCCAGGTCAAGCGCCATTGGCTCGCCATTGCCTTGCCATCTACTCCGGTCAGATGGATACCCCCCACCGGCTTATTCCTGTACGTCGGCCTCCGGATCACCTTCGCCTACGTGCGGCACTACGACGCTCAGACGACAGCTCAGCTGTCGGCAGGCCAGCACAGGCGCCGGCGCAGCGCCTGAGCCGCCTGGCGGGGCGCGGACACGTGGCGGGCGCCGCATAGCCCGGAGCCTCCAGCAGGCGAAGAGGGCGAGCTGGCGGGCCTGGAGGCCCTTCGGGGCGACGTGCTCGAAGGCGAACGGGGTCGCCGTCCGGGTTGAGCGCCAGCTGCACCAGGTCCGCGGTGCCGATTTCCTCGTTCGGCCGCCTGCCCACCACGTCGGCAGGGCCAATGATGTTCGGGCGGGCACAAACCGGCGAGGAATGGACCGCGCCTCGGTCACACGTGGGCGCCCCCGGCGGGGAAGCACCGCGGGCGCCTCGTCGCATCCCGGGGAGACCCGGAAGCAATGGTCGGTTCAGGTGGCGGGTGGAACTTGTGGCGGAGGGAGGCATCCCCGGTTTGTGCTAGCTTCCCGACCAACACCGCTTGGCGCTCTTGTGCCTTCTTGCGACGAGTGGAATCGTCGAGGGAGCGATACTGATGCCTGACCTCACGCCCACGCTTGAGAGTGAGTGCTTCTTCATCGCGCCGATCGGGGAGGAAGGCAGCGAGACCCGGCGCCGTTCCGATGGCGTTCTAAACTTCATTGTCGCTCGCGCGGCCGAAGAACTTGGCTTGATCGCCATCCGCGCGGACCAGATCGCCACTCCAGGACAGATCACCTTGCAGGTGATCGACCACATCCTCCAGGCAAAGGCGGCGGTCGCGGATCTGACTGGCTGGAACGCCAATGTCGTCTATGAACTGGCAGTCCGCCACAGCGCCCGGCTGCCGGTCGCTCTTATCGTCGCCCAGGATGACCCACCGCTTCCCTTTGACATTGCGCAGATGCGAGCGATCCGTTTCGATCACCGTGATCTGACCAGTGCGGACCAATGTCGCCAGGCGATCGTCGCGCACCTGCGTGAGGCGTTTGATGGTGCTGTTGACTCGCCGATCGCAGCCAGCATTGACCTTCGCGCGCTTGGCGCTGGTGATCGGGTCGAGCGAAGTATCGCCGAGGTCCTCACGGGCATTGCGGAACTGGGGAAGCTACAACAAGCGGTGCTTGAGGCCATCGATGTGGAGGAGTTGGAGGCTCTGAAGCAGGAGCTGGAACTAGAGCGGTCGGCGACGGCTGCAGCCATGTATCGTTTGGGCGCAATTAGCGCGACGCTTTCACGTGCTGTAGCGGGGTTGGAGTCAGAAGATGATGCTATACGCGACAGCGCCGTGAGCATCCTGAAGGCCCTCTCGCAGGACGTTCACCGTTACGTGGCTCGTGGAGGAGGACCTTCACGGGTTAGACGGGGACATCTTGTGCTTCCCGGCTTCGAGGATCAGGTAAACGATCTACTCGATTGGACCATTATGCTCGAAGAGCCGGATCTGTCGGCAGCGGTGACCATTCTTGAACGGGCCGGGTACATCCTTCCAAGGAGAAAGGCGCCTGAGCGGGAACCGCAAGCAAGGCCAGCCGAGGCGCACCTGCAACGCACCCAGCAAGACCAGAAGCCCGCCGAGGACCCGACCCCCAAGCCGAACTCACCCCGAACGAAAGCAAGGGGTAGAAGACCCGTCCGTGACGATGCCTGATTGAGCCGCAGCGCGGAATAGGCGATGTGCAGGCTCGACCCGCCCGAGGGCGACCTCTAGCGACAGCCCCTGGATACAGCAAGGCGCCCCGGCGGGGAAGCACCGGGGGCGCCTCGTCTGCTCCCCGAGCCGGCCTGGGAACGACGCTCGGCTCAGGGGGCGGGGTGGAGCTGGTGGCGGGCGTGCTCGGCCAGCAGCATGACTCCGACCTCGTCCCGGTGCGGCGGCGGCATAAGCGGATGGCCAGCGCATAGGCCGATCCATTGTAAGGAAACGGTGGACTTAGGTCTGCAGGCTTGTGCTAGCTTGCCGCTCACGCTTCGTGGCGACCTCGGAACACATTGAGCCGACTAGGGACCCACCAAGGGATGTCGTGGATGCCTGAATCCATGCCCACACTAGAGACCGAGTGCTTCTTCATCGCGCCAATCGGGGAAGACGGCAGCGATATCCGCCACCGATCCGATGGCGTCCTCAAGTTCATCGTCTCCCGCGCCGCCCAAGAACTCGGTCTCACCGCGATCCGCGCTGACCAGATCGCGGCTCCAGGACAGATCACTTTGCAGGTGATCGATCACATCCTCCAAGCCAAGGCCGCGGTCGCCGACCTCACCAACCGCAACCCCAACGTCTTCTACGAACTCGCCGTACGCCACAGTGCTCGGCTGCCAGTCGCCCTCATCGTCGCCCACGATGAGCCGCCACTCCCCTTCGACCTCGCACAGATGAGAGTGATCCGGTTCGATTACCGCGACCTCGAAAGCGCCGACCAATGCCGTCAAGCGATCGTCGCACAGCTGCGTGAAGCCCTCGACGGTGCCGTCGATTCGCCCATCGGGGCAAGCGTCGACCTTCGAGCCCTCGGTAGCGGCGACCGTGTCGAACGGAGCATAGCTGAGGTCCTCACGGGCATCAGCGAGCTGGCGGGGCTTCAACGAGCAGTTCTTGAGTCGAGTGCTCGCAGTGACCAACGAGTGGAGCTGCTGTACCGAGAGCTCTACGAAGAGGCAAGGCGTCTTGGAGGCGCTAGGACCTACTACGCCGCAGAAGTTGCTCAGCGCAGGCTAGAGTTAGCAGCAGAGGAATTGGCCAGGGGCGTATACCCAACAACCCGAGCTGCTCGGCGCAGTCTGGAACGACTAGTCGACCAGGTGGAAACGGACGCGTTGCCAATAGCGGATGACGCGCAGCAGGCTGTGGACCTGGCAGCACAAGTAAGAGAGATGCTGCAAGACACTGACCAGCCATCCGAGGATGAGAGTAGCTCGGAGGACAAGCCGTCCAAGCCGCGTCGACCAACAAAGGGTTCCGGACAGTCAGACGGCTAAGATCGAGGCGGATGCTCTCGCTTGCTGGTGAGCGGCATCTGGTCCGGGAAAGTGCCAGGGCGCCTCGTGCCGAAGGAACTCGGACAATCCCTGGTTAGTCCTGGTGTCCCTGCGGGGACGTCGCGCAGGCGTGAAAACAGGGCCATACCATCCCAAGCCGGTCTGTTTTCCGGTCAGACTGCGGGGTGCAGTTGGTGGCGGGCGTGCTCGGCCAGCAGCATCACCCCAACCTCGTCCATGTGGGCTGGCAGGGACCGCAGCAGCGCAACCAGCTTGGCGGGGGTGAGCACCGGGACGCTGTCGACGTAGATCTCGTCCCAGGGGATCTTGGTATCGTGGACGCACAGCAGGGGGAGCACCGGCGCGCCGATCGCGGCGGCGAGCTGCTGGGCTTCCCACCGCACCGTGGCCAGGGTCTGGTCGAGCGGGTGGCCGTTGTACCAGGCGGACCCATCCACCGCCAGGGTGATGCGGCCGTGCCAGGCTTTGGAGTCGACCAGGAACACCCCGGGCGGGCCGATCAGCAGGTGGTCGCCGTTGGCGCGGCTTTGGGGGATGGCCAGGTCGTGCAGGACCGTCCAGCCCTGGAGGGCCAGCTTGCGGAGGTGGCGGGCGGTGCGCCGCTCCCCTCGGGCGCCGCGGCGCCACGCGGCGGTCTCGGGGGAGACGCGGAAGCGGAGCCGCCAGCCGAGCACACCGGCGGCCAGCGCGGCGGCCGAGCCGGCCAGCCGCGGACCGGCGCCATGGGCCAGGGTGCCGGCCAGCCCGCCGGCGGCGACCACGCCGGCCAGTCGTAGCGGAAGGGTGCGCAGGAACCCGGCCCATTCGCTGGCGCGGGCGCGCTGGTAGTAGGCCATCGCGGAGCCGCCGGGCGTGCCGAAGGAGCCGCCCCGCTGGCCGCCGACGCCGGTGCCGAAGGCCGGGAGCGTTGGGGTGGGAAGCTGGCCGCGGTCGGGGAGCTGGTGGAGGGGGCGGATGGTGACACCGACCGGCGGGTCCTCGTCGTGGTCGTCGGGATGGTCGGGCCAGTGGCCGGGCTGGTGGGCCATCGGGGCCTCCCTTGGGGCTAGCCGGCGGCCCGCTCGGGACCCTGGACCGGATGGGGGTCACGGGTGGGGGCATGCCGGCTGGTGGACTCGCCGTGCTCGTGGTCGGCGATGGTTCTAACGGAACCTGGTAGGTGGTCGCGGTCAAGCTGGCGCTGCTGGCGGGCCTGCATACGCTGGATCGCGCCGTGGGCCTGCCGCCATGCCTGCTGCCGTTCGGGGTCCTGGTGGTCGCGCGCTGGAGGCTCACCCAGGGGCCGGTCGGTGTCGCTGATCTGGAAGCGCTGGCGGTAGTCCTCCACCTCTCGGGCGGTCTGCCGCCAGGCACGCCGACCTCGCACCGACTCGGGCAGCGGGCCGAGCGCTTCGGTGAGGTAGGCGGGCTGCTCCAGCTCGGCGAACGCGGCCCGCTCTCGGGACCGCAAGGCCAGCTCCCGGGTGACCTCGCGGTAGCCCGAGCCGAGGTCGTGGTGGTCCTCCAGCCACGCCTGGTGTTGCTGCTGCGCCGCCCGGGCTTCCACCTCGGCCTGGGCGGCCCGCTCGGCCTGGCGGGCCGCCAACGCCCGCCCGGCCGGGTCCTGCACGTGCTCGGGAGCGCGCCGGCGCCCGAACAGGCCACGCCCGCCCTGCTGGGGATGCTCGGCCTCGATCGCGGCGAGCTGCTGCTCGGCCTGGTGGCACCGGAGGGTGGCGCGCTCCACAGCCGGGCGCGGTCGGGCGGTGCCTGATCCAGCTCAGCCTGGAGCCGGTCGCGTTCGGCGCGCAGCTCCCCGGTCGGAGTTGCGTGCACGTCCAGGCGCGAGGTGGTGTCGATCGCCAACCGCTGGCCGCCCGGGCGGGCCAGTGCCGCGGCGAGCTGGGTGTAGGCATCGGGTGGTTCCCGGTCGGGCAGGTCGACCTCACCGGCGCCGGCGTGGGGTTCTGGGGTGACGATGGTGTGCAGCCGGGTGTCCTGCTTGGCGCGGGAGAGCTGCACGTACAGCCAGTTGGCGTCCTCCTGGCCGGTGATGCGCACCAGCGCCCGCCACCGGGTCAGCCCCTGGGCCTTGTGCCCGGTGGTCGCATAGGCCAGGTCCACCACCCGCCGCCCTGGCGGGATCGGGCCGTCCAGGTAGCCGGCTGGGAGGGTGACCTGGCGGCCTTGCTCGGTCCGCAGCGTCAGCGTGCGGTCCTTCACGTTCAGGCCGGTGACGGTCCCGCGGGTGCCGTTGGCCACCCCCAGCCCGCGCAGGTCGTTGCGGCCACACACCACCTGATCGCCCACATGCATCTGGCGGTCGCCGACCTGGATCGCCTCGGCGCCCAGGCGACCGTTGTGGGCCATGACCTGCTGGCAGGTGGTGTTGAGCCGGTCGACCTCGTCGCGGCGGTAGGCCAGGATCACCGCCTCCCCTCCCGGCTCCCCCGACCGCTCGGTGGTCTCGGCGTCCTGGTGGGCCTGCCACCAGTCCCGCACAAGGTTCAAGGTCAGCTCGGTCTTGGAGGTCGCCGGCACCATCCGCTCGTGCTCGCGATAGGCGGTGACGGCCTGGTCGACCTGGCCGTCGCGGACCAGCTCCAACGCCTCCCGCTCCCACGCGGCCCGCTGCCGCCGGTTCTCCACCAGGACGCTGGCCCCCAGGCGCACCCGCAGTCCACGGAACCCGCCGCCGGCGTCGATCGCGGCAAGCTGCCGGTCGTCGCCGACCAGCACGACCTTCGCGCCGGCCTGGTGGGCGTGCTGGAGGAGGCGGGCGAGCTTGCGGGAGCCGACCATGCCGGCCTCATCCACCACCAGCACCGACCTTGCGTCCAGCACCGCCGCCTCCTGGAGCCCGGCGGGGAGCGAAGCATGGTGGGCGCGGGCGTCCTGGTCGAGCTCGTGCAGGAGCCGGTCGACGGTGGCGACCTCCTCGAACCCCTCCGCCTCCAGGCTGGTCGCCGCGATCCCCGTGGGTGCCGCGCCCAGCACGCGGTAGCCGTCCAGCGCGAAGGCGTGGCGGGCCACACCAAGCGCGTAGGTCTTGCCGGTGCCGGCCTTGCCGACCACCACCCGCACCCCATCCGGTGACAGGGTCAGGTCGCGGACCATGCCGGCCTGGTCCTCCCCAACCGTCGGATGCTTTCCAAGGGCCTCGCGGACCGTCTCGGGCGAGCACACTCTGCTCTGTTCGCTGCGACGCTCCAGCGCGCTGGCGACCAGGCCCTGCTCGACGTCCAGGAGTTCTGGGGTTGACCAGCGTCGCTCCCCGACGGTCCGGTCGGCGACCACGCTGACCGCCCGCTCCTCGAGGAACCGGTCCGTCAGCCCTTCAAGCTCGGTGCGGTCGGCGCCGGCGAGCTGCTCACCCAGCGCGGCGATCACCTCGGGCCGGGCGAACGTGGATGCCTGCGCGGTCAACCCCTGCGGGCTGGCCAGCCGATCGAACACCCCAGCGACCACCGTTCCGTCCGTGGTCGCGTCGGCGCCCGGGCCGTCGCTGGCGGCGGCCGGGTCGTTCGGGGCCTGCCGGTCGCGGCCAACCACCTTGCGCAGCAACTCGCCGACGTCCACACCATGCTCGGTGGCTTCGTCGCGCCACCGCTCGGCCAGCGCGGCGGGCGCCTCGTGCTGCTTGGCCTGCCTGGTGGCCTGTACTACCCACTTGACCAGCTTGGGGGTCCGCAGCCGACCCTCGGCCTGGAGTCGCTCCACCTCGCCATCGATCGCATCCGCCCGCTTGGAGAACACCCGCAGCAGGTCTTGTGGCATGCCGGCCAGCTCGCGGTTGCCCCACCGGTCCGCCTCGCCCCAGGCGACCCCAAGCGACCTTGTCAGGGCGCGCTGGTAGGCGCCCCGGTAGATCGCATCCGCCGCCACCCTGTGCCGGTACAGGTCGCGACCATCCAGCGCCGTCCAGCGACCATCCGGACCCCGGACACGGTTCGCAACGATCACGTGGGTGTGCAGCAGCGGATCGCCTGCCCGCGAGGTCCGATGGTCGAACCCGACCGCCAGCAGGCCGTTGCCGGCCACATGGTCGCAGCCTCCATGGCCGCGGCGGGCGCCGATGTGCTCCTCGAGGTAGCCGAGCGCTTCGGTGGTCGCCTGGTGGTGGGCGTCCAGCACATGGGCGGCGACCTTGGCGTCGCCCAGGCCGTACAGCAGCGACACGCTCTTGGTAGGCCGCAACACCACATCGAAGGCCGGTACGCCCCGCTCGCCGTGGCCGCGGCCAAGCAACTCGCCTGTCTCGGGGTGGCGGCCGTGGAACATCCGCACGAACGCCTCGGTACTGGCGGTGCCTTCCTGGCCGAGCGCCTGGGCCCCCCGGCCGAGCCAGCGGCCTGGTGACTCTCCGTGGCCGGACAGGTACTCTTCGCGGTTCTCGGCGACCTCGCGGACGTAGTAGTCCTCCCGGCCAACCGACAGCTTCGCGATATCCGCCACCATGCTTCGACACCCTCGCGTCCACCGAGCGGGCGCCATTGCGGCACCCTGGTGCATTGCTCTCCTGCCTTAAATTCGATGGTACTCAGGAGGCGACGACGGAAAAGCGAATGTGAGTGCTGTCAGGGTCAGGTCGGGAGGTCTGCTGATGTGCGTGGCGTTCGGAGCATCGTTGCTGGTAATCGGCTTGATGTGCTTCGGGTAGCATGTCGAGAGAGGCCAGGGAGCGTGAGTCGTGTCAGGTAACTTCTTGGCTGATCTTGACACCCTAACTGGCGGGTTTCCGCTCACCAATGACCAGCGTTTTCGCTGGTCGGCACAGCGCAAATGCCTAGCTACTTTGGGAGCAGGGGGTCGCGGGTTCAAATCCCGCCGTCCCGACCGAGATTCTCGCTGGTCAGCGGCCCTGCCCTGCTCACCGGTCCGCTCCCCTCGCTTGGCGCGTGCCCTCTGCGTGCCCTCCGCACGCCACCCCATGCCCCGCTTGGACTTCGCCGAATGGATGGAGACGACGCGCCCGCCGAGCGCGCCGAGCGCTTCGGCGATGGCCGCATCCCGGCCGTCCATGACGTGCTGGTAGCGGATGGCGGCCTCGTGGGTCGAGTGCCCGATCCGCGCCATCAGCTCCTTGGTAGTCGCCCCGGCCGCCGCCGCGAGGGTGGCGGCGCTGTGGCGAAGGTCGTGGAAGCGAAGGCCCTCGACTCCGACCGCTTTCGTCGCGGGCAGCCAGACGCGGCGGCGGAAGTTGCTCCGGCGCATCCACCCGCCCTCGG